>RCUP01000650.1_pt1 | contig 24641 bp, 23 predicted proteins | sample 2166341 | NCBI WGS metagenome assembly RCUP01 (sample SAMN09932325, study PRJNA488358) | compost metagenome | isolation source: compost soil in succinonitrile-enriched | place: Germany: Experimental Botanical Garden | reverse complement strand
CGGCCGTCGCCGAAGAAAAACTTAACGTAGTGTCCGGGATGGGTTGACCACTACAACTTGGGTAAGAAGGTCAACCACAAGACCGTTCAAAGCTTGATGCGTAAGCTCGGCCTCAAGTCGCTGGTACGGCCCAAAAAGTATCGGTCGTACAAAGGAGAGGTTGGGCAAGCAGCGCCGCATATCCTGAAGCGATGCTTCGAGGCCAATGGAAGCAATCAAAAATGGGTGACGGATGTGACGGAGTTCAAGGTGCGCGGCGAGAAGCTGTACCTCTCGCCGGTCATGGATTTGTACAACGGCGAAATCATTGCATTTGAGACCGCAAGGCATTCCGAGTTCGCATTGGTTGGCGCCATGCTCAGGAAGGCCTTGAAAAAGCTCAAGTACAGTGAGAGGCCCATCGTGCATTCGGATCAAGGCTGGCAATACCGGATGCCGGCTTATCAGCGTGCATTACAAGAAAAAAAAGTGGTGCAGAGCATGTCTCGTAAAGGGAACTGTCTTGACAACGCTGCCATGGAAAGCTTCTTCGCTGTGCTCAAGACAGAGTTCTTCTATCTGAACAAGTTCAGCAGCATCGAGGAACTACAGCGCGGCATCAAAAAGTACATCCACTACTATAATCACGATCGTATCAAGCTTAAGCTAAAAGGGCTGAGTCCCGTGCAATACAGAACTCAGCCCTGGGCAACCTAGCAAACTAAACCGTCCAACTATCTGGGGTCAGTTCATTCGGGCGGTTTTTTTTATAATGCGATACCACTGCCCAGGAGAATGCTGAAACATGACGCAACGCGACCATCAATACGATATCCAGATCGGCGACGATGCATGGATCGAATTCATCAGTCTTGACGGCCGCTATGAGCAAGCCATCGACATCGATCCCTTGCTGGGGGAACTGTGGCCGCTGATCTGCCTGCTGGAAACCCATTGTGTCGCCGACTGCTGCGGCATGGATGCCTACGATTTCACACGGGAAGCCGTCAATACGGCGCTGCTGGAACTTAATCGGGCACAACTGCATGCCGCCTGCGCGCAAGCCCACAGCGCCGTGGCAGCGGCCGCCAGCGATGTATTGCTGAGTAACACGATGAATCACTACGCGGATAAACGCGTGTTTCTGCAATTGCTCGAGCATCTGGACGCGTGCATCGTTGCGCAGGATGCTGCAGGGGCTTGACCTTGCCAAGGCGGGAAGGTCCACAGTGGCGGCATTGAAGGATAAACGAGGAGAATCCCGCATGCCAAAAATCACCGTCCTGCCCCATCCCGAGCTGGCCCCGGAAGGCGCCGTCTTCGACGCGCCGGAAAACATGAGCATTTGCGATGCATTGCAGCGCAATCAGATTGACATCGAGCACGCCTGCGGCCAGGTCGGCGCCTGTTCCACCTGCCACGTGGTCGTGGTGCAGGGTTTCGACTCGCTCAACGAGCTGGGCGACAATGAAGAAGACATGCTGGACCAGGCCTGGGGCTTGCAGCCCCATTCGCGCCTGTCGTGCCAGGCACGCCTAGCCCAGGAAGACCTGACGGTGGAACTGCCCCGGTACACGCTGAACCACGCCAAGGAATAGTCCCCGGCGCGGTTGCGCGACTGCCCTACGGGTTTACCACGTGATTTACCACATGATCACGCGCTGCTCGGGCGGCAGATACATCGGATCGCCCGGCTTGATGCCAAACGCTTCGTAGAAGCCGGGCTGGTTCTTGACCGTGCCCTTGGCGCGGAATTCACCCGGCGAATGCGGGTCGCTCTTGATCTGGGCGATGGCCGCTTCGGGACGCAGTTTCGCGCGCCATTTCTGTGCAAAACCGATGTACAGGCGCTGTTCGCCCGTCAAGCCATCGATGACGGGGGACGGCTTGCCACCGAGCGAACGCTGGTAGGCCTTGTAGGTGATCGACAGGCCGGAATTGTCGCCGATGTTTTCGCCCAGGGTCAGCTCGCCATTGATGTGGTAGCCAGGCACGGGGCTGTAGGCGCCGTATTGCTTGACGAGGCCTGCGGCCAGCGCCTTGAAGGCAGCCCGGTCTTGCGCCGTCCACCAGTTGCGCAGACGGCCCTTGGCATCATATTGGCTGCCCGAATCGTCGAAGGCATGGCTGATTTCATGGCCGAAGGTGATGCCGAGCAAGCCGTAATTGACGGCATCTTCCGCCTTCACGTTGAAGAATGGCGGCTGCAAAATGGCGGCCGGGATCGTGATGGCGTTGAGGGCCGGGCTGTAGCTGGCGTTGACGGTTTGCGGCGTCATCGACCATTCGTCGCGGTCGACCGGTTTGCCCAGCTTGGCCAGGTTTTGCTGGCGGCTCCACGCGCGCGCGGCGCGCACATTGGCGATCAGGTCATTCGGCTGCGTCTGCATGCTGCTGTAGTCACGCCAGGTATTCGGGTAGGCGATCTTCGGCTTCAGGGCGGCCAGCTTGAGCTGGGCTTCCTTCTTGGTTTCCGGGCCCATCCAGTCGAGCTGCTCGATGCCATCCTTGAACGAGGCGACGAAATTGTCGAACATGGCCATCACGCGGGGCCGGGTTTCCGGCGGCAGATACATTTCCACGTAGCGCTTGCCGACGGCGTCGCTGATGGCGTTATCCGTGAAGCGCAGCGCCAGCTGCCACTGCGGTTCGCTTTGCGGCACGCCGCGCAGCACCGTGCCATCGAAGGCGAAGCGCTCCTTGACGGTCGCGCTGTCCAGGTAGGACGCATAGCTTTCGATGATGCGCCAGTTCAGATAGCTCTTCCACGATGCCAGCGGCACGGCGGCCACGGTCTCGGAAAAGCCTGTCATGAAGCTGGGCTGGCGCACGACGGCCGAGGAAGCTTTCGGCGCCAGGCCGGCGGCCGTAAAGTAGGCGTTCCAGTCGAAGGCTGGCGCCAGCGCCGCGAATTTGTCGAAATCGACGCGGTTGTACGATTTGACGGGGTCGCGCATCTGCACGCGCGTCCACTGCACTGCCGCCAGGCGCGTCTCGATGTCGAGGATTTGCGCCGCATGTTCGGCAGCGGCCTTGTCGCCGCTCATGGCCAGCATGGTCTCGATATGCTTGAGGTATTTGGCGCGCACGGCTTGCAGCTTGGCGTCGTCATCCTTCAGATAGTAATCGCGGTCGGGCAAGCCCAGGCCGGACTGGCTGATGTTGACCGTGTACTGCTCGGGGTCTTGCGCATCGGGCGCCACATAAGCGGAAAACGGCGTCGCAACGCCATTGCCCTGCAGATAGGCGAGCAGCGCCGGCAAGTCTTTCTTGTCCTTGATGGCAGCCACGCGGGCCAGTTCGGCATGCAGGGGCTTGAAGCCGGCCGCATTGCGCGCCTTGTCGTTCATGAAGCTCGTGTACAGGTCGGCGATCTTGTGCGCCTCGCTTCCGGGCTTGCCGGGATTTTTCACGGTGGCGTCGATCAGTCCGCGCAGCTGGCCCTGGGCGATTTCGCGCAATTCGATGTACGTGCCCCAGACGGATTTGTCGGCCGGGATTTCCGTATTGCGGGTCCAGACACCGTTGACATAGCCGTAGAAATCATCCCTGGGGCTGACTGCCGGGTCCAGGGTTTTCATGTCGATGCCGGAGACGGGTGCGGCGGCGGTAGCGCCTTGCTGGGCGTACAGCGAGGGCGAAGATAAGGCGAGCAAGGCGCAGCAGGCGGCGCTGATAAGTGAGCGTTTCACGAAGATTCCTTTAATTGTTTTCACTTCATGTTGGGGAATATGCTTGTCCAGGCATGGGAGGCCGGATTATAGTCCGCCAGCCTGCCCCGCAACAATGACAGTTGAACAATTCCAGGTATCAGCGGATCAGGAGATCGAACAGGTCCACAGTCTTTTTACCCTGATTTTTCAGCAGGTCCGCAAGCGAGCCCGGCGTTGGCCCGCCATCGCCGGCCGCATGATTGAAATAATTAAAATCGAGCTTGATCTTGTCTTCCAGGTCGCTCGCATAACTGGCTGGGTATTGGGATTGCTCCAGCTGGGGCAATGTATTGAAATGGCCCAGCACCGACTTGAAGAAATTGGTCATCTTGCCGGTGCTATTGTATTCCTGCATGGCTTGCGCCACGACTTGGGTGCGCCAGGCCTGTTCTTCATCGTATGCCTGCGTAAAGGCCGCACGCCGCTCGTCGATGGTAAAGGTCCCGCTGTCATCGTTCGAAATGGTGGACAATTGCTCGCGCGACAAGCCGGCAAAGGGATTGGGCCCCTTCCTGTCGACAAAGGCGGTAGCGGCAGCGGCCGACTTTGTCGAGGCCGCGTCATTCGGTTCCGGCACCTGCCTGGCGGCAGCCGCCTTGTGTTCCGCGTCGAGCGGATAGAGAATCTCCGTCGTATTGTCCTTCACCCACGCACCCAGCGCCGCATGATCGTAGCCCTGGACGGTGGCGCTGGTGGCCATCGCGGCCTTCGACAGGCGCCCGGCCAGGGTGGAAATCACGACGTCGTCGGCCACGGCGCCAGCGCCAGCCGGTGCCCGGGTGGCCTGCGCCTGGTCCGACGATGTCTTGTCCGATGCTGTCTTGCTGCCTTGCGCGACCGATAATGCCCCAGGCTGGATTCCCACCGTGCTGATATTCATCATCGCCCGCCCCAAGTTAAGTAAATGTTACTATAGCACAATAAATATCGGAGTTATGTCACGGCGCTTTGCGCAATGCTTCCTGTCGCGGCACATTCAAACCATTTGTTTTGTTGGAGCAGACTGATGCAGGAATTCAGGTTCAATGTTTTCGGCACGCTGATTGCCATCCGGGGGATGCCGGGAGCCTGGCGCGCATTCTATCTCGGTGCGGAAGGCAAGCGCCGGCCCGCCGATTTCATTATTCCCGACGATATTCAAGCAGATGCGCTGTGCGAGTACCTGGCTGACCTGTTCCATGAAGAGGCGACGCCGCGCAATAACACGGCAACGCAAATCAGCTCGCCTGCATTCGAGGCCTAGCCTACTTCACCGGCTCGAACGTCACCGTCAATCCATTGCTGGTGGTCCTGAGCTGCGTGGGCACGAATTGCACGCCCGCATAGCGCAGTTCGTCGGGCTTGAACGTGTAGATCGGCGTTTCATGCATGAGCTGGTCGGCTACCAGGCTGGCCACCTTGGCGAACTGGCGCTGCTGGGCTTCATCCATGCCGTCGATGGTCACCTTGTCCACGCTCGCTTCGCTCAGGTAGACGGCGTTGCGCTGGGCGTCCAGCACGAGGCGGCCCGACATGGCCAGGCTGCCGCGCCAGGTCTGGCGGATGAACGGCGGCAGGACGCTGGCGTCCACGCTGAGGGCCACCCGTTCGCGCTCGGGTTGCAAGGACAGTTGCGGGTGGGTCAACTTGACGTCGAGCACGGACAGCACGCGCTTGTCGATGGGAAAGCGGCGCTCCAGGCCTTGCTGCATCTTGCTCAGCGACACATTCACGTCGCGCGGGCCGATCAGGGTGGAACACGCGGCCAGCACAGTGCAGGCAAAGGCAGCGATGGCGGCGGTTTTCAGCAAGGGGTGGATGGCGGTCAAGGTCATGGATGGTCTCGGTGGAAAGATGGCGCCATCTTACACATGCGCCCGCTTTCACGCAAAAACCGGCGCCCACCTTGCAGCGGACACCGGTTCTTGTGTTGGCCTTGTCAGCGGACGAACAGGGCGATCAGTATGACGATGGGCAATGGAATGCCCAGCAGCAGCAAGAGGATGGAACGCATGGAGGACTCCTTGATTTTATATAGTTTATAGAGACAGGGTTCAGATGGTGACGTGGCGCAGCACGCGCTCATGGTCGCGCTGGCGGCCGCCAAACGTTGCCGCCAGGCTGGCCACGAAAGCGCCGAGCAGCAAGGCGACGAACATCCACAGTGCCGTGTGGGCACCGGCCTTGCGGGCCGTGTCGGCCGCCTGCTGGGCACGCGCCTTGGCATCGGCGGCGGCCTTGGCGGCGCGGCCGTAGACGGCGTCGACCCGCGCTTCCGCTTCAGCCTGCGTCAGGCCCGTGCGGCTGGCCACGACCTGGCCCAGGTAGGCGCGGTCATCGGCGGCCAGGCTGCCTGCGGACAGGCTTGTCGCGAAGATCCTGCCGGTTTCCACGCGCTGGTCGGCTGTGCTGGCATTGGCCGTAGGTACCGCCAGGGTGCCGGTGGTGGTGGTGGTAGCAGGCACGGCAGGTGCGCGCAGCAGCATGTCCGAGAAATAGTCGAGCGGATTGGCCCCGCCGCCCTCGCCTTGCTGGGCGCCTGCAGCACCTGCGGCACCTGCGCCAGCCACCGCTGCGGGTGCAACGGCCGCCGCCACGCCGCTGCCCGCATCGATGGCGCCGCTCAGTACGGCGCGCGTGCCGCCGGCCATCACGGCCACGGTGATCAGGGTGGCCACGGCCCAGGCCAGCAAGCCGTGCGCCGTATCGCGGAAATGCACTTCATCCGTGTGGATGGCACTCCATTTCACGCGCAACCGGCCCGCCATGTAGCCGCCGATGCCGGACGCGGCCAGTTGCATGAAGGCCAGCCAGGCGATGGTCGACACACCGATGGCGGTCGCGTTGAACGACCATGGCGACACGGACGACAGGCCCAGGCCCACGCCGAGGATCAGCAGGATGAAGGACAAGGCGGCCGCAGCGGCCGCGCCCGCCAGCACGGCGCCCCAGGAGACGCCCGGATTGTTCAGGTCCGACACGGACAATTGTGTAGCTTGCATGGAATAACTCCCTTGGTTGTTGATTTTTTTAAGCCGTTCAGACGGCCACGCCCGTCAGCTGTTCCTTGCGCGCGGCCATTTCCTGGCCCAGCGCGTCGAGGTCGACGGCCGTCTCGCGCACCTTGGGAAACATGTCGCCCTCCTCTTCCTTGACGTGATGCTCGATCTGCTCGGACAGCACCTTGACCTTGGCGTCGTACAGGTCGTCGGCCGGGTCCATGGCGGCGATTTGCGCGATGAGCTCCTTGGCGCTCGCGTGCTCGACGAGGGCTTCATCCATCAGGTCGCCGTCGTGGATGGGGCGGCGCACGGCCGGGTAGAAGATTTCTTCTTCCAGCTGCGTGTGCACGGTAAGTTCCTGGCAGATCTGGTCGGCCAGCTTTTTCTTGGTGGCAAATGAGCGGTCGCTCAAGCCTTCATATTGGGCAAACAGGGCCTTCACGGCCTTATGGTCCTGCATCAATAGATTGATCGCGTTCATGGCGCCTCCTTGTTGTAGATGAGGCAAGGATGCGCCATGGCGGCGCCAGCGTATGTGCGACGCCTTACACAATCTTGATTTTTAATACACTCAGCTATTCACCTGCGACTTGATGCCGTGATGACCCATCAGGTCGTACAAGGTGGGCCGGCTCACGCCCAGCAGTTCGGCCGCCTTGGCGATATTGCCGTCGGCCCGCGCCAGCGCGCGCACCATGACCTTGTATTCGGCCCCGTCGCGGGCCTGGCGCAGGTTCAGCGGTTCATCCTGGGGCGCAGCCTGGGCGCTGGCGGGCAAGCCCAGGTCGTCGGCGGCGATCTGCGGCCCGTCGCTCATGATGACGGCCCGCTTGATGCAGTTTTCCACTTCGCGCACATTGCCGGGCCAGCCGTAGCTTTCGATCAGCTGCAGCGCGCCGGTGCTGAAATGCAGGTTGCTGCGGCCTTCGCTGGCGCAGAACTTGTTCTTGAAATGGTGGGCCAGCAGGGCCGCATCGCCGGCCCGCTCGCGCAGCGGCGGAATGCGCAGGACGATTTCGCTGAGGCGGTAGAACAGGTCTTCGCGGAAACGCCCCTGCTCCGCCAGCACTTTCAGGTCCTGGTGCGTGGCGCAGACGATGCGCACGTCGACGGCGATCTCGGCGCGGCCGCCGACGCGCTCGATGACCCGCTCCTGCAGGAAACGCAACAGTTTCGCCTGCAGCCCCATCGGCATGTCGCCGATTTCATCGAGAAAGAAAGTGCCGCCGTGGGCCAGTTCGATCTTGCCCAGGGTTTGCCGGGCCGCGCCCGTAAACGCCCCCCGCTCATAGCCGAACAGCTCGCTCTCGAGCAGGTTTTCGGGGATGGCCGCGCAATTGATGGCAACGAAGCGTTGCGCATGGCGGCTCGACAGTGCATGCAGTCCCCGCGCAATCAGTTCCTTGCCGCTGCCCGAGTCGCCCAGCAGCATCACGCTGGCCGACGAGGGCGCCACTTTTTCCACGCTGCGGCACAGCTTCAACATGCCCGGGTCGCGGCTGACGATGCCGGCCAGCGGCGAGTCCGCCTGCGTCTGCAACATGCGGCGGTTTTCCTGCTGCATCGCGTGCAGATAAAACGCGCGGGCGATGACCAGGCCCAGCATGTCGGCCTCGAACGGCTTCTGGTGGAAATCGTAGGCGCCCAGGGCGATGGCTTTCAAGGCATGCGCGCGCTCCTGGTTGCCGGAGAGGATGATGACTTTCGTGTCCGGCGCCAGCGCGAGGATTTGCTGCAGGGTGGCCAGGCCTTCCGTGGCGCCGTCCGGATCGGGCGGCAAGCCCAGGTCCATCGTCACCACAGCCGGCTGGTGGCGCCGCACGAGCGCCAGCGCCGCCTCGCGCTCGCCCGCCAGCAAGACGTCATAGCCGTCAAAACTCCAGTGCAGCTGCTTTTGCAGGCCGGGATCGTCTTCGATGACCAGCAGTTTTTGTTTTGCCATACGTATGCACTCCAGTCAGCGGGTAGCGCAGCGGAAATCTGGGGTATGACCCGGCGGGTCAGACCCCATGGCCGCGTGCAACGGCAGGACCACGCGAAACGTCGTGCCCACCTGCGGCTCGCTGCGCACTTCCAGGCTGCCGCCCACTTCGCGCAGGTATTCGCGGCTTTCGAACACGCCGATGCCCATGCCCGCCGTCTTGGTCGTATCGAACGGTTTGAACAGGCGTTCGCGGATGAATTGCTCGCTCATGCCCTGCCCCGTATCGTCGAGCTCGACGACGGCCGTGTGCTGCTCGCGCCGCAGCCGCACGGCCACCTTGCCATCGCTGGCCGTCGCTTCGATGGCGTTCTGGATCAAATGGCCCAGCACCCGTTCCAGGCGCGCGCGGTTGGCCAGCACCGTCAGCTCGCCATCGACGATTTCCAGCCGGGGCGCCGGGGCCAGGCTGGCCTTGGCGGCCACGGCCTGGCGCAGCAAGCCGTCGAGCAGCAGCGGCGCGGGCGCTTCCGGCGCTTCGCCGCGCGCCAGTTTCTGCAGCAAGGTCTTCATTTTCTGCACAGAATGATCCAGGGTGCCCAGCATGTCTTCCTGGAAGGCGGGATTGGCGCGGTGCTTTTCCGCATTGCTCAGTAACAGCGACAGCTGGAACACGAGGTTTTTGAGGTCGTGCACGATGAAGGTGGACATGCGGTTGAACGAATCGAACTGGCGCGCCACCGTCAGGGTATCGAGCGATTCGCGGTGCGCCAGGTAGCTGGCGGCTTGGCTGCCGGCAATTTTCAGCACGTCGAGGATTTCCCAGTTCAAGCTGATGTGCGTGCGGGGCCGCGCCAGTGCGACAAAGGCGAACAGCTGGCCATGCAGCATCAATGGCACCAGCAGCCACACATCGGGCAGCGCCAGCAGCGCGGGCGGCAAGCGCAAGCCGCCGTACTGGCGCGGGTTGTGCCGGCAATCGGGCACGTCGATCACCCACTGCCGTGCCTCCAGGAACTGGCACAGGGGGCCAAGCGCCGGCTCGCTCCACGTGCCCGGCGGCCAATTCCAGCTGGCCGCCGGGGCGAATTGTCCCTGTTCGCGCAATATCCACAGCGCGCCGGCGCGGCTTTCCACGAGCTGCGCCATGGCCTGTATCGTGCGCTCGCCCAGGGCTGGCCCGTCTTCCGACAGCGCGCGCGTAAATCTCAGCCATTCCTCGCGGTAATCGAAAATGGCATTGTAAAAATGTTTATTGATATACACCTTGAGCTTGGCGCGCAGGCTGCCGGAAAACAGCACGCCCGCCAGCAGCAAGGCCGCGCCGCCAAGGTAAGCCATCTGCATCAATGAACCCCAGGTGCCGCCGAAGTAGCGCAAATAATAGGCGCTGGCCGCCATGGCCAGCAAATAGATGGCCGAGCCCAGCAAGGCGGCCGAGCGGTACAGCATCTGGCGCGAAACGGACAAGCCCAGCGCCCAGCCCGGATTGCGCGCCGCCGAGACGGCCAGCAGCGGCGCGCACAGGGCGTCGACGATGCCGCGCGCTGCCCAGATGTCGTCATTGACCGCACGAAACAGCAAGGCGTCGCTGTACAGATAGAAATCGTAGGCGAAAAGCCCGCCCACGCCCAGGCACGCAAACTTGATGCCCCAGCGTTTCAGGGGCGGCGTGTTGCGGTACCACTGTTCCACCAGCAACATGCCCAGCACGGCCAGCAGCAAACGGCACACACTGGCGATGATGCGCGCCGGCAAAGGCAGCGCCAGCCAGGATGAGGCCATGGAGAGCAGCCACGGTGCCAGCGCCGTAAGGACGATGCCGGCCAGCACGAGGCGCAAGCGGGGACGCGACGGTTCAATCAACAGCAGCAAAAACACCAGCCAGGCCAGGGTGCGCAGCAATTCGAGCGCGTCGCCGGCCAGCGCGATGCGCTGCCCCAGCAGCACCAGCACCACCGTGCCCGTCGCCCAGCCGCCCGTCGCCAGGCACGCTACCAGCAAGGCGCGCACGTTTTGCCGCGCGCGCCAGTTGCTGATCAATAGCAGCGCCAGCACGAAGAAGGCCAGCGACGCCAGGCCATGGCTGAGAGCCGCCGCGTCGGGCGCCGCCAGCCAGTCCGACTGGTCCCGCATCATCGGCTGCCCTTGCCAAACAGCACCACCTGCACCGTGTCGAGCAGGATCAGCAAGTCGAGGAACAGGCTATTGTTTTTCACATAATACAAATCGTATTGCAGCTTCTTGACGGCATCGTCGACGGAGGCGCCATATTGATAGCGCACCTGCGCCAGGCCCGTGATGCCCGGCTTGATGCTGTGACGAATGTTGTAGTACGGCACCTGCTCCTTCAGTTGTTCGACAAAATACGCGCGCTCGGGGCGGGGGCCGACGAAACTCATCTCACCGCGAAACACATTGAGCATCTGCGGCAGCTCGTCGATGCGCAGCTTGCGGATCAGATTGCCCACGCGCGTGATGCGCGCATCGTTGGCCAGCGCCCAGATGGGCGTGCCGTCGCGCTCGGCATCGCAGCGCATGCTGCGAAATTTCAGCACCTTGAACGGCTGGCCGTCGCGCCCCACCCGTTCTTGCTGGTAGAACACGGGGCCGCCGTCTTCCAGGCGGATGCACAGGGCTGTTACCAGCATCACGGGCAGCGAGGCCAGGCAGATGACCCCGCTGGCCGCCAGGTCGAACAAACGCTTCGACGTGGCACGGAAAAAGCTCTGATCAAAGCCGCCGCCATAGATCAGATAGCTCGGTTGCAATGAATCGATGCGGATCTGGCACGCTTCGCGCTCGAAAAACGTGGCCGCGTCGATCACCTTGACGCCGCCCAGCGCACATTCAAGTAGTTGTTTGGCAGGAAACGCGCCATTGCGCCGGTCGCTGACGGACACGACGATTTCATGCGCGGCATGGCGCTGGGCAGTGGCCAGCAGGGACGGTCCGGTCGGCAGCAAGGCCGAGGCCGGCACGCAGCATTGCTCGCCCGCCACATCGATGCAGCCGACGACCGTAAACTGGTGGAAACCGATCTTGCTGGCCGCCAAGTCCATGCACTCGCGCGCCAGCGCCCCGCCGCCCACCAGGATCAGCCGGCCTTTCATCAGCGCCGATTGCGAGGATTTGAATACCAGCAGGCGCGCCAGCAGCACGCCGATGGCACCCAGGCCGAAGATCAGCACGCTGCCGCGTCCGAAATGCAAGGCTGGAATGAAGCGTATCAACACGCTGAGTACGGCAAAACCCAGCGCGAACGAGGGCAGGATGCGTAATAACGTGTTGCGGATGTCTTCGCGCGAACGGTGCTGGTACATGCCCAGCGCGCTCATGCTCAAGACGATGACCAGCGCAAAGATAGAGGACGACAGGTAGACCTCGCTCGCTCGCACCAAGTGGCTGCCATCCGCCAGCCACAGCAAGGACGTCAGGGTGGCCGACAGCAGCAGGATCAGGATTTCCAGCAACAGCAGGATAAATGCTGTTTTCGAGACATAATGGCTGAAGATGCGGATCATGGTTCCCCCTGCGGCAAAAAGCATCAGGCCGCGCGCAAGGCGGCCCGCTGCTGGTCTTGCCATCATGGCGAACTGTTCCAAGAAGATATTGATGCGCCACAAGCTACAGTCCCAGCTATCTTTCACTTGCAGAATTTATCTCAATACATTACCGAATGAGGGGAAATGGCATATAGTATGCTTCCCCTAAAAAAATATAAATGTCATGAAATTTGATGTAGCGATTGTCGGCAGTGGCCTGGCGGGTTTATCGGTTGCACTGCATTTAGCTGAGACGCGCACCGTCGCGATCATTTCCAAACGCGCGCTGCTCGATGGCGCCAGCAACTGGGCGCAAGGCGGGATCGCGGCCGTGCTGGACTCGGGCGACAGCCACGAGCAGCACATCGAAGACACCCTGATCGCGGGCGGCGGCCTGTGCGACGAGAGCGCCACGCGCTACATCGTCGAGCACGGCCGCGAAGCGATCGAATGGCTGATCGAGCAAGGCGTGCCGTTTACACGCGACGCCACGGCCGAACTGGGTTTCCACCTGACCCGCGAAGGCGGACACAGCCAGCGCCGCATCATCCACGCGGCCGATGCCACCGGGCACGCCGTACAAGTGACCCTGGAAGAAAAAGTCCGCGCCCACCCGAACATCAGCCTGTTCGAACACCATTGCGCCATCGATCTGATCACTTCCGACAAGCTGGGCATGAAGCCGACCCAGCGCAATGCCCAACCGCATTGCCACGGCCTGTACGTGCAGGATGAGCAAACGGGCAAGGTACTGACGTTTGCCGCCGAGCACACCGTGCTGGCCACGGGCGGCGCCGGCAAAGTATACTTATATACAACGAATCCCGACACGGCCAGCGGAGACGGCATCGCCATGGCCTGGCGCGCCGGCTGCCGCGTGTCGAACATGGAATTCATCCAGTTCCACCCGACCTGCTTGTACCACCCGTATGCCAAATCGTTCCTGATCACCGAAGCCATCCGTGGCGAAGGCGGCTTGCTGAAACTGCCGCCTGAAGCGGGTGCGGCCGCTGGCACGCGCTTCATGCTGGCCCACGACGAGCGGGCCGAACTGGCGCCGCGCGACGTGGTGGCGCGCGCCATCGACTTCGAGATCAAGAAACGGGGCCTCGATTACGTGCACCTGGACATCAGCCACAAGCCGGCCGAATTCCTCATCGAACACTTCCCGACCATCTACGCCCGCTGTCTGGAACTGGGCATCGACATCACCAAGCAGCCTATCCCTATCGTCCCCGCCGCGCACTACACATGCGGCGGCGTCGTGACGGATTTGTCGGGCCGCGCCGACTTGCCGGGCCTGTATGCGGTCGGCGAGACGGCGTGCACGGGCCTGCATGGCGCGAACCGTCTGGCGTCGAATTCCCTGCTGGAATGCATCGTCATCGGCCGCGCTTGCGCGCAGGATATCGAAAGCAAGGAAAAGCTGGGCACGCCGTATCTGCCCGACTGGGATGAAAGCCGGGTTACGGATGCGGATGAAGAAGTGGTGATTTCCCACAACTGGGACGAGCTGCGCCGCTTCATGTGGAATTACGTGGGTATCGTGCGCACGACGAAACGCCTGGAGCGGGCCCAGCACCGCATCGCACTCTTGAAGGAAGAGATCGACGAGTACTACCGCAACTTCCGCATCACGCACGATTTGCTGGAACTGCGCAATCTCGTCGACGTGGCCTCGATGATCGTCAACAGCGCCCTGTCCCGCCGAGAAAGCCGCGGCCTGCACTTCAGCCGCGATTATCCTGAGACCTTGCCGAAGGCGATCGCCAGCGTGCTGACGCCGCCGCATAGATAAAACAGTTCTTGATCGGGGGAGATGCCTCATTGGCATACTCCCTGGCGACTCGTCAGAACTCTCTTTTATTTTTGCGTGCCCCATATAGACGGCTGTGACGGTGGCTGTGTTGGTTGAAACGATGGCAGAGGTTGCAGTGGTTGAATTTCCTGGCGTGGAGCTGGCTTTGCCTGAGGCTGATATCCATACGAACTATCTGCTTGATTCGGAACAGTTCCAGCCTTCCCCGTGTAGGGATTGACATTGCCCTGTGTGCTGTAGTTATTCGAAATGGTACTGTCAGGTGCCGTTCTTTGGTGCGGCGCCACGTACGTCCCATCTTTCTTAGTGTACCCATTTACATGCACTTGGGCACTAGCAATGCTGGTGAAGAGCACCATTGATATCGCTAAGTATTTAATCATTTACTTCTTTCAAGTTCCGGCATAGTGGCGTGTCGTTGCGCCCGCAAAAAAGATTGCCGTTTCCTTGAGGCTATATTTTTTGGTATGGTGACTATAGACCTATTCCAATAGGCAAGAGATAAAGCTTTTCTTTCCACTACAAATAGAGCCAATTGACTGAACTTATGTAGCAAATATGCAACCATCTAGCTAAATACCGTCATTCTCAAACTGCTCCAGCGCTGTTGGAATACACTTCAGACGTTCAAAGCTCCGGCATCTCGAACTCAATCCCATCCTCCGTGTACGACATCTTCGCGGACGCCCCCGTGCACTCCCCCTGCACCACATCCGCCACATAGCGGCATTCGCTTTCCACACTGCCATCTTCCCGCCAGTGCCGCGTCCAGCCCTGGCGCTCGCCATCGACATACTCGATCAGCTGGCGCGGCTTGCCATTCGCAAACCAGGAACGCAACGCGCCCTCCTCGCGCCCGCCCGCGTTCCACTGTTTCTGCACCATCAATACGCCGGCATGGCTGAAACGCTGTTCGCTGCGCAACACATAATGGCCACTATGCGTGCGCTTGCTGGCCACCTTGCCGTCCGGATAATATTCGATGCTGTCGCCGACAGGCTTGCCGTCAACGTAGTTGGCAGTGCGCTGCACCTTGCCATCCGGGAAATACGCAGTGCTCGGTCCCGTCATGGTGCCGTTCACATACACGCTGCGGCTTTCCACCTTGCCATCGGGATAGAACAGCAACAACTCGCCATCCGTCTGGCCTTTCAATAAGGTCATGCGCGTGCGCAGCTTGCCATCCTGATCGAACGTTTCCACCAGGCCATCGGCGCGGGCGCCATTCTTGTACTGGCTGACCTCGTTCAGCTTGCCCATATCGTGATAGGTCCGCTGTTCGCCTTCCTGCACGCCATTGCGCCACGTGTTGCGCATGGAAATCTGGCCGTCGGGGCGATATACGGTCTGCACACCCTGCTGCACGCCGCGCCCATCCTGCTCCACCTGCATTTCCAACTGGCCATGCGGGTAATGCATGCTGTAGTTGCCCACCAGCTTGCCGCGCAGGTAATCGGGATCGTTGACCTGGCCTATCAGCCGCTTCGGTTCGCCTTCGCGCGCGTGCACCACCTCGACTTGCCAGGTGCCCGGTGTCTTGCCTGGCGGCAGCGGGACGACCAGCGCATAGCGTGCATGTTCCTTGACTTCGCCGCGCATCAGATTGTGATTCAGGTACAAGCGCGCCTTGTCATCGGTACAGGCTTGCGGCTCGCAGCCGCCCAGCTTGCCGACTTCGGGCATGGCGAGCGCACCCACCTTGTCTGGTGCAGGGCAGGATTTGATACGCATCAACAAGAGCGTTTTGTCGCGTATCAGCTTGGCCAATTGCTGCTTCATGGCGGCGTACTGCTGCGCGTCCAGGCCCATGGACATGGCATCCATGCGCACTTGCCGCCCGCCGCAGCCATCCTCGCTGGCCAGGGTCAGCACATCGCCGCCGCCCTTGCCGGACTCGGCCTTGATGGCACTGACCACTTGCCGCTGTTCGATCTCGGCATGGGCCAGCGCCGGCCACAGCAGCATGGCGAGTAGGCAGTGCTTCAGTTCAGTGCGCGCCATGTTTGCTCTTTGCGCAACAGTGCCGGCGCTGGCGGCGCTTCGCCACATTCACCCTGGGCCTTGTCGGCCGCATATTTACATTCGCTCTTCAAGCTGCCATCCTGGCGCCAGCTGCGGCTCCAGCCGTCGCGCCGGTCGTTCACATACTCGATGGCATGCTCGGGCTTGCCGTTTTCGTACCACGAGCGCGACGTGCCCTGCTCGCGCAGTTGCGCATCCCACTTTCTTTCCAGCACCAGCACGCCCTGGGCACTGTAGCGCTGGACGCTGAGCAAGCCACCGTTGTCGCCATACTGCTGGCGGGTTTGCACCTTGCCGTCCGGATAAAATTCCAGCGCTTCCCCGACGGGGAGATCGTCGCGCTGCGTCATGCGGCTGCGCACGGCGCCATCGGGGTAGTAATCGATGCTGCTGCCATTGAACTTGCCCTTGCTCACTTGCGTGCGATTCGCCACTTTTCCGTCAGGGAAATACGCGAGCAATTCACCTTCCATGACGCCGCCGCGCAGCACAAAACTGGTGCTCAGCTTGCCATTCGCGTCAAACGTCTGCACGGGACCGTCGACGCGCTTGCCGTCGCGGTACACGCTGGCTTCGCGCAGCTTGCCCGTGGGGTGATATTGCTGGTGCGTTCCCTCCGGCAAGCCATGGCGCCAGCTGCCACGCGATCCCAGGCTGCCATCGGCACGATACAGACTGGTGACGCCGTGCTGCCGGCCCTGTCCATCCTGCGCCACTTCCTGCTCGGTCTTGCCGTCGGGGTAATACGTGACATAGCCACCCACCAGCTCGCCCTGCGCATAATCGGCGTGGTTGACCTGGCCCGACAGGCGCAGCTTGTGACCGGCCACGCTGTAAATCTCCACCTTCCACGTACCCGGCAGCTTGCCTTTTGGCAAAGGCAAGACCAGCACGTTCGGCGCCTTTTCCTGCTCGATGGGGAAGAAGCGCTCGTGCAGGTACAGCCGCGCCCGGCCATCGGCGCAGGCCGCTGGCGTGCAGGCGGCGATCTGGCGCACGATGGGCACGCTCGCATCGTCCGGGCATTTTTTCACGGTGACGAGCATGGGCGTCTTGCTGCGGATCTGCTTGGCCAGCCGGACTTTCATCGCTTCGTACGGCGCCTCATCCAGTCCGACCGAGCGCGCATCCATGCGCACTTGGCGGCCGCCGCAAGCCGTGTTCGCCGCCACGGTCAGCACGTCGGCGCCTTCGCTATCTTGCTCGCTGGCGATGGCTGTCACCACCTGGCGCTGCACGATCTCCGCCTGGGCCATGCCCGGGGCCAGCAATGAAGCGCCCACCACGGCGCATAAGGTCTTGATTTTCATGGTATTCCTCTAATTTTCCGCCGTAACGGCCACGCCGCCCGGCACAAAGCTGACCCGGCCATCGCGGTAGCGCACGAGCACCACCACCTTCGATTCCAGCAATTGACCGTGCTGCACGGCCGGCAAATAGGTCCAGCGCTTGACGCTATCGAGCAGCACCTTGTTCAGCATCGGTTCCATCGGCAATTCGGTCGCCGCATAGCTCAGGGTCCCGTCGGCGGTAATGGTCAAGGTCAGGCGGTTTTCACCCGTTGCGTGCTTTTCATCAAGCACGCCATAGGCAACCGTCGTCATCGTTTCACGCTGCACACTGGCGACCTGGTCCCGCAAGGGCGGCATGGCCTTGAGTTTGGCTGCCAGCGAGGCGCCTTCGGCCAGCACCTTGTCCCAGCGCTTCTGGTAGGCGCCGGGCTGGGCCAGGCGCAGCACCTTGGCGGCCAGGTCCATGCGCTGCGCCATGCGCGCGACGCCATTGTCGGCCGGCTGACCCGGCTCGGCCGGCAAGGCATGCTCCACGGCGTAGCGGTAAGCCGTCAGGTGCGCCAGCGCCACCAGGTTCACGGCATCGCGCTCGTCGCCGCCGCGCAGCAGCGCCGCGGCAGCGATGCCGAGCCAGGCCGTGCCATCCGTCGGGTGCGCCCACACGGCTTGCTCGAAGTACTGGCGCGCCGCCAGGGGTTCATTCAGGCTCAGGTGCATGCGGCCCATGGCCGCCGCCACCAGATGGTCGCGCGGGTTCGCTTGCAACAGGTCGAGATAGGTAGCGACCAGCACCGGTTCATAGCCGGGCACCCAGCCCAGGCCCTCCAGCAACGACGCGCGCAGCCGCGCCTGTGTACGGTCGCCGCCGTAGCCAGGCGGCTTTGCCTCCCCGGAACGGTACAACAGCTGCAAGCCTCGCGTGACGGCGTCATCGTCGCCCTTGCTGATCGCTTGCGACAGGCTGCGCACGGCCTTGCGCGCATCGGACGGCTGGAAACCGGCCGCCTTGGGCGAGCGCCAGCGAAATACTTCCAGTCCTGCCGCCTGGTCCGCTTGCGCCTGCAGGCTGGCCTTGTCCGTCACTTCATCGGACGACGAGGTCCAGGCCGTAAAGCCGATCAGAAACAGCACGATCAGCAGCACCACCACGGCCCAGCCCTTGCCGGAAATGCCGACCGCCTTGGCTTGCGCACCGCCTGCAGGCGGCCGTACGGGCGCCTGCCCCGGCGCCGTATGGTGCGCGCCGCGCGCGCTGCGCTGCTGTGGCTGCGCCAGTATCTGCTGCTGGGCAAGCACGGACGCCTGCCCGGCCGCGACGATGACCTTGTCGCGCGCGCAGGCGGCGCAGCCGAGGCCTGCGAAATGCTGGTGCTCGGGATTCGCGGTACACACGACGAGCTTGCCGTCGCTGCGCTGCGCATAGCCGCCTAGCAACTGCGCCCAGTCGGCCGCCGAGGGCCGCTGGGGCTTCGGTGAAGGAGAAAAAGCGCGGTCGAACATGGCGCGCAGCTCGGGCGGCATCAAGGCATGGCCGCTGGTGGCGTTCGGCGCCAGCTGCTTGTGGCGTTTTATCCCATACGCATAGCAGCCGTCGCGGATGCGCCCGGGAATGTCGGTCGCCACTTGCGCATTGCCGGGCCGCCCGCTGTAAGGGTGGATGCCAAAGTTGAGCAACTGGAAGATGACGACGGCCAGCGCGAAGCGGTCTTGCGCCATTTCCGTGCCCGCCGGCATGCCCTTGCGCTGGAATTCCGGCGCCAGGTAGTCGGCCGTGAATTGCTCGGCAGGAAAACGCTCGGCATGGCCCTGGATGCTGAAGCCGTCGCAATCGAGCATGGCGATGTACAGCGAATCGCGGTAAAAGCGCAAATTCACGGGTTTCAGATCGACCACGTAATGCTGCTGCTGGTGCAGCGCATCGATGACGGCGGCCAGGTTGGCGGCCAGGGTCAGCTTGGGCCCGAGACCCGTGGGCAAGCCGGCCGCGCGCGCTTGCCGCTCTTGCATGACCTGTTCCAGCTCGGCCGTCTGCGCCATGTCCAGCAAGGGCATGACGAAGCCGGCAAAACCGTCCTGGCCGTCGAACACCGCCGCTTGCGGCCAGGCGATCTGCACGTAGCGCTTGCCGTTTTCCAACTGGTCGGGCAGCTTGGGCGTCAGTTCCAGCATCGCTTCGAGCTTGCGCCGGTTGGCGGCCCGGTCCAGGTGCGGGTGGTACAGCTTGGCAACCTGCGTGGGCGCGCCCGGCAGCAGATACACGCTGCCCGCGCCGCCGCTCTTGATGAGTTTGCCCAAGACCAGGCTACGGACTTTATCGAGCCAGATTTTTCCGCCCGGACTCAAGCCCGGTGTCACGCCCTGCTTCCGGCTCATGCGCGCAAAGCCAGCAACAGGGTCTTGTCGTCGCCCGTGATCTGGTGCGTGCGCGTGTCGGCCAGGGTGGACGCCAGCGCTTCATTGCCCAGTTCGATGCTCTCGACCGTGCGCAGATAGCCTTGCACGGCACCCATGAACGGTGGGTACAAGGCCGCATTGTTCTTGCTCATGGTAAAGGGCATGCAACCGTCCGACATCAGCACGACGCCGCGCACGGACTGGGGTATCGGCAGCAGGCGCAGCTGTTCGCGCCAGCGCTCGCCGCTAATAAAATAGGTTTCGTTCGCGTATTCGCCGTTGGCGGGCAGCGAGATCAGTTCGCCGCCGTCGCCCAGCTGCGCCACGCCCAGGCCATCGCCCAGGTGGAAAAAGAAGCCCGAGTCCGCTCCCATCACCACGCCCACGATCGTGCTGGCGTAGTCGTCGAGGGTGGCGTTGGCGGCGCGGGCGATATCATCCAGCGCGGCGCGGATCTGCGCCAGGGTGCCGGCCAGCGCGCCGTCAAACAAATCCTGCACGGTGGCGCCCTGCTCCAGCCGCCCGGCCAGCGCCTGCACGGTCTGCGTTGCGACAAACTGCGCGCCCTGCTCGCTGAGCCTGGCCGAACCTGCGCCATCGCAGACGACGGCCACCAGGACGCTGTTCACGACGGCATGCGCGTGCGCATCCTGGCAAGGAATATCTTTATCCAGATGCGCCTTACCCGTGACGGAGGCGCCGAACGTGCGCCAGGAATCCTGTGTTGCTTGCACTGCTGCCATCGATCAGGTGCTCACGACAGACCAGCCGTCCGTCGAGGCCAGCTGGGCCTGCGCACCGGGACGCGATTGCGACACCACTTGCATGCTGGCGCTCAGCCACAGGAACAGTTCGCGGAACTGCAAACCCTTCAGCTGCTTCACGCCCCGTTCGCCACGGCTGGAAAACTGCCCCAAGGAATCGATGTTCGCATTATCGCCCACGGCGATGGGGAAGATCGCCACCTTATTGGCCTGCTCGGCCGCACGCGCCTGCTCGGCGCCGTGCTGCCAACGGTCCGTCGGCTCGCCGTCCGACATCAGGAACAGCCACGGCCGCGTGTACGCCACGCCCGCCTGGCGGAAGCGCTGCTTTTCCTGCTCGATTTCGGCCAAGGCCAGCTCGACGGCCGCGCCAGTCGGCGTGGTACCGTTCGCGGCCAAGAGGGGCGCCGTGAAATCCATGGCGTCGCACCAGTTGCTGGCCACCACGGCTTCGTCGTGGGCGCCATATTGAATCACGAGGATGCGCACGCGCTTGGCGGCGATCACGTCGGACTTGAGTTCCTGCTCCAGCAAGGCCAGGCCTTCGTTCAGCAGCGCGACGGGCTCGCCATCCATGCTGCCGGAGCAGTCGAGCACGAGCACCAATGGCGTGCGTTGTTCGGTGTTGTCGACGAGGGCGACGTCGGGAATCATTATGAAACTCATGGGCAATCGGTAAATGTGAAATCGGTCATAGTGCGAATCTTACATCATCGACGTGTTTTGCCCGTGCAAGTTTCCTACAGAACACTATCCCACCATATTATTGCAAACCATTGCAGCACTGATGTCTTTGTACTATCTTGATAGTTGCCCAGGCCAGATGGCAGCGGCCAGCCCCTCCTCACAAAGGCGGGGCGGATCGCTGCGCAACACCGCCCTTACCCAGTTCCGCACCTGCACGCCTGCGGCACGCTGATCTAATCAGGTTATGGGGACAAGCATGGGCACAGCTACAGCAAACGCGGATGTGGGCAAACTGATCGCCGCCTTGTACGAGACGGCTTGCGGCACGGACGACTGGCCGCAGCTCGACAGCGCGGCCCTGAACAGCCAGCAATGGCAGGAACTTTTGCCGCATCTGCAACGCGCCCTGTGCTTGCAGCAGCGCCTGCGGGAGGCGCAACTGGCCAGCCGCTGCGCGCTGGCGGCGCTCGACGCCATGGGCGCTGCCGTGCTGGTGCTCGACGCGGGCCTCGGACTGCGCTTCGCCACGCCCGCCGGCCACGCCTTGCATGCGGCGCAACTGGCGCACGCTGTGCCTCCCGCCCTCGTGCGCGCCGTGCGCCTCGTCATCGCCAGCGCTGGCAGCGCGCCGCAATGCCAGTCGCTGCGCCTGGCGCGCAAGCAGCAAACGCCGCTGGCCCTGACCGTCACCCTGCTCGCCGCCTGTCAGCCCCCATGCGCACTGCTGATTGCGCGCGATCCTGCACAGGCGAGCACGTCCGTCCCCGCCTTGCGCCAGCTGTTCGACTTGACGCAAGCCGAAGCGCTGGTGGGCAAGGAGCTGGCGCAAGGGGCCACCATCGAAGAAATCGCCGCACGCAGCGGCATCAGCGTCAACACCGTCAAGACGCATCTGCACCACACCTATCTGAAAACGGATACGCGGCGCCAGGGCGAGCTGATCGCGCTGATCCACGGCGCGACCGCGCACCTGGCCGTGCTTGACGCATAAGGCTGTCTCATCCGATCGGATGATGTACAGGACAACTTGCCTGCCTACACTGGCAAGACCGGTCGCCCGCACCTTGCCAGTGTCACCACGGCGCGTACGGACCAGCCGGTTCGCTTTTCCTGGTATCGACAACAATATCGCCGCGCCGGCAGCGGACGGCACCAAAGTTCAAGGATGGGTAGAAAAATGAAAACATGGATACTGGCCGGCACTCTGGGCGTCTGCGCCCTGCTGGCAAATGCACAGTCGCTTCCCGACAGCCAGACCGTCGTCGTTCCAGGCGGACGCCTGCAGACGATCGAACTGCCGGCACAAAGACATTTTATGAACGCGGAAACGTTTGCCCCGTTCCGCGGCGGCTATGAGCTGTCGAACGGACAAGTGCTGCACCTGCGCAATATCGGCAGCGTCGGCGCCCTCATGTATGCGCGCATCGACGACCAGGAGGAACACCGCATCGTCGCCACCGGCAGCCACAGCTTCGTGGCGCTCGACCGGCAACTGGCCATACGCATCGACCTGCGCAACGATGGCAGCGTGGGCGGCGAAGTGCTGATGCAGATGCCGGCCGCAAAACTGGCCAGCGGCGACGTCGTGCCGACCCACGTGCAAAGCATGGGCCTGGCATCGCGCTGACGCTGCAAGCCGTGTTCAGCATGGGTGGCAGCCATGAGCAGACAATATTCTGTCCAACAGCAAAACGCGCTGACCTTGGCCGCCATCAAACAGACGGCGGCCTGGTGGCGCGCCCGCCCCCTGCCCGACGCCCTGCGCCAATACGCGGCCAGCCATGGCGTGGCGCTGGGCGCGGCCCTCATGCTCGACCTGCGACTGGCCTACCCCGGCATGCCCGCCGTGTACGGCAGGCTGCTGAGCGCCGATGGGCACTTCATCCATTTCAAGATGGACCTCGACGACGATTTGCGCCCCTTGCCCGGCAGCGCGGCATGGGACGACATCAGCGCCCGCTACGACCTGGCCGCACACAAACGGGGCACTGGCGTGGGGTACGGCGAGCTATGCAAGAAAGTGCTGCAAGAAATGAATCACGGTGCGCCGTAACGTCGTTGTACTGAATATTGGCACCGCATGCATTGCAGCTCTCCACCGAATGAACGATGCGCAGCGCCAAACCTGTGCCTAGACTGGTTGCTGCCCCATGCCCGCCCGCATCACGCGCCAGAGGCCGTCAACCAACGAGGACAACAACATGAAAACCATCATCCTGGGCACACTGCTGTGCCTCGCCGCCGCCAGCACGGCAGCCACCGCGCAAACCCTGCCTCCCGAACACACTGTCACCGTGCCGGGCAACCAGTTGCGCATCGATGTGCCCGAACACCCGCGCTACATGATGCGCCAGGATTTCAAGAAATTCGTCGGCACCTATGATCTGTCGAATGGAGACACCCTGGAACTGCGCCTCGCCGGCGCTGAAAAGTATGCGCGTATCGGCAAACAGGAAGAGCACCGCATCGTCGCCACCGACCGCAACGCCTTCGTCGCGCTGGACCGCCAACTGAAAGTGCGCATCGACCACAACGATGACGGCAGCGTGGATGGCGAACTGGTGATGGTGGTGCCGTCGCAGAGGGTGTCGGGTGGCGACATCGTGCCCTCCCACATACAAAACATCGGCCTGGCGTCGCGTTGAAGCGGCGCACAGGCGCGGCAGGCCAGGCGCTGCCATCGCGTGCTATCATCGCCGCCAAATTCCTTAAACGAATGGCAACGGCCCATGGAGCGCAATGCAGACACCTCGCAGTAATCCGATATTCACCGTGCTGCGCGGCGGCCTGCGTCTGCTGGCCTGGCCCTTGCTGGCCCTCGTCAGCGCCGCCTGCACCAGCACCACGCGCCATCCGGCCAGCGAGCCCACGCAAGTCATCCTGCGCTTTACCTATGACGACGGCAAGCCGATGCGGCATGACGATTACGTGGCCAATGCGCGCCAGCAAACGTATATCAAGCACTGCAGCAAGATAGGCAGCACCACTGTCTGCGACATCGGCTCGGATCCACTCTTCATGGGCGGCGACGCCCCGCTGGACGCCAACGGCGAAGTGCGCGTCACCCTGCACTCGACCGGCCCCATCGGCAACAATCCGAATCACCACTGCATCAAGGGCAAAAGCTACGTCTTTGATTCCGGCGACTGGAGACGCGGTCCGTTTCACCATGGCCAAGTGATCGAGATCCGCTACAGGATCAGCGAAGTGCAAACGGCGTGCCTCTGGTCATCGGGCACGCCGCCGTGGTGGGACAAGAGTTAAATCTGGCCAGCCGTGGCCGGCTGGCTTAAAAGTCACTGCAGCTCGAACTCGCCTGGGTTCAAGCCCAGTTCGCGCGCGATCTTGCTGGCCACGCGTTGCTCATTGGCGTCGAAATTGCCATCCGACGAAGCGACGGCGATAATCATGCGCACCAGCAGGCGCGACGCCTCCACATTCGACTTCATCTTGCCCAGCGCCTGGTAGGCCTTGGCTTCACCGATATCCTTGTCGAATTCCAGCTGGCCGACATAGTCCTGGAA
>RCUP01000649.1_pt1 | contig 24646 bp, 23 predicted proteins | sample 2166341 | NCBI WGS metagenome assembly RCUP01 (sample SAMN09932325, study PRJNA488358) | compost metagenome | isolation source: compost soil in succinonitrile-enriched | place: Germany: Experimental Botanical Garden | reverse complement strand
GTTGCTGCTTAAACGTGTCTTTTTTTATTCTGTCTACTTGACAGGGGTATGACCACACCTCGCCGGCTTTTTTCAAAATTCATCCTATACATGTAGAGAAGATACCTATATTCCAAAAATCGTATCAATCATCGACTTGGTGTGTCCACCTGGATACAGAACATACAGCAGAATATATACGGCTACACCAGTAATCGCGGTGAAGAACCATATCACTGCCGTAACCCGGCCCCATTTACGGTGCTTCGCGAATCTCTCTTTGAAAGCAAGAATGATCGTAGTCAAACCAAACACTGCGGCAACCGTTGCCAGAATAATGTGGAAGATCAAGAAGATCTGATAATAGATCGCCAGATCAGCCGGACCGCCCCAATTCGTATTACCGATTAATATGGTCCGGGACGCATAAATGATGAAGAAGATCAGAGCCGCTACAGCTCCGGCAAGCATCACCTTCTTATGGGCTTCTCTTCTTCCTTTAATAATGAGTCCCCAGCCAATGGCAACCAGTATCGCACTAATTACGATAAAGGAAGTACTGATTGTGGGAAACAGTGTATACACATCCATCTTAACTTCATCCTCCTGTTCGGCTTGCTGCTATTGATTTACACGTAAGGCAGCCGCGTGAAATGTTCTTCCCATCGCTGTTGCTCCCAGATTTCTTTTATTAAATTTATTAGGTAGAAGTCCGGTCACAAAGGCGAACGCTTCGCTTCTCCAGAATCATTTCACACTCTTGCCTATAGGTAATTCTTAAGTTCAGCATATCTACATGGCGTGAACTAAAGCTATGCGTTCTTTAGCTCATTTCCATATACTTCATCGTCCTTGTTCTCCTGCTTGTACCAGTTCTTGAACACTACGGCAAGCATCGATGCAAAAATAATCTCCTGTATAAACTTCATCACAATACCGCCAACCTGCTGATCTACATGAGGGTCCATATAGGCGAAGTACCCCGGTCCACCAAATGTCTGAAGCAGAGCAGACGTGTCCCCTGAAACGCAGTAGCCCATAGCCTTGGCCCACACAGCCGGATCACTGTAAGTCGCATAGAGACTTGTTGACGAGAAGATGATCAGTCCACATGCCGGTGTAAGCAGCACCATGTTAATCGCGATATAGGCCATCTTCTTCAGACCCTTGGTCTCCGAATATTCCGGTAGCGGGTTAACCAGTGTCCACCACATCAGGATCGCAGACGCAAATAGAATAACGTAATACAGCCGATGAACCCCAAAGTGAAGCATGACGTAATCATGGACCACAGGTATATGATAGAACGAGAACAATCCATTGAACAGCACGGCCGCTACGATCGGATGGGCCAGAAAAGACAGCCCCCGCAGCGGATTATGCTTCAGCATTCCTCTCCATGCCCAATCCGGTATCCCCAGCATCAATAGCGGGGGCGCTACGAGATAAGTCAGTGCCATGCTGAGCATATGGAAGCTGAACATGATGTGACCCAACAGACTAATCGGCCCGCCTTGCGCCAAGTAGATCACGATCATCCCCGCTACAAATGCGATCTTCCTTCCAGCACTTACAGGCTGCCCATTCGTAAACCGCTCACTTAACGGTCCCATTAGCAGTAAATAGCCTGCTGTAATCAGGAGCATCGCTGCCATAAACATAGGGCTCCATAAGTCTCTAAAGCTGAAGTATTCTAATCCCAGCATACCAAAACCTCCTTATCTGCTGGCATGGATTTACTGTCGATTGTGTGACAAATGTCTCACTGTACAAAAAAGAGGGGGCTGTAACCCAGCCTCCTCTCTATTTTACCACCAAACCCAGTATAAAGCTGTAATCACGGCTGTCCCGGCTACGAAGAATCCGAAGGCCATGAACAGGATTGGGATCATGTGTCCCTTGTCTTTGAGGTGCATCCAGTATCCTAACTGAACAAGCACCTGTAGAATCGCCATGACGACCAATAGAATGATCGTAAATGAGGCGTTGACTCCACCCGCAGCCACTGCTGCAAAGGCAATCAGGGTAAGTACGATGGAGAAGATAAAAGCCACAACGTGTTTTTGAGGCCCTTCCGTACGGTGTCTGTGTCTCACCGCACTTCCTTGATTCGTGTTATGCTCTGACATGTCTTAACCCACCTTTCCAAGGAGGTATACGACTGTGAAGATGAACACCCATACGACGTCGATAAAGTGCCAGTACATCGCAGATACATATATCTTGGGTGCTGTAACTACGGTCAAGCCTTTCTTCGCCAGCTGACCAATGAGCAACGAGATCCATACAACCCCGAACAATACGTGAGCTCCGTGGAAGCCGACCAGCGTATAGAAGGCCGAACTGAAGGCACTCGTAGTCATTCCGAATTTCTCGTGATTCACATACTCCGCGAACTCGTAAATCTCAAGCCCCAGGAAGCCAAGCCCGAGGATAACGGTAACCATCAACCATAAGGATAACGCTTTGCGATTCCCTTTATGCATAGCCTGGATGGCAAATACACTCGTCAAACTACTTACCAAGAGTATGAAGGTTGCGGCAGCAACCGTAGGCAGCTTGAACAACTCATCCGCGCTAGGGCCGTCAGCAATCTGTTCCCGAAGCGCCAGGAATGTTGCGAACAGTGTTCCGAAGAGAACGGATTCTCCGCCCAGGAACAACCAGAACGCAAGCACTTTATTACGGCCTTCAAGTGTGGCTTTCTCCGGTTCATGGGGAAGAGCCGATGTCACCTGTTCAGCATGGGGTGCGCTCATGCTTTTACCCCCTTCTCTGTAGTCTCCTCTGGATCGATATGCCAGCCGTGATCATCATACAGCGAGCGGATCGCCATGCAGGCGAAGGTAACTACCAGACCAAGGCCAACTACTACATATTGATGATACATAAAACCAAGTCCTGCAACAAAGATACCGACTGACATGACAAATGGAAGAATGGATGCCGATGGCATATGAATTGGACCTACCGGTTCAGCCGGGGTCATTTCCGTATGTCCAGCCATCTTCTCTTTCCAGTAAGCGTCAAGCCCACGCACAAGCGGAGTTTGCTTGAAGTTGTATTCTGGCGGAGGAGATGGAATAGACCATTCCAGTGTACGGCCGTCTTCCCACGGATCGTTAGGAGCATCTGCAGGTCTTCTTGTAGTAACTACTACATTAAGCAGGAATACGAGAACGCCAACTCCCATCATCAGGGCACCCACTGTACTTACCAGGTTCAAAGTATCAAAGCCTTGACCCGGCAGATACGTAAAGATACGGCGCTGCATACCCATGAGGCCAAGGAAGTGCTGTACGAAGAAAGTTAGATGGAAGCCAATAATGAAGAACCAGAATCCGATCTTGCCAAGCTTCTCGTCGAGTACACGACCGAACATTTTAGGCCACCAATAGTGAAGGCCCGCGAACAATCCGAGAACCAATCCACCGACGATAACATAGTGGAAGTGAGCTACTACGAAATACGTATCGTGGAACTGGTAATCCGCTGGTGCGGATGCAAGCATGACCCCTGTAACCCCACCCATAACGAAGGTAGGAATGAAGCCGGATGCGTAGAGGTTAGCTGCCGTGAAACGGATTTGTCCTCCCCATAGGGTGAAGAGCCAGTTAAAAATCTTGATTCCCGTAGGGACCGCGATTAACATCGTTGAGATCGAGAACAGCGCATTCGCTACTGGACCCATACCGGTAGTGAACATATGGTGAGCCCATACCATGAAGCCGAGGAAGGCAATCAGAATGGTTGCGAACACCATCGAGCTGTACCCGAACAGGCGCTTACGAGCAAATGTAGGAATAACATCGGAAATGACACCAAATGCCGGAAGGATAAGTATGTAAACCTCAGGGTGTCCGAAGATCCAGAATATATGCTGCCAGAGAACCGGGTTACCGCCATTGCTGACTTCAAAGAAGTTAGCTCCGAGTATCCGGTCAAAGCTTAGCAGGACAAGTCCTACTGTAATGGCAGGGAAAGCAAACAAAATAATAGCTGAAGTAATGAATGCGGTCCATGTGAACATCGGCATCCGCATGAAGGTCATTCCCGGCGCACGCATCGTAATGACCGTAGCCAGGAAGTTGATGCCCCCGATCAGGGTTCCGAGACCCGCGATCTGAAGACCCACGGTGTAGAAGTCAACCCCGTGTGTACCACTGTATGCCGTAGTGGACAGCGGCGTGTAAGCCGTCCAACCGGCATCTGGTGCTCCGCCCATCACCCAGCTAATGTTCAGAAGAATTCCGCCGAACAGGAAGGTCCAGAAGCCGAGTGAATTCAGAAAAGGAAACGCAACGTCGCGCGCGCCGATCTGAAGCGGAACAACCGCATTCATCAAAGCGAAGATCAAAGGCATAACGCCAAGGAAGATCATTGTGGTACCATGCATCGTTATAAGTTCGTTAAAAGTCTGGGCCGAAACAAAGTCGTTCATGGGTTTAATAAGCTGCCAGCGGATCATCAAGGCTTCGATTCCGCCGATTCCGAAGAATAAAGCCCCGGCAATTAAGTACAGGATGCCGATTTTCTTATGGTCAACTGTAGTTAACCAGTCCATCAGCCCCGTATGGCGCTTGACACTGTGAGCGTGAGCCAAGGTTTGTACCCCCTTTAAAAATTCCTATCCAAGTTGCGCCGTGCGATAGATCATTGTGTCTTCAATTTTGAATTTGCCAAGAAATCAGCAATTGCGTCAATTTGTTCATCTGTCAGCTTCAGATCCTTCTTCGGATTCGGCATTTTGTTGCCCGGTTTCACCGCTTGAGGATCTTCAAGCCAAGTCTTGATATTTTCTTTCGCAGTACCATCTTTGCCGTTAATAAGGATGCTGGCTACCGATTCACGTCCACCGATTCCTGTCAGGTTCGGTGCGGACGGACCGCCCTCGCTGCCGATCGCATGGCAAGTCAGACACTGATTCTTGAAGACTTCCGCGGTAGCTTGGTCTTCCGGCATGGCTACAGGCTCTTTCATTGCCTTCACCCAGCTGTCAAATGAAGCCTGACTAACCGCTTTGACCTTAAATTCCATAAGACCATGGGATTGACCGCAAAGCTCAGCACATTTACCCAAGTAAACGCCTTCTTTATCTGCAGTGAACCAGGCATTATTGATGGCGCCCTCCGGATTTGTATCCGTCTTACCTGCCAGTGAAGGTACCCAAAATGAGTGAAGAACATCTGCCGTTTTCAATTGGAAAGCAATTTTCTTACCTGTAGGGATAACCAAGTCCTGAGCTGTAGTTACACCGTAATCAGGATAGTTGAATTCCCACCAGAACTGGTGCGAAGTCACTTTCACTTTCACCGCGTTCTTGTCATTCCAGTAATTCTCACCATAAGAGAATACCTTTTGAACCGTTGCAACCCCCAGAATAAGTACCAATACCAGAGGAATTACGGTCCAGAGCACTTCAAGCTTGAAGTTACCTTCCACTTGTTCAGGAATGTCTGTCTGTCCCGGTCTACGACGAAAACGTATCCAAACATAAGCCGCAATACCGAATACAATGAGCAGAACGACAATCATAATTGCAATGGAAAGCTTCATTAAATCAAATTGCCCTTGCGCTACAGGTCCTTGAGGTCTTAATGCGGACAAATCCTCGCGACCGCAAGCGGACAATAACAGCACCAGCCCCACAAATAAAGGAAGGAGCCGTTTCACAGCCTGCCACCGTTTCATCATTGATCTACCCCACTTTTAACGTTTGTCTTCCGCTCGTAGTCACAAGTACCCTTTCCCCATAATCAGGAAACAATTCGACTTGCTCTATCACGGAAACTGCTATCCTGTCAATTCGAACAATCACTAATTAAATATATGATTAGTACACAATTTTGTCAATGATTCAAGGGTAGTTCACAAATTGTTCAAAATTCCGAAAAAGCCCGTCAACACTGGGTTTGCAAGCGATTACACTCATTATTACCTGGTCAAGCCCCACTCCTGGAGGTGGTCTTGACAAGCTCTTTCAGAACCAAAAATGTTAACTTCAAAATATGACATTTTTCTTAACTTTCCTCTCATTTTCACTAAAATGAAAGACAAAAAAAGAGAGTCTCCTCTCTTTTTCTCATTCGGTCAGTATATACGGCCCCTCTTCCAGGATAGCCACCGTATGTTCAAATTGGGCACTCAAGGAACCATCTGCTGTCCGTATGGTCCAGCCATCATCTTCCCAGAACACTGCCCCGGTCTCGCCAATCATAACTACCGGCTCAATCGTAATGACCATCCCCGGCTTTAGCAGGGTACCCGTACGCGGGCTGCCGAAATTGGGTACGTCCGGCGGCTCGTGAAGGTTCCTCCCGATTCCGTGACCTACCAGCGGAGTTACTATACCGAGCCCGGCATTCTCCACCGTTGTTTGCACCGCATGGCCAATATCCCCTGTTCTCCTTCCGTTAACAGCCTTACTAATCCCTGCATATAGCGCCGCATGCGTCTTATCAAGCAAATACTGCCCGGCAGGGCTGGCTTCTCCGACGGCATAAGACCAGCCTGAATCCGCGAGCCAGCCATCTTTGTTCACTACGATATCAATGGTGACAAGATCGCCTGCACAGAGTGGCCGGGAATCCGGGAACCCATGGCATACCACATCATTAACGGATGCGCACGTCGCATATGGGAAGCCGCGATAACCCTTCTGTTCGGGCGTGGCCTTGTGCTTCATCAGAAAGGTCTCAACAAAAGCATCGATTTCAAGCGTGGAGATTCCCGGGGCAAGCAGCTTTCGGATCTCCTGGTGACATGCGGCGAGAATCCGCCCCGCCTCCCGCATCCGCTTGATTTCTTCCTTTGATTTAATACTTGCTTTCAAAGCGTGTCCCCTTCCTCCTGCTCTTTATTTCCACTCCTGACAGAGTGATTTAATATATGTATGCAGGATAAGAAAAAAAACCGCCTGTCCGCAGGCGGTTTAGGGTACGTCTATATATGGTAGTGTTACGTTATTTCTTCGTTGTTCCAGATGATCAGGAAACGGAAGAGTCCAATTTGCCCATTTCATGCTCAACCAGATGCGTAAGTTCTTCTTCATAGCCACCCATAATGCGGTATTTACGGACATATTCCTTGACAAATTTCTTGGGGTCCTTTGGCCTGAAAATCCGTGTCATCTCCCGCAGACTTTCTTTGACTTCATTATGACCTTTCGTTGCCATAGTAATTCCCTCCCAGAACGCTTGTAGTTAATGCTCCGATTTTGAGAATGCCGAAAAGATCTGCAAGTACTATCATATGGTGGTTTGGTGCCGCTAATGAGTAGAAGTGGGACAAGCAAGCCCTCACAGCCACCCGGCAAGCTTTGCGAAAAAAAATGGCCAAGCTGGCAGCGGTTCACAGGAACATAACTCTGCCTTCCGGCAGGCATCTGACAATTTAAATACCCTAATTAAGTCTTACTGAAACAAGCCTGGTAAGTCACTCCTGTCGCACAGACCGGTCTCTCTAGTATGGACCCGGGTATTGGAACGACCTCCTATCCTTTTCCATTGTATCATATTCACTAAAGGGTTTCAGCTTTCTTCAATTCGCACATTTTTGCCCGGCGATAAGGGAAAGAATTTGCATATAGTTTATTTATCGGGCAAGCTAATGGTTAAAATAAGATTAGAACCAAAATTCCGGCAGGAGGATTCTGATACTTATGAACCAGCTCACACCTATACTTGTCTCATCCACTGCCTCAATACCTTCTTTCCCGTCCGCGCAGCCAGAAGATCTGAATACAGATCCCACATTACTGGATGAAGCGGATACAACTATCCTGCGCAAGTATCCCCGGATGCACAGCTTCCTCGTCGTCAGGCGCGGCAAGCTTATTTATGAGAAATATTACAACGGCCATCAGATTGCCACACTGAACGATCTTAGGTCTGCAACCAAAAGCTTCATGTCTGTCCTAATCGGTATCGCTACTCAGCGGGGCGAGATGCTGGATTTGGACAGTCCCATATGGAAGCTTGTCAGCAAATATGCCCCTCACCGTCCTGACCCGCTATGGGGTACAATAACGTTAAGGCATCTTTTGACCATGACCTCTGGACTCTACTGGGAGACCGGTTCAAAACTTGGGGAGAGATTCATTCACCGATTCCACAAGAGCCGCAGCTTAGCCAGGTTCATTCTGAGGCTCCCCGTTCAAGAGGAGAGGCTTGGGACATTTCAGTACAGAAGCACCGATTCTCATTTGCTCTCGGTTCTTTTGACAGAGATGACCGGATTCAGCGCCTTTAGTTACGCGCAGTCCCATTTATTTGGGCACCTTGGCATTCATCATGCAGGGTGGTCAGCAAGTGCAGAAGGACATACTATGGGCCATATAGGACTTTCTCTTACCTCTCGGGATATGGCCAAATTCGGTCAGATGTGCCTGAATGGAGGCTTATGGGAAGGAACCCGGGTCGTGTCCGAAGAGTGGCTGCAGCAATCGTTCGCCCCGCAGTCTGAACCCTACTTCGGGTATGGACGCTATGGCTATCAGTGGTGGAGCGGCACTGAAGATGGAGTGCATTTTACATATGCCCACGGTCATGGAGGTCAACAGATCATTCTGATCCCCTCCTTGGATGCGGTTGTGGTATTTACGGCCGTCAGTGCAGTTAGCCGATGGAGAAACCCCCGGCAGCTGCTGAGGAATTGTGTAATTCCCGCTATGCGAACATGAAAAGCTAACATTCAAGCCCTAGATGTCAGGAGGAGGAATTAATCTTTATGAATCCTAAATCACCGAAAATTATGGTGCTCTACGCTAGTTACGGAGATGGTCATTATCAGGCATCCAAGGCAATTGAAGCTTCTTTTCATCAAAAGGGTATTCATAATGTGATACTTCTGGATCTGATGGCCATGGCACATCCTGTCATTAACGGGTTAACCAAATTCGTATACATGCAAAGCTTTAGAACACTTCCAGCCGTCTATGGCTGGGTATATAACGTCACCAAGGATATGCAGCCGGACACTCCCTTCTCCAATATCCTGCACTCTTTCGGGATGCGTAAGCTTGCGCAAATGATCACCGATCATGAGCCGGATCTCATCATTCACACTTTCCCTCAACTGGTTATGCCCAAGCTGATGAAGAAGACAGGCCTGTCTCTTCCGCTTGTCAATATCGTGACTGACTTTGACCTGCACGGGCGCTGGATTCATCCTGAGGTAGACCGCTACTATGTGGCTACAGATGATCTAAGACTCGAAGCCGTCAGCCGCGGAATCCCAGAGCACCGTGTTCTAGCGACCGGAATTCCCATCAAGCCAGACTTCGAGCGGACACATGAGCCAGATCCCCAAATTACCGGAAAGCTGGATTCCGAGAAGAAGACCGTTCTGCTTATGGCAGGTGCTTATGGCGTGATGCAGGGAATTCGGGATATGATTCAGCCCCTGCTGGATAGCGAGGAGTTCCAGGTTATTGCCGCCTGTGGCAAAAATACAGAGCTCCAGCGCATACTCCAGGAGCAGTATGGAGACAGGCCGAACTTTCAGGTGTTCGGCTTCGTGAACGAGGTTGCCCGCCTGATGCAGACTTGTGACTGCATCATTACCAAGCCGGGAGGCATTACCCTGTCCGAATCCCTGGCCAGCCGCCTGCCCATGTTCCTCTACCGGCCTGTACCTGGTCAAGAGCTTAATAACGCTCTGTATCTGGAGAGCAAGGGCATCGCCTCCGTTGCCTACACGCCTTCCGCTTTGGTTCAGCAGGTGAAGGAGCTGTTCAATGCAGAGGATAAACTTACCGAGAGACAGATGAGGATTGAGCTGATGCGCAAGCCGAATTCTGCCGAAGTCATTGTCAGTGACATTCTGGAGCAATGGTTCTCCGAAGAGCAGACTCCTGCTCTGACTGGTGCAGAACTGGCTTATCCTGTAGGAGCTGTCTAAGGTCTAAGATGAACTGTACAGTTCTGCGCAGGCGGGCCAGGCATAGAATGTAGAGAGAAGGACAAGTGGCCGATGGCCACCCCTTCATCCTGCATGTGTAGAAGGTGATTCCTTGTCGCCATTTAGATCCTCTACAGGTCTGCCCGAGAACCTGGCGGGCTTTCTCTGTTATCTCGTCCCTTTTGCAGGCGGTGCAATTATGCTTGCCTTGGAGAAACGCAGCCGGTATGTGATGTTCCATGCACTTCAATCTCTTATCCTGTTCGGCTTATTGATCGTAGGCCATGTGGTGGCAGGGTTTGTCCCGCTGATCGGAGTGCTCGCCGCCATGCTGCTCCAGCTCACCGGCGTGGTCTTCTGGATCCTGCTCATGCTGGCATCCCTGCAGGGGAAATTCTATAAAGTACCTTATATTGGTAATATTGCTGAGGATCAAATGCGCCGTCTCTAGCTGGAACCGCAGTCTGGGAGAGGTAAATGCGGCTTTTCACTTTCATCAGTCTTCTGATAGAAGAAGCTCCTATGGAGTGAGGGGTATCCATCTCCACCGCTGTTAAAATCGGGAATCTTGACTGAATAGTATAATGATGTTTCCCGATTTTAAAGGCGGGCGCTCACGCTCTCCGATGGATCCCCCCTTTCTCCTCTCCGTTCCTTTTCAATCAATAACAATGAAAGAATAACATCAAGCCGCAGCATCCTCATCCAGGATGCTGCGGCTCTTTGTCAATAAAGGCCCAATGAAAGCTATTGTCCGTTGTTATTCCGCACATTTGTCCTAACGACACCCACGTCTGAGGCATTAATTGCAATCGGATTGCCTCCTTGTCCTGTACTAGCGGACGAGGATTGGCGGACACTAACTGATATTCTCTTGTTCTTGAAGCCGCTTCTTTTCACTCTGGACAACGTCATCACCTCCTTTAAGTCCCAGTGACCACGTTATCTTCGTTTTGATTTTTTAAATATCTTCACATTTACTGCATTACTCGCGAGCACATTTCCGCTATGTGCTTTGGCATGAGTTGATTGGTACACCTTAATCACAATAAAGTTCTTCTTGCCTACCCGGTATCTATATGTTTTCACCCTGGACCGAACCATTTCCATTCACCTCGATTCAGTAATAATTCATAAGTATGTCAGAATAGGACTTGTAGTCTTGGCGAATACCAGGTCACAAAGAAAAATGCAGCATAAGTCGCAGTTAAAATGCTCACATTGTGGGGTATATACCATTACCGCGCCACAAAAAAAGCCGCAGATCCCGGCTAGGGGATCTTGCGGCTTATGATTTGAGGACTAAGCTCATGCAACAGAGGAATCTTGACTTGCAGCGCCCGAAGTTCCGCTCGAAGATGCAGCGGAAGATGCTTCAGAAGCACCGCGCATCCCATTGAATAACAGATTCATGATAATGGCTGTTACACTGCCTGCCACAATTCCGTTATCTACAAGAATACGCAGCCAGCTTGGAAGCTGGTCGAACAGGGTTGGCACCGTGGTAACTCCAAGACCCATTCCAACTGAGCAGGCAATGATCAGCAGATTCTCGTATCGGTTCAGGTTCACCTGATCCCCGAGCATCCGGATGCCGGATGAGAGAACCAGACCGAAGAGGGACACCATCGCTCCCCCAAGCACAGACGTTGGAATGATCTGAGTGAGTGCCGCGATCTTCGGTACGAAGCCAATGAGTACAAGCAGGCCGCCGGCTACAACAATGACGTCGCGGGTCTTCACGCGGCTCATTTGGACAAGGCCGACATTTTGCGAATAGGTTGTGTAAGGGAATGAATTGAAGAGTCCCCCCAGCATAATAGCGAGGCCTTCGGCCCGGTATCCCTTAGCGAGGTCTTTCGAAGTCACTTCTTTATCCACGATCTTACCTAGTGCCAGGAATACGCCTGTGGATTCGGCCACGCTAACAATCGCAACCAGAATCATCGTCAGAATTGCGGATACATGAAAGGTCGGTACACCGAAATAGAGCGGCTGAACCGCGTGGAACCAACTTGCATTAAGCACAGGCGTGAAATCCACCTTACCGACAAGCGCAGCAACCAAGGTTCCTATGATCAGGCCAAGAAGGACCGAGATCGAACGCACGAACCCTTTGGCAAAACGATTGAGCAGAATAACCAGCAGGAGGACACCAAAGCCCAGCGCTAAATTCAGCGGACTACCGAATTCTGGATTACTGCCCGGATTCCCGCCACCAAGATCACCGAGTGCCGTCGGAATTAGGGTCACACCAATAATCGTAACCACCGAACCTGTTACTACCGGCGGGAAGAAGCGAATCAGCTTGCTGAATACACCTGCGAACAGGAACACGAACAGCCCAGATGCGAGAATCGCACCATATATGGCGGATACACCCATTCCCTTCTCCGTTCCAATGGCAATCATAGGAGAAATGGATTGGAAGGCACAACCCAGCATAACTGGAAGCCCGATCCCGAAATATTTGTTCCCCCATACTTGAAGCAGGGATGCCACACCACAAGCCAGCAGGTCGATAGCAATCAGATAGGTCAGCTGCTCCTGTGACAATTTCAGAGCACCACCCACAATCAACGGTACGATGACCGCACCCGCATACATGGCCAGCACATGCTGAATCCCGAGTGAGAAAGTCTGCATGGGATGTCTATTTTTCTGAAAAATACGTTCTCTTGCCATCTTACATTGGCCCCCTAATTAATAAATAACTTCTTCTGCAAAAGTAACTGTTCCGTTCTCCAGCGAGGCAACGCGCACCAGAGATTCCACCTGGTAACCGGCCTCCTGCAGCAGTCTGCCTCCAGGCTGGAAGGCCTTCTCAATCACGATCCCGATTCCCGCCACCTTGGCACCGATCTGTTCCACGATACGGGCCAGCCCAAAAGCAGCCTCCCCGTTAGCCAGGAAATCGTCAATAATCAGCACCCGGTCTTCTGGGCACAGGAACTTCTTCGATACCGTAATTTCGTTCGTCTCCTTCTTCGTGAAGGAGTATACTTTCTCGACCAGGATGTTATCCCGAAGCGTTAAAGACTTATGCTTACGTGCAAAAATCATCGGTACACCGAGTTCCAGTGCAGTCATAATGGCCGGAGCAATACCTGAAGACTCGATGGTCAGCACTTTCGTAATCTGCTCGCCTGCGAAGCGCCGGGTGAATTCCCGCCCCACTTCCTTCATGAGCACCGGGTCCATCTGATGATTCAGGAATGAATCGACTTTCAGCACTTGATCGCTTAGCACGATCCCTTCCTGCATAACCTTATCTCTTAACAGCTTCACTTCTTCTTCCCCCTCAAATTTCTGAACAACAGATCGACTTGTTCCTGATAGATTGCAAAAGCCCATCCTCCGAGATTCAGAGAATGGGCTAAGAAACGGCGAAAGTTATTCACTCTGGCCCAGAATGAATTCACAATCAGCCTTTTCCCGTAGTCCGATCATTCCGGTGATCTGGTAGAAACGTGCAGGCCCATTCCTGCACATATACGAGAAGATATGAATCATTTCCCTATGAAAAAAGAAATGAAAATATAAATTTAAGTTTCATTCAATGTTAGAAGTATAACTTAAGAAATACCCGGAAATAAAGAGGAATTTCGTGGAGTTATTGAATTTTTTTCAAATTACGACATGATTCGTCCCTTGCTTATCCTAAGATTTTACTGTAAAAGACACTATTGCCCAGGATTATCATTCATGTACAATAGACAACATGGACTTTAACTTATGGGTAAGTCGAACAAGCGGCTTCGAATTAAAGTCATCATGGCTGGACAATTGTATTTTAATAAAGGAGAGGTACGAGAATGGGTTTTGTAAAAGAGTTCAAAGAATTCGCGGTTAAAGGAAATGTGATTGATCTGGCAGTCGGGGTCATTGTTGGGGCGGCTTTCGGGAAGATCGTTACTTCACTGGTCAATGATATCATTATGCCTCCGATCGGAAAGATTCTGGGCAATGTGAACTTTAAGGATCTGTACTATCCGCTGGATAATGTAGGGTCCCCTTGGCCCTCTCTTGCTGAAGTAACTGCCAAAGGCAAGTCCGTCATCGCTTACGGCCAGTTCATCAATACCTTAATTGATTTCCTCATTGTGTCTTTCTGTATATTTATGCTGGTTAAAGGCATTAACTTCATCCGCCGTGCGGAGGAGAAGAAGCCGGAGACGGAGAAGACCACCAAGGAGTGCCCTTATTGCATGTCCGATATTCCGGCCAAAGCGACGCGGTGTGCTCACTGTACTTCGGTGCTGGAGGCCGAGGGGGCAGCCGGACATATCTAGGTAATCGCCAAGGCACATCTCAATACTCAATAAAACAGCTAAAAAAGGGACCTTCAATTATAGTGAAGGTCCCTTTTCGATATTCAATTCTATTCCCCAATTCCAAGCTGAACCATTCTATATTCAATGACGTGGGAGTCTTGACTTCTAAAGCGGCTTGGACTGCGGAGGCAGCAGATTGGAGATGACAGACTTCAAATTGCGATCCTCCACGTATGAGTCTCCCCCGGTATCCAGATTCCGAATACGAATCTCCTTATAATCTGCGTTCGCATTCATCGGAGTAAATACCAGCTTCTCCTTGTCAGACAGCTTTAGCTCATATCCCATATCCTTGAACATGCTGAGAAAATCAGCCTCTGTGGGTGCTTTGCCAGCATCCAGCATAATTAACCCCCGCAGTTCCTTGACTTGATCCGGATGAACTACATCAAAATGCACGATACACTCCATCATCAACACTCCTTGGTCGTTTCTAGAAGTCTACCCTAATATAGATTAAATTAATGCGATGTGCGTTATCTCACTGTAAAGGGCTTAAATCTGTTCTGATCCGCAGCTCGGGCACCACTTGCTCCCTTTAGCAATCGGAGCCGCACAGATCTGGCAGTTCGTGGTCTCAAGCGGAATATCCTCATACCCTTTCTCTTCCACGGGATATGCCGAATTCGCCTGCTTCTCCTGTTCCCGCTCCTGGTCAGGACTTAGCACATTCTCTTTCCAGGTACGAATACGCCGATCCAGTTCGAGCTGCCGCTCACGTTCACGCTCCAGTTCACGCAGACGGCGTTCTTCCTCCTCAGGACTCAGCCGTTCACGCTGAGAGACATATTCCGGTTCCAGAATAATCGGATCCAAATCAATGGATTTCTTCTCCTGGTATGTAGGGGCTGCTTCTTCCCGGGCTTCAGGCTCCGGCTCCACCTCTGGAGCTTTCTTGGCTGCAGCGGCTCCGTCATATTTCTCCAGCTTCCGGCCGCAATAAGGACAGAAGATCGCTTCTTCAGGAACCACCTTGCCGCACGCACACAATCTTTCATTGCGTAACGAAGCGATTTTGAATCTGACTTCATCCTTCTCTTCGTTCAGAAGATCACAGGTTTTGGCTAGATCCATCATTTCCTTCTCGGCCTTGGACATATCCGATTCGCGGTATCCTTCATAGAAGACCTGCCCCATACGCTGGAAGTAAATCCCCATCTCACGTTCAATATTTGAAATTTGGTTATTTAGCTTGCTAATTTCAACCGCATTTTGCGCACGCTCAGTCGCCTTACCTGCACCCTTTTTAATTCGCTGCAAGAAATCCATAAACGTTCTCCTCCCATTTCCCCTAAAACCTTCCCTGAATTGAAAGGCGGCATCTGGTTCCTTAATTGTCTTATACACTTCACTATGAATTGAAACCAATATCCATGTCAAATTCCTAATATTTCATCCCATGAATGATTGCCCTAAGCAAACCAAGCTTGTTCATGCCATATATCATTCATCCCATATATCATACCAGATTTCAACCTTTCTGGGAAAATGCGCTGATTCACCCGTCTAAACCACGTGTATAAAAGTATAAAAATACCGGGAGTGAACTTATGATGAGTAATGCCAAGACGCGTTATTACGTTTCGGTCACACATCACCTCATTCAAGACGTACAGAACGAATCGACTGAATACGAAGTCTACTTGGATGATGAAGAGCTCGGTCTGCTCCGAGATAAGCTGGATGATCTCTCCAAAGAGGATGAATACACCCTGAAGCGGGCACCTGTACCGTATAAATCGGCCGATAAGGACGAAGCTACAGATCATTACAATGACAAGCTTATGGATGTCTATGAATACCTGCATCAGATCGGTGACGGGAAGACAAGGCAGGCCATTGAAAGCTTGGGAGTACTCGGCAAGCTGGAAAATTCGGATTATGACCACAAAGGATATGGCGAGGGTTCGCCGACGAATAAATAATAACCCGGGATAAAAAACAGGGCTGGCCTTGCGAGAATTCTCGCGAAGCCAGCCTTGTTGTATTATTCAAAGCGCTAGAGGCCATATGCCTCTAAGAGGAGGAGGATTGCCGAAAGGCGGCCAGTTTTCTAACTTGTTCCCTGGTTCGCTCCATCAACCGGGCCTCAATGCGCCTAACCCCGGCTGCCGCGCCGGGAACCCCCGGCAGCAGCTCAGCCCAGGCCTGCGCATCAGCAGCAGGCCCCGGCTGCTCTTCCCCGGACGTCAAGATTACCTTGACGTCATGGAACTGCGGACCGGGCACATGCAGCCGGTCCTGTTCCGCCGCCTCGGCCAGCCATTCGGCCAGGGCCGGGCCTTGGCGCTCCGCGCGGCTGCCGGCATCGCCCCGGCGGGCAGCCGCGGCCGGCAATTCGGATGCTCCCGCAGGGGCATCCGCTGCCCAGGCCGCGAAGACGGCGCCCTGCAGGCGCTGCGGCGCAAGGCCCAGCGCCGCCCAGCGCAGCGACGGCGCTGCTGTCCACTGCGCCGCGGCAAGCTTTGCGGCCGCGGCGACGTGCGCGCAGCCGGCTGCGCCGCAGCTGCAGGCGCCCGCAGGCGCGCCGGAAGGTGCGCCGGGCGCCTGCGCCCAAGGCGGCTGCGGGGGCAGCAGCGCCGCTGCGCCAGCGGGCTGCCCGCCCTGGAGCAGCTCGGCGAGCTCCAGGGGGTGCGAGCCGAAATGGTTCACAAGCCGGGCCAGCAGCCCGGCATCTGGTGCAGCAAGGGGAAAGGTTACTGTGCTAGGGCCCTTGCGTTCACCCTCCGCTGCAACCTCATCCTGCTGAGCCGGCTTCAAGTTCAGCTCTACCTGAAGCTCGCCTTCAGAAGCCACCACCCGGCCCTCCTGCTGAGTCGTCTTCTTCACCTGGACCCCTCCTTCCGAATATCTTGATGCCATTCAAACACTCGACTCACATATTTCTCATATCAGGTTAACACTACCCGACCTTAAGTAATACTCATTATTTAGCTGTATTACTTCAAACTAGAGCACGTTGCCCGCCACTATACCGTAGAACGTAACCTAGAGTTCAAGCTCAATCACATACAAGGCCCTTAGCAATGGGTTACTTGGGTTACCTCGGTTTCTTAGTGGCTTCTTAAAAGTCTTCAGTGACTTCTTAACTTCTCCTAGTGTCTACTTGTGTCTTCTAGTGCCATCTAACTTCCTGCATCCTAGCTCCAATCGCCCGCCTGCAAAGTAATCAGACTTTGCAGTTCCTCGCTCGACATCTCGGTCAGCCACTGCTCACCGGAACCAACCACCTGCTCAGACAAGGATTTCTTCCGTTCAATCAATTCATCAATCCGCTCTTCCAGCGTTCCTTGACAGATCAATTTATGAACCTCCACATTCTTCTCCTGTCCAATCCGGAATACGCGGTCTGTGGCCTGATTCTCCACAGCCGGATTCCACCAGCGGTCAAAGTGAATGACATGGTTGGCGCGGGTTAGATTAAGTCCCACTCCCCCTGCTTTGAGAGACAGGATGAATATGGAGGGGCCTTTGCCCTCTTGGAACAGATTCACCATCCGGTCGCGGTCATTCTTCGCCACACCGCCATGAAGGAAGAATGGAGCTGTATCGTAATGCTCAGCCAGCTGCTTCACAAGCAGCTCACCCATCTGTACATATTGGGTGAAGATCAGCGCGGCTTCGCCGTTCTCACGGATCATATCGAGCAGTTCCAGCAGACGATCCGTCTTGCCTGACCGGCCGGCCGACCCTTCCGGCCTAGCCTGGTCAAACAGCGAAGGATGATCGCAGATCTGCTTGAGCCGGGTCAGTGAGGACAGCACCAACCCCTTACGTGCAATGCCGGTACTCTCCTGAATCCGGGACATCAGGTCATCGGTGACCACCCGGTACAGCCTCGCCTGCTCTACCGTCAGCGAGCAGTACGACTTAATCTCGATCTTCTCCGGCAGATCCTTGCGGATGTCTGGATCACTCTTCAAGCGGCGCAACAGGAACGGAGCAACAAGCTTTCGCAGGCGAAGCAGCTCGGCAGCCTGTTCTTCTCCGCCTCCTGTATACTGCTTGCGAAATGAAGCATAAGTGCCAAGATACCCGGGATTCAGGAATTGAAAGATCGACCACAGCTCACTAAGCCGGTTCTCCACCGGTGTTCCTGTCATCGCAATACGATGAGGGGCGCTCAGCTTCATTACACTTTGAGCCTGCTTGGTGCTGTAATTCTTGATATATTGAGCTTCATCCAGAATAATGGACTCCCACTGAGCCTCTTTCAGCTCTTTGGCATCCCGTCCAGCCAGATGATAGGTTGTAAGGACAATATCGTGCTCCTGGCAGGCCTTCATGAACGGCTCCCCATGAAGTCGGTCCGTTCCATGATGGATATACAGCCGGAGCTCCGGTGCGAATCGGCTCAGCTCCTTCTGCCAGTTCCCGAGAAGAGACGTTGGGCATACAATCAGCCTCGTCCCTTCTGTATGATCACTTAGAAGGGTTGTTATAACTTGAACGGTCTTACCAAGGCCCATATCATCTGCCAGAAGAGCACCGAATCCGAGTGCCTTCATGGTAGAGAGCCACTGATATCCCCGCTCTTGATACGGCCGGAGGGTGCCCTGAAGGGACACAGGAACCGGAAGGGGTCTGAGGCTTTTAAGCACTCCCCCCTCCATCAGCGCGGCAATCAGGCCGGTGGTCTCTACCCCCTCGACATAAAGGCCTTCATAGCGCCCCTCCTCCAGGGAGTCATTCGTCAGATGCATAAGTTCCTTGAAGGTCATACTGCCTTGTTCATGCTTCTTCATATAGCGAAGGACCTGACGAATCTCCTTCACATCAATCTCTATCCACTCTCCGCGGAAGAGCACCAGGGGTGCCCGGGCAGAAGCAAGCTCTGCAAGCTCCGCCTGGGTAAGCTTCTGTCCGCTGAGCACGGCCTCCATTTCAAAATGGACGACCTGTTCAACTCCAAGCTTCGGCTTCTCCCCTTTGCCCGCCTCTACCGGATCCCAGCTTGAAGTCTTAATCCGAACTCCTGCCCGTCGCTTACCTTCTTTGGTCCAGCGCACTGGCATCTGTACGGTGACTCCATGCCTCCGCAGAACGGGTACCGATTTGCTGAGGAACGAATACACCTCTTCAGGATTCAGCTTGGCAAATTCGGGACGGGGTACATTCATCGCAGCGGCCACTTCCGGAGATACCTCCGCAGCCTTAGCCAGCCGCAGCAGCAGATTCTCCTGGACACCGCTGTACTTCCGTCCGCGGATCAACATTTCCTGGTTCGGCTGATTCCAGATCAGGGCAGCCGGAAGCAGGAGTGAAGCGTCCTCGGGCACCTCGGCCCAGATCGACAGCCCCCAAGTGCGTGCCGAAGGCTCTATCGTATCACTTTCGTCCGGAGGCTCCAGTCTTAAGCAGAGCCGAAAGCCGGCACCTGTTGCCGGTTCGTCCTCTGAGGATGCACTCGGCAGCTCTCCGCCCAGAACGGAGATCTCCTCGGTCAGCTGTTCAATTTCTGCCGCAGTCCCTTGTATATCCAGCGGTCTGTCTCCGCTGAGAAGTCCTTCCCACCATAACTCAATAAGCGGCGAGACGCCTCTTCGGTATCTCCCTTTAACGGAGCTTAGCTCCTTGCCAAGCTCCTTGGTTGTCTTTCGCACTTCATGATCAATGAATGCAGTCAGAAAAGAATGCAGCACACTAAGCTGACGAGCTTCTACGGAGAGCTCATCTTCCGCGGCTGTATGCTGCACAGGCGCAAGACCGATGGGCGGCATGCTACTGGCAAGCTGGCGGAATCGTTCCTCGTCATGGATATCATCCAGACGGGGTCCCCACACCGCCCTGAGCGCCATTTGACCGCTCCGTCTGCGGGCGCCCGGCACTGCGGCTGGACGGGCGGAAGGAGCAATAGCGCCGCGGAGCATTAGCTCCAGTGCAAATTTTGCCGCGCCGCTCCAATAGTTCATTTCTGCCCCTGGCGTGATTCCTTTAGCCGTCAGCTCCGACTCATCATAATTCAGCAGCAGTGGCCAGGCCTCCTCGGGAGATAAGGCCAAGCCTTCGAGCGTTCTGCCCAGCATCCCCTTCCGTTCACCCCGGCGGGGCACGCCGCGAAGAGCGGGAGCTGTCCAGCGCAGTTCAGCCAGCCGCAGTGCCGCTTGCTGAAAGGGACGAGCGCCATAAGCGAGTTCAAGCCTTCTCAGGGAGGCGGTCCAGGCATCCACTTTCGATTCCGATGCTTCTCCTGAGAAGCAGAAGAATACGTCTCCGAGCCAAATTCCATACAGATGTCGATTCATTGCTTTCTCCTGTCTATTCACGATTGCATATCCGGTACACATACATTACTAACATATTATACGAAAAACCGTAGTTTTAAAAACGGTCAGTTCTCTTTCCGCAAAAATGTTTCAAATTAGTCGTTGAAGCCACAGGCCCTGCATATGCATCTGAAGAGAGGACAAGAGCACCGCGTCCTGTTCACGGCACGCTTGTAGTATCCATCTTCTGGGTATATTCATTATAATAAACATTTAACGGGAGGGCCTTGCATGTATACTCGAAACCCTTATAAATGGTGGAATATCCTATTCTATATTGGCGTTATCATCATGAATACACTTGCGGTTGTTCTACCACTCGGCGGGCATTCCACAGAGGAAATTTCAGATATGTACCCCACGCCGATCACCCCCGCGGGATACGCCTTCTCGATCTGGTCCGTCATCTACTTATTGCTGGCCGGCTTTGTGATCTACCAAGCGAACCGCTCATATGAGAGCCGAGACTCGGTACGGTCGATTGGAATCTGGTTCGTGATCTCCTGTATTCTGAATATGGGCTGGATTATTCTGTGGCACTATTTATACATAGAGTTTTCTTTAATCGTCATGGTTGCACTATTTATCAGCCTCGTCGTGATCTACCGCAAGACTCGCGCTATAACTTTCCCCACCCTGGGAGAGACTTGGTTCGTCCGCTTGCCGTTCAGCATTTATCTCGGCTGGATCAGTGTGGCTACCCTTGTGAATGTGGCTGTAGTCCTCTCCAAGAATGAATGGGACGGCTTCGGACTCTCAAGTCCCCAGCGGGCTATTATTATGCTAGCCATCGGTGCTGTTCTCGCCTTGCTTGTCAGTTATCCGGCTCGTGACGGTGTACTTCCGCTTGTATTCGTCTGGGCCTATATTGCGATCGCGATCAAGCAGGAAGATACCCGAAATGTATATCTGGTAGCGGGCCTGATGGCTCTTATCCTCTTTGTATATGCGGTCTGGCTGCTGATCATTCGGACACGGGAGCGAGACTAAGACCCCCTCCACGTCATGTCACATTCACCGCCTCCTTCTTGTCTATAACAGTGAAGAGGTTTCCGTTCTATATAAGTTCAACTTAAGAATTACCCATAGGGCAAGAGTGTGGAATGATTCGTTTAACTTATATAGCTCCTCTTAACCCTTTAACCTGAAGGAGGCAATGTATGATGAGAATATTAGTAGCCGGAGCTGCTGGTGTCGTTGGACGTTATCTGGTTCCCCAGCTGGTTCATGAAGGCCACCAAGTGACGGGTATGACCCACAAGGAAGAGAATACCGAAGTCATCCGAAGCCTTGGGGCCTATCCATTAATTGCAGATGTATATGACCGTGAACACATCTTGACGATTCTCGAAGAATTGAGACCGGATGTGCTAATTCATCAGCTTACCGCATTAAGTGCAAGAAACTTCTCGGATAATAATAGGATTCGCACCGAAGGTACGCGCAATTTAGTCGATGCGGCCAAGGCAGCAGGTGTGAAGCGAATGATCGCCCAAAGCATTGCCTGGGCCTATGAGCCCGGCCCCACACCTGCTGGAGAAGAAGTTCCACTGGATACCAACGCTCCCATGCCAAGACGACTAACCATTGATGGTGTAGCCGCTCTCGAACAAGCCACCGCCGAGATTTCGGAGCATGTTATTCTTAGATACGGGATGTTCTACGGACCGGGCACCTGGTACGACAATCCGGGATGGATAGCTGAACAGGTTCTTCAGGGTCAGGTCCAAGCAGGCGATGGAATAACTTCCTTCGTTCATGTCCAAGATGCCGCCCGGGCCGCTGCTCAGGCTTTGAACTGGCCATCCGGGGTCGTGAATATTGTGGATAACGAACCCGCAGCTGGACGGGAGTGGCTCCCTGTCTATGCGGAAGCACTCGGCGCTCCGAAGCCGATCTATGAACCCGGCCTCCTGAGTCCGGGTGAACGGGGAGCCTTAAACTTCAAAGCCCGCCAAGAATATGGTTGGGAGCCGCTATACCCAACCTGGAGAACAGGCTTCGCTCAGAGCCTTAACACTCATTAACCAGGTTGTAAATGAATTTATATTACAAAAAGAAAGACAGCTCTCTCACCTTGAGCTGTCTTCTGCTTGATTCTATTTCATATGTCCAATCACTTCTATTTCTTGAGTGCAATCACTTCAATTTCAACTAGTCCATCCTTCGGCAGCCTAGCCACCTCAACTGCACTGCGAGCCGGATATGGCTCTACGAAGAAGGAGCTGTAAATTTCGTTAACCTTCGTGAAATCACCCAGGTCCTTCAAGAATACTGTGGTCTTGATGACTTTATCCAGACCGCTTCCCGCCTCTTCAAGAATCGCCTGAACATTCTGAAGCGACTGTACAGTCTGCTTCTCTACTCCTTCGGCAAGCTCTCCGGTTACCGGGTCGAGTCCAAGCTGTCCTGATGTGTAGATGAGGTCTCCAATTTCTACTCCCTGTGAATAAGGTCCAATTGCGCCGGGCGCTTTGGTTGTTGAGATTGCGTTTTTGTTCACGGTTAAATCCCTTCCTTTTCTGTATGGTTATTTAGAGGGACGAAGAATAAGAATGTACTTCCAAGTCCCTTCTTGCTATGCAAACGGATGAATCCTCCAAGCAGATCTGCAAGGTCCCGACTAATGGATAGCCCGAGTCCCGTTCCTCCATATTTACGGCTGATGGAACCATCTGATTGTTGGAACGCTTCAAAGATGAGCGTATGCTTGTCCTCTGCAATACCGATTCCGGTATCCGTCACGGCAAATACAATCCATTCTCCCCGGATAAGATCGCCCGGCTTCTCTCTGCGGATCTCCAGCTTGACTTTGCCCTCATCGGTGAATTTAAAAGCGTTAGCCAGCAAATTGCGAAGCACCTGCTGTAATCGCAGAGAATCCGACACCATCTTATCCGGGAGACCTTCATCCTGCCTGACCTCGAATTCAAGTCCCTTACGCTCTGCCAGATGCTTAAATTGCATCTCGATGACTTCCACAAGCTCCCTAAGACTGATCTCTTCCCTTGAAATTTCCAAACGGCCCGCTTCGACCTTGGATAGATCCAGGATGTCGTTAATAAGCTGGAGCAGATCCTGACCCGACTTATGAATAATCGCCCCATATACCGGATTATCATCATCCGCACTCTTGGGGCCAGACTCTTCGATAATTTGGGCCAGATTCAAAATACTGTTGAGCGGCGTACGCAGCTCATGAGACATATTAGCCAGAAACTCAGACTTATATTGTGAGGCCAGCAGCAGCTGGTTGGCTCGCTCCTCCAGTTTGATCTTGGTCTTCTGGAGCTCCTCTGCCTGCTTCTTGAGAAGTTCGTTCGTGTATTTCAGCTCCAGATTCAGATTCTTTTCCAATTGAAAATCCCTTAATATCAAGGCAAATATAGCACTTAAACCTACTCCGAATGGAAAGACAACCGGGGCTATTTCGAGCATATATTGGTTGAAAGGGATTACCCCGAAGATACTGATATTAATCGTATTGAAGATATTCACAATCAGGATCGTAATGCACGCTTTCACCAGGAGCCGAAGCTGACTACGCCGCATCCATACATTCAGTCCGGCGCATATGACACCCAGGATCGCGAGATTATATAGCCCCGCTATGGCTGCTTCGTTAATTCCGAAGGTAAGTCTCACCAGCCCAATCCCCACACCGACAATCATGATGGTCAGCGGCTGTGAATAGACGACTGTCGAAATGAGCAAAGGAACAAATCTCAGATCAAAGATCACATTATCACTAAGCCGGAACCCGAACTTCATACAGATCCAACCCGCAATAATCATCAATAATACTGAACCGGCATACTTTACCTTACCCGATGTAAAATTGAACAGATACTTATATAATATATTCGCCAGGTAAGCCACACTAATCAACATTCCCAAATTCATCAGGAACATGTCCCTGAAGCCCATTCGCTCACTCCTGTTGTTAGAACCATTCGTATGGATGGAATATTCAAGAAATATTTCATCCTTCTTATCATAGCATGAAGCAGAGTATAGAGATAGCATTACAACGGCAAATAAAGACGCAGACCTATGGGAAGATCTGCGTCTTTATGTCTAGATATTCATCTATTTACGCCCTATATTACTGGCGGCTGCGGGCCCAGTCGTTATACTCTCGTTCCGCATCATCCTTCGTATGGCCAT
>RCUP01000646.1_pt1 | contig 24743 bp, 28 predicted proteins | sample 2166341 | NCBI WGS metagenome assembly RCUP01 (sample SAMN09932325, study PRJNA488358) | compost metagenome | isolation source: compost soil in succinonitrile-enriched | place: Germany: Experimental Botanical Garden | reverse complement strand
CTGACACAAAAGCCCCGGAGATAGTCCGGGACAGTGGCACTATGCCTGTACTAAGATCGGCGCCTCACTTCATCAAGGACGATTCATGAAGCGCTTCGCCGGTTGCCTGCTGTTTTTCCTGAGCCTGAATACGCTGGCGGCCAACCTGACCCTGCTCACCGACAACCACCCGCCCCTGCATTTCGAGCAAGGTGGCCAACTGGTGGGATTCGGCGTGGATGTGGTGCAAGCGCTGGCCGAACGTACCGGCGACCACGTGGACCTGCAGCAACTGCCGTTGTTGCGTGCCTTGCGCGTGGCCAACACCGAACCGGGCATCGGGGTGTTTACCGTATTGCGCACCGCCGAACGCGATGTCCAGTACCAGTGGGTCGGGCCGTTGCTGGATGTGGAAACCGCGCTGTACTCCGCCGACAGCACCCGGCCACCGGTGCACAGTTTGCTCGAGGCCGGCAGCCTGGGGAGGATAGTCGTGCCGCGCAAATGGCTGGTCTACAGCTATTTGCAGACGCAGGGCCTGACCAACCTGTATGGCGTCGCTTCGTCCGAGCAGATGATGCGCCTGGCACGCATGGGCCGAACCGACTTCGTGGTGGCCGACACCCTGTCCATCGCCTCGATGGCCCGGGAAGAAGGGTTGGCGCCCAGCCAGTTGCACTACCAGATGCCGCTGATGCAGCAGGCCAGCTACATCGCCTTCTCGCTGCAGACCGATGCGCGTCAGGTAGCGCGCTGGCAACAGGCGCTGGACGAGATGACCCGCGACGGGCGCCTGGAGCAGATCAAACAACGCTGGCTCAGCGACAGTCCGCCTCGCTGAATACCATCACCATCCTCGATAACGACTATGCGCAAGGGTGTTTTTTCATCAAAGCGCTCCAGCACTACAGTGGACCCATCTTCTCACCACGCTCTGGAGCAACATCATGAAAAGCATCATCAGTCTCGGTTTCGCCCTCTCGGTCCTTGGCGCTACTTCGGCCATCGCCGCACCGCACGCCACTACGCCAATCGTTGCCGCTGCCAAATCCAGCCAACCGGCAACCCTGAACGTCAACACCGTCGGCATCGACCGTCAGGACAGCCAAAAAGAAAAACTCTACGTCGCGGAAAACCGCCCTGAGTTCGGTTCCAAATATCAGCGTTATTGATCAACGGCCTTGGGCTGCTTGAAACAAGAAACCCCGCCAAAAGCGGGGTTTCTTGCATTCGGGGGTCAGCGTACCAATCGCGCCGCCAAAGCCTTGGCCTGACTGGCCACATCCGTCACCGCCGTACTTTCCCACCACATCCCGCGCAACGGCGGGCCCATGGCGAACAAACGGTTTGCAGCCCGACCGTCGGCATCCAGCACCGCACCGTCCGCCTCGGCGGCGATCCCCAGCGCCAACGGCCCCGGCCGGATCAGGCCACGCGCCAGCAATTGTTGTGGCAGCGGTCGTGCCACCCGGCGCCAGTCGTATTCGATGCCGCTGGAGTTGATCAACGCTGCGCCGCTGACGACGGTGGTTTGTGCCTCGCCGCGACGTCGAATGCGGATACTGACCTCGCCGTTCACCGAAGGCTCAAGCCCCTTGAACGACGCAGCCTGAATGCGCAACCGCCCTTCCCCGTGCAAACGTTCCACCAATTCCGCGCTCAACGGTGGCGAGCGGTGGTGATGGCTCTCCCACCATGGCCGAATATGCCGCACAAACTGCCGACGCTGCACATCGCTGGCCTGATTCCACAAGCGACCGATATGCGCCCGCACCGTGTCCAGCGGCGCCTGCCAGTCGATACCCTGCGCAATGGCGTCGCGACAATGCCGGCGCAGTTCGCGTACCAGTTGACGAGGCGTGCGAATGCCGTGGTCTTCAGCGAGAAAATCCACCCAGGCCGGCGGTTGCCGCCGCACATGGGGTAGCAGGCCGTGACGGGAAAACACTTCGATCGGCCCGCGATGCCCGGCCTGTTCCAGCGAGACCACGGCATCGACCATGGTCAGGCCCGAGCCGATGATCAAAACCGTCGACTGCGGATCAAGTTGCTGCATCGCGGCCACATCCCACGGATCAAGTGCCGCTGCGTTCAAGCCGCTGGATTCGGTCTGCGGCGTGCGCGCGGCGGGGAACATCCCGGTGGCCAGCACGGCAAATTCGCCCTGCAAACGCTGGCCATCGCTCAAGGTCATCCGCACCGATTGCGCATCGCTTTGCAAATCGACCACCTCGGCCCGCACATGCTCGACCGTCGAACCGTGCAGCGCGCCCACCGCCTGCGCCTCGGCCAGACGCTGTTGCACATACAAACCAAAAATTCCCCTGGGCGGAAACAGTTCGCTGATCGGCACATGCTGCTCATCCGACTCCGGCCAGCCGCCGGCGGCAATATATTCAGTCAACCATTGGGTCAGGTCATCGGCGTTGTCCGGGTCGACGCTCATGCGCGCCGCGTTGCCGTTGAGCGTATGCCCCAGCTCTACGGCGCTATAGGCCTCGCCCCGACCCAGTTCGGCGCGCGGTTCGATCACCAGCACGTGGCGCCGGCCCGGCAGGCGCAGAAGTTGCGCCGCCAGCATCGCGCCGCTGAGGCCGCCGCCGACGATCAGGATGTCCGCGTGACGGATGGCGTCGGTCGCCTGTCCGCTTTGGGTTTCACTCATGCCGTTCTCACTGATCAATGTTTGCCTAGATAGAAACCATGCAGATCGCCCCGGGCCAGCAGCTCATCGGCGCTGCCGGACAACACCACTCGGCCGGTATTGAGCACATAAGCCGTGGCGGCGTACTTGAGCGCCACATTAATGTTTTGTTCGGCAATCAGGAAGCTCACCTGCGCCTCGCGATTGAGCTGGGCGACGATCTCGAAAATCTCCTGGACGATGATAGGCGCCAGGCCCATGGAAGGTTCGTCCAGCAGGACTAAAGTCGGACGCGTCATCAAGGCCCGACCGATGGCAACCATTTGCTGCTCGCCACCGGATGTCAGGCCGGCCTGGGTCTTGCGCTTGGTTTTCAGGCGCGGAAACCAGGCGTAGATGCGCTCCAGATCGCGAGCCATGTCCTGCCGGCTCAAGCCACGAACAAAGCCGCCGCTGCGCAGATTGTCCTCCACCGTCAGTTGCCCGAACACGTGCCGGCCTTCCAGCACATGCACCATGCCCTGACGCACCCGCAGGCTCGGATCGACGCCTGCGGTATCGCGCCCCAGAAATTCGATGTTGCCGCGACTGACCTCGGCCCGCTCGGCACGCACCAGCCCGGAAATCGCCTTGAGCGTGGTGCTTTTGCCGGCACCGTTGGCGCCGAGCAACGCGACGATGCCGCCCTTGGGCACCGTCAGCGACACCCCGGCCACAGCCAGAATCGCTCCGTCGTAGATCACCTCGATGTCGTTGACCTGCAACAAGTCGTTGGCAGCAATGTCGCTGGCGGCGTGGCTCATGGCTTATTCCTCTGCGGTGCAGGTGCGTGGGGTCAGGCCTTTTTCCTTGGCGAAGGCGGCAGACTTTTCGTCGATCAACGGTCGCAGCAGGGCGCGGTCAGCGGCGATCCAGTCGCTGATCAGCGTCCAGTTGGTGCCGTCCCACTGCTGGACCCGCGCCGAACCGCCGCCTTCATGGTCCTTGCAAGACAACTTGAGGTTCTGCATCAGGCCGAAGTAGCCCATGTCCTTGAGCCGCGCATCGTCGATGTTCAAGTGCTCCAGACCCCAGCGCCCTTCTTCGCCGTTAAGCGGGCGTTTGCCGAATTTGCCCTGGGCGGTGCGGATCGCTTCGACCGCGACCGCCGCGTTCACCAACCCGGAGTTGTAGTAGACGCTGCCGAAATTCTTCAGATCCTTGAGGTCACTCTTGCCCTTGTCGAGGATGTACTGCTTGAGGCGCTTGTGAATCTCGAAATCGGTGCCGGCCGGGTATGGCGTCAGCGCCAGATAGCCCTTGGCGGCGGCACCGGCGGGCAAGACGTCTTCGCTGGAACTGGCCCAGATGTCGCCGACGATGTGGTCCACCGGGAAGCCGAAACGTGCAGCGGTCTTCACCGCCACCGGCGTCGACACGCCCCAGGTGCGCAGGAACACCCAGTCCGGGTTGACCTGGCGAATCTGCCGCCATTGCGCCGATTGCTCGTTGCCCGGATCAGCCACCGGAATCTGGATGTTCTCGAAACCGTATTTCTCCGCCAACAGTTTCAGCGGACCGAGGGTTTCGCGGCCATACGCCGAGTCGTGATAGACCGTGGCAATCTTCTTGCCCTTGAGTTTGTCGAAGCCACCTTCGCGCTGAGCGATGTAGTTGATCAGGCTCGAGGCCTCGCTGTAGAAGGTCAGCATCACCGGGAAGTTGTACGGAAACACCGTGCCGTCGGTGGCTTCGGTGCGGCCGTAACCGAGGGTTATCAGCGGGATCTTGTCGACTTCCGCGCGCTCACTCAGGGCATAGGCTGCCGGTGCGCCGTTGGGTTGATAGACCGCGACCGGCGCGCCATCCAGGCCCTTCTTGAAGCGCTCATAGCACTCGATGCCCTTCTCCGCCGTCCACTCGGTTTCACATTCCTGCCAGACCAGTTTCACGCCGTTGATCCCGCCCTCCACCTCGTTGATGTAGTTCAGGTAGTCGATCATTCCCGCCCACACCTGCACACCGCTGGAGGCATAGGCGCCGACCCGGTAAGTGGCCAACGGGAAAAACTGCTGGTCCGGCGAGGCCTGGACCATGGGTACTGCACTGCCGAAAACCGCCAGCGCCAACGCGGCGCCGAGCAGCGAACGTTTCAAGGATGCACGCATGTTGTCTCTCTAATCAGTTGGAGGATTCAGAAGCGCAGCGGCCAGTGGCTCAGCCGCTCACGAAGGTTGCCCAGCAGGCGGATCAAGCCTTCCGGTTCCTTGATCAGGAACAGGATGATCAGCACGCCGAAGATGATTTTTTGCAGGTTCTGCAACTGCCCGGCGTCCACCGCGCCACCGAGCAAGGCTTGCCCGGCGTGGCTGAGCAGGATCGGCAGCAGGCTGATGAACGCCGCGCCGACGAAGTTGCCGGCAATGCTGCCCATGCCACCGATAATGATGATGAACAGGATCTGGAACGACCGATTGATATCGAAGCTGCTGGCACTGGCCGTGCCCAGATAGGCGAAGGCCCACAGGGCACCGGCGATACCGAGGTAAAACGAGCTGACGGCAAACGCCAGGTGCTTGTAGCGTGCCACTGGAATGCCGATGACGGCGGCTGCGGTGTCCATGTCGCGGATCGCCATCCAATTGCGCCCGACCTGGCTTTTCACCAGGTTCACCGCGACCCAGGTCAACAGCAATACCGTGCTCAGGGTCAGTAGATAACGGCCCAGCGGCGTGTTCAGGTCATGGCCGAACAGGGCCAGTTTTGGCGCCGAAATGGTCCCGGACGAGCCGTAGTTGTAGAACCAGGGAAACTTGACGAACAACCACTCAAGGAAGAACTGCGCCGCCAGTGTGGTGACCATCAGGTAAAAGCCTTTGATCCGCGAACTCGGCAGGCCGAACACGAAGCCCACTAGCGCACTGATCAAGCCTCCGCCGAGCAGCGCCACCGGCAAGCCCAATTCCGGCACGCGCAGCAAAAAGCCGTACGTGGCGAACGCACCGACCGCCATGAACCCGGCCGCGCCCACCGACGTCTGGCCGGTGTAGCCGGTGAGCAGGTTGAGGCCCAATCCGGCGAGGGACAGCACCAGGAACGGAATCAAAATGGCGTTCAGCCAATAGTCATTGCCGGTCAGCGGCACGACGACAAAAGCGATCAGCAGCAGGCCCAACAGGCCGAACGGGACGCGACGCTGGAGCAACACCGCCGGCGCGGTTTCGCGAACAAGGGAAATCGACATGGGCTCAGACTCGCTCGATGGCGCGCTCGCCGAACAGGCCGGCGGGACGGATGTACAGGAAGGCCAAGGCCAGGACATAGGCGAACCACGGCGTGATGCCGCCGCCGATCAGCGGGCCGATGTAAACCTCGGCAAGGTTCTCGGCAGCACCGACGATCAACCCGCCGACAATCGCCCCGCCAATCGAAGTGAAGCCGCCGATGATCAACACCGGCAACGCCTTGAGCACCACCAGCGACAGGGAAAACTGCACCCCTTGCCGCGCGCCCCAGAGCAACCCGGCCACCAACCCGACGACACCGGCCACCGCCCAGACGATCTGCCAGATGCGGTTGAGGTTGATGCCGATGGACAGCGCGGCGGTGGTGTCATCCGCCACCGCCCGCAAAGAAATACCGATGCGGGTCTTGTTGAACAGCAGCGCCAGCACCGTCACCAGCACAACGGCCGCCGCCGCAGCGATCAGGTCGAACTGGCTGACCATCATCCCGCCGATGAACAGCGGCACATCGTCGATGCCAAGGTCCAGCGCCCGCACTTGCGAGCCCATCAACCCTTGAGCCAGGCCTTCGATAATGAATGACAGCCCGAGGGTGGCCATGAACAGGGTGATCTGCGAGCGATTGACCAAGGGCCGCAACACCAGCCGTTCGATCAGCAACGCGCCGATGATCATCACCAGCACCGTCAGCAACAACGCCAGGGCAAACGGCACGCCTTGATCATGCAGGCTGACAAAGGTCAGCGCGGCGAACAGCAGCATCGCGCCCTGGGCGAAATTGAACACGCCGCTGGCCTTGTAGATCAGCACGAAGCCGATGGCGACCAACGAATACATGGTGCCGGCGAGCAGGCCGCCGAGCAGGGTTTCGAAGAAGAACGTCATCAGTGCACCACTCCCAGATACGCCGCGATCACCTCGGGATTGGCCTGCACCTCGGCAGGCGTGCCGTCGCCAACCTTGCGCCCGTAATCGAGCACCACCACGTGGTCGGACAGGCCCATCACCACGCCCATGTCATGTTCGATCAACACCACGGTGGTGCCGAGGTCGCGGTTGATGTCGGCGATGAAGCGGGCCATTTCCTGTTTTTCCTCGGCGTTCATTCCGGCCATCGGCTCGTCGAGCAGCAACAGGCTCGGCCCGGCAATCAAGGCACGCCCAAGCTCCACGCGCTTTTGCAGGCCGTAGGACAGATTGCCCACCGGCACATCGCGCTGGGCTTGCAGATCGAGGAATTCAAGAACGCCTTGTGCCTTTTGGCGGAAGCTTTCGGCCTCGCGCCGGGCCCGGGGCAAACCGAGTGCCTGCTCGATGAAGTGGCTGCGCAGATGCCGCGACAGGCCGGTGAGCAGGTTGTCGATCACGCTCATTTTCTTGAACAGCGCGTTGTTCTGGAACGTGCGGCCAATGCCCCGGCGCGCAGCGGTCAGAGGGTCGATGCGTTTGAAGGGCTGCTGTTCGAAGACGATCGAACCGGCATCGAAGCGGTACACGCCGTTGAGCACATTGAGCAACGAACTCTTGCCTGCGCCGTTGGGGCCGATCAGCGCGCAGATCTCGCCCCGACGGACATCGAAAGAGAGTTCGTTGATGGCTTTCACGCCTTTGAAGGACAGGGAAATACCACTGACTTGCAGAATGGAATCGGTCGAGGTCATGCGATGTCCCGTTTGAACTCAGCGAGCCACACCGGCGCGGGTTGCGCTTGCGCTGTGCGCGTGGCTTGCCAGATGGAGTGCAGGTTGTGGAAACCCAGCAGTCGGCGAACGCGGTTTTTGATCAGCCGTTGCAGGGCTTTTTCCGGACGGGCGATGGCCCAGTCGCAGAGGCGTCGGCGCCAGGTGCCAAGCGGGGCCAGACGGCTGTCGATTTCGTTGGCCAGGACTTGCAGGCGTTCGGTGGAAAGCAGCAGGCCCGACGGCGCGACTTCACGCCGATCACGACTGGCGCTGCCGGGGCTCTCCGGGAAGGCCAGGGCTTGGCCGCTGGTCAGCCACTGTTCGAACAACACGCCCAAGCCGTCCTGCCACTGCGTGCCCTCCTCGCTCCACAACTGCGTGCCGACGAGGCCGAGGCGCAGGCGTTGCGGCGGTTCCGTCGGGCCGAGCAGCTCCGAAAAATCGAGCAGTGACTGGCCCTGATTGAGCCAGAGCTGTTGCGCTTGCCGGCCCGGCACAAAGGCATGGGTCGGAGCGCTGCGCCACAACACGTTGTGCAACGCGGGGGCGTCGAGGTTGTCGTCAACGGCCAGCAATTGCCCTCCCACCTGTTGTGCGGCCAAGGCCAGCAGCAATAGATTTGGCTCGAAAGCTCCGCTGACGGCCAGCCGCGAATCCGCATCGAATCCTTGCTGACGCAAGCCATCGGCCAAACGCTCGACGTCACGCAATACATCAATCCAGCGCCAGACAAACCATTGTCCGTGACGCTTGTGGCGCAACGCCGGTTGCAATGGCTGGACCTGCGCCCAGTGCCGCAATTGCTCCAGCGCCTGGGGCACATTGACCCGCCACTCCGTGGTATCCGCAATCGGCGGACGCTTGAGTTCGTGCACGCTCATGGTTGACCTCCTGTTCATGGGCAAAAGCGTGCGGTGGTCCGCTGGGCTGAAGGGTTAACGCAATCTCTAAAACACCACTGTCCCCTGTGCGGGCTTGCCCGCGATGGCGATCTGACAGGTGACATGGATGTTGAATGTTCCGGCCTCATCGCGGGCAAGCCCGCTCCCACAGGGTTTGGGTGTTGTGCTGAAGACTTCTAGGCAGACACCACTTTCTTCTCCTGCTGCCGCAACGCCGCGAGGTCGCGATAGCCGGCGCCTGGGTGAATCACCGGCAACTTCGGACCTTCGCCAAACAGCTTCTCGCGCAAAGTGCCGGGGGCGTACTCGGTCTTGTACACGCCGCGCTTCTGCAATTCCGGCACCAGCAACTCCACGGCATCGATGAAGGTTTCGTGGGTCAGTGCATAGGCCAGGTTGAAGCCATCGACATCGGTCTCGTCGACCCACTCCTGAAGCAGATCGGCCACCGTTTCCGGGCTGCCGACAAATAGCGGACCAAAACCGCCGATGCCCACCCAGTCGGCCAGCTCGTTGGGAGTCCAGACCTTGTTCGGGTCAGCCGTGGAGAACGCCTCAACCGCCGATTGAATGGCGTTGGTGTGCACATGTTTGAGCGGTTCGTCCGGTTTGAACTGGCTGAAGTCAATGCCGGTCCAGCCGGAAATCAACGCCATGGCGCCTTCATAGCTGACCCAGGTTTTGTATTCTTCGAACTTGGCCTTGGCCTTGGCGTCGGTCTCGCCGAGGATCACCGTTTGCAGGTTGAAGATCAGGATCTTCGACGGATCGCGCCCGGCCTCTGCCGCGCGCCGGCGGATATCGGCCACGGTTTTCTTCAGCAGCACTTTCGACGGTGCGGCAACGAACACGCATTCGGCATGTTCGGCGGCAAACTGTTTGCCGCGACTCGATGCGCCCGCCTGATACAGCACTGGCGTGCGTTGCGGCGAAGGTTCGCAAAGGTGGATGCCCGGCACCTGGAAGTGTTTGCCGACGTGCTGGATCTCGTGGATTTTGCGCGGGTCGCTGAAAATCCGCCGTTCACGATCACGCAAAATGGCGCCCTCTTCCCAGCTGCCCTCCCACAGCTTGTAGCAAACCTCCAGATACTCTTCGGCAAAGTCGTAGCGGGCGTCGTGTTCGGTCTGGGCTTTCTGCCCGAGGTTCTTGGCGCCGCTCTCCAGGTACGACGTGACAATGTTCCAGCCGGCGCGGCCCTTGGTCAGGTGATCGAGGGTCGATAGGCGCCGGGCAAACGGATACGGATGCTCGAACGACAGTGACGCGGTCAGGCCGAAACCCAAATGCTCGGTGACCAACGCCATCGGCGGGATCAGTTGCAGCGGATCATTGACCGGCACCTGCGCAGCCTGGCGAATCGCCGCGTCACCGTTGCCGTTGTAGACGTCATAGATGCCCAGCACATCGGCAATGAACAGACCGTCGAACTTGCCGCGCTCAAGGATTTTCGCCAGGTCGGTCCAGTACTCCAGATCCTTGTATTGCCACGAGCGATCCCGCGGATGCGCCCACAAACCCGGCGACTGGTGGCCGACGCAGTTCATGTCAAAAGCGTTGAGACGAATTTCACGGGCCATCAAACGGCTCCCTCTGTGACGGTGGAAAAACTGGGGGGATGAATGCCGTTGAGGCGGAAGTTGCCGATGAGGTGGAGTTTCCAGCGCAGTGGATCATGCAGCGAACCGGGCAATGGGCTGCGTTGCCCGGTGAGTTCGAATTCGGCGTTGCTGACCGTGCTGAGTGCCTCGGCGCTGGCCAGATGGGATTCAGCAATGGCGATGCCGATTTCGGTGTTGTCCTCATGACGGTCGAGAAAGTCCTCGGCGCGTTCGAGCAGCGCGGCGGCTACTTCGATGCGGATCTGCACGTCACCGAAGCGGCTGATCACGTAAGGGTCTTCGGTGGTTTTGGCCTGCTGACGAACGAAACGCAGGATGGCATCGAGCAATGTGCGGGCGTTGTGCAAGTCATGCTGGGACTTGGCCAGTGGCTGTCCGGCAGCGATGGGTTGGGTCAAGGCATTCATGGGAAACTCCTCAGTTCCAGGCGTGGCGCGCAGGTTTCACGCCGTTGAGCAGGTAGTTGCCGATCAGGTGATATTTCCAGCGCGCCGGGTCATGCAAGGTGTGAGTGCGGGCGTTGCGCCAGTGACGGTCGAGGTTGTATTTGCCTAGCACCGAGCGGGTGCCGGCCAGTTCGAAAAGCTTGCTGCTGGCAAGCAAGGCGATTTCCGCGGACAGCACTTTGGCCTGGGCCACCACCACCGAGGCGTGGGCGACCGTGTCTTCATTGGCGTTGAGCAAGGCGGCGTCGATGGCCTGCCCGGCTTTTTTCAGGATCGCTTCAGTGCCGTGGACCCGCCATTCGAGGTCGCCGATCGCGGCGATGCTGAACGGGTCCTGCCAGCCGTGATCCTGCTGACTGTCGATCCATGGCCGTGCTTCACGGGCGTAGCGCTTGGTCTCTTCCAGGGCGCCGACGGCGATGCCGGTGTCCACGGCTGCCTGGATGATTTGCGAAATCGGGCCGTCGGCGGTGGGTTCATCAAAGGCTTTGTGGGCGGGGATCACTGCACTCAGCGGCACTTTCACCGCGTTGAGGGTGACGCCACCGCTGGCAGTGGTGCGCTGGCCGAAACCGTCCCAGCTGTCGATCACGGTCAAACCGGGGTTGTCGCGTTCGATGAAGGCGATGAACGCCTGGTTCTGTTCGTTGACCGCCACCGCCGGCACGATGTGCGCAAACAGTGCGCCGGTACAGTAGAACTTCTCGCCGTCGATTTGCGCAGTGTCGTCGTTGAAACGAATCCGGGTTTCGAAAGCCCCGGCGTTTTTGCTTTTGGATTCGGAAAAGGCGTTACCGAAACGGTAGCCCTGCAAGACTTTGCCGAAGTAGTAGCGCTTCTGCTCTTCGCTGGCAGTTTGCAGCAGGATGTCGAGCACACCGAGGTGGTTTTGCGGGATCTGGCCCAGAGACGAGTCGGCGGCGGAAATGATCTTGATCACTTCGGCGACGGTCACGTAGGACACACCGGCGCCGCCGTAGGCTTTCGGGACAGTGATGCCCCAAAGGCCGCTGGCGGAAAATTCGTCAAGCTCGGCAACCGGCAGGCGTCGCTCGCGATCGCGCACGCTGGCCTCGACGGCGAAACGCGCGGCGAGCTTGTGAGCGACGGCAATGGCCTCGGCGTCCGAGCGGATCACGTGGGCAGTGCGAGGGGGTTGGGCAGAGGCTGTCATCGGCCGACTCCTGGGTTCCGGGTGAATGCCCCAGAGCTGTTGCAGGAGTCGTGCCTGAATTTAATTTACTTTAATTTCAACCAGTTACGTAAACACCCAAAAAGAAAATACAGCTTCAAAATAGCAAAGTGTCTATCCACTGTTGATAGGCGAACAGTCAGATCACCACGTTGCGCACAAACCGCGCCGCCACCGGTCCATCGTTGCGATAGGCGTGGGGCTGGTTGCTGGCAAACATATAGAACTCGCCGGCGGAGATTGCGTGTGGGGTGTCGCCGAGCATCAGGGTCAGGCAGCCTTCGAACACGTAGATCTGTTCGCTCCAGCCATCGGCATCCGGTTGCGACGGGTAGATTTCCCCCGGTTGCAGGCACCATTCCCATTGCTCCACTTCGCGGCTAGCGGTGGCTTTGGACAGCAACACGGCTTTGCTGCCGGGGATCACACCGGCCCAGGCCACTTCATTGATGCGGCTATGGTCACGGACATCGGGGGCCTGGATCAGGTCGCTGAACGCCACGTCCAACGCCTCGGCCACACGGTCGAGGGTGGTCAGGCTGACGTTCTTTTCCCCGGCCTCGATCGCCACCAGCATTCGGCGACTGACACCGGACTTTTCTGCCAGGGTGGTCTGGCTCATGTCGGCGGCATGACGCAGGCGTCGAACGTTCTGGCTGACGTGCTGCAGGACCGAAGCCCGTTGCGTGGAATCTTTGTGCACTATATTGCTCACTGGGTGGTGCTGCGCAGTATACTGCCCAACTTCCGGCGCATTGTGCGTCCCCCCTCAGGTAGTGCGCAAGATCATGACGTCGGTGAACACCTCCCAGGCTTCCTCCCGTTTCCTGCGGCTCAGCAAGGCCGAGTGCGTATTGGTGTTGATCACCATGGTCTGGGGCGGGACCTTTTTGCTGGTCCAGCATGCGATGACCGTCAGCGGCCCGATGTTTTTCGTCGGCCTGCGCTTTGCCGCCGCCGCGATCCTCGTCGCCCTGTTCTCCTGGCGCAGCCTGCGTGACTTGACCCTGTTCGAACTCAAGGCCGGTGCGTTTATCGGCGTGGCGATCATGCTTGGTTACGGCTTGCAGACGGTTGGCTTGCAGAGCATTCCCAGCAGCCAATCGGCGTTTATCACCGCGCTGTACGTGCCTTTCGTGCCGTTGCTGCAATGGCTGGTGCTGGGACGTCGGCCGGGGTTGATGCCGAGCATCGGGATCATGCTGGCGTTTACCGGGTTGATGCTGCTGTCGGGGCCTTCCGGCGCATCGTTGAATTTCAGCCCCGGTGAAATCGCCACGTTGATCAGCGCAATTGCCATTGCCGCTGAGATCATCCTGATCAGCAACTTTGCCGGCCAGGTCGATGTGAAACGGGTGACGGTGGTGCAACTGGCGGTGACTTCGGTGCTGTCGTTCCTGATGGTGGTGCCGACCAACGAGGCAATTCCGGATTTTTCCTGGTTGCTGTTGTGCAGTGCCCTTGGGCTTGGCGCGGCGAGTGCGGCGATCCAGGTGGCGATGAACTGGGCGCAGAAGAGTGTTTCGCCGACTCGGGCTACGTTGATTTATGCCGGTGAGCCGGTGTGGGCCGGGATTGTCGGGCGGATCGCCGGGGAACGCTTGCCGGCGATTGCGTTGCTCGGGGCCGGGTTGATTGTGGCGGCGGTGATTGTCAGTGAGTTGAAGACCAAGGGTAAGGCGGTTCCGGCGACTGAAGAGCTGGAGCAGGAGACACAAGGTTAAACCGCAATATCTGTGCTGTATGGAAGATCGCTATCGCGGGCAAGCCCGCTCCCACAGGATTTGAAGGTGTATGCAGGCGTTGGGTGCGACCCGATATTTGTGGGAGCGGGCTTGCCCGCGATGGGGCCGGCACAGGCGAAATCCATATTCCTGAAACAATGTGAAGCAGGCTTTTTCCGTCTACCTTGTAGGATTCTGCGACAGCTTGGCGTTTGGTGATCCGGGAGCTGGCACGTATGATGCTTCACAAACTTCCGCAGATTAGAAGCCTATGTCCCTGATAGTTCTACTGCTTCTGCCTTTCATAGGCAGCTGTCTGGCAGCGGTGCTGCCACACAATGCGCGTAACACCGAATCGTTGCTGGCTGGTCTGGTTGCCTTGATCGGCACCGTCCAGGTCGCCCTCCTGTACCCGCAAATCGCCCATGGCGGCGTGATCCGCGAAGAGTTTTTCTGGCTACCGAGCCTGGGCTTGAACTTCGTCCTGCGCATGGACGGTTTCGCCTGGCTGTTCTCGATGCTGGTGCTGGGCATCGGCACGCTGGTGTCGCTGTACGCGCGTTACTACATGTCGCCGAACGATCCGGTGCCGCGCTTCTTCGCGTTTTTCCTGGCGTTCATGGGCGCGATGCTCGGGCTGGTGATCTCCGGCAACCTGATCCAGATCGTGTTTTTCTGGGAGCTGACCAGCCTCTTCTCGTTCCTGTTGATCGGCTACTGGCACCACCGCGCCGATGCGCGACGCGGTGCGTACATGGCGTTGATGGTCACCGGTGCGGGCGGTTTGTGCCTGCTGGCGGGGGTCATGCTGCTCGGCCATGTGGTCGGCAGCTATGACCTGGACAAGGTCCTGGCCGCCGGCGATCTGATTCGCGCACATGCCCTCTACCCTATCCTGTTACCCCTGATCCTGATCGGCGCACTGAGCAAAAGTGCGCAATTCCCCTTCCATTTCTGGCTACCTCACGCAATGGCTGCACCGACACCGGTGTCGGCCTATTTGCACTCGGCGACCATGGTCAAGGCCGGGGTGTTTCTGCTCGCGCGACTCTGGCCGTCGCTGTCCGGCAGTGAAGAATGGTTCTACATCGTCAGCGGCGCCGGGGCGTGCACCCTGTTGCTCGGCGCTTATTGCGCGATGTTCCAGAATGACCTCAAGGGTCTGTTGGCCTACTCGACCATCAGCCACCTGGGCCTGATTACCCTGTTGTTGGGTCTGAACAGCCCGCTGGCGGCCGTGGCCGCCGTGTTCCACATTCTCAACCATGCGACTTTCAAGGCCTCGCTGTTCATGGCCGCCGGGATCATCGACCACGAAAGCGGCACCCGCGACATTCGCAAGCTCAGCGGCCTGGTCAAGCTGATCCCGTTCACCGCCACCCTCGCCATGGTCGCCAGCGCCTCCATGGCCGGTGTGCCGTTGCTCAACGGCTTCCTCTCGAAAGAGATGTTCTTCGCCGAAACCGTGTTCATCAACGCCACGGCGTGGGTCGAAGCGACCTTGCCGATCGTCGCGACCATCGCCGGGACCTTCAGCGTCGCCTACTCCCTGCGTTTCACCGTGGACGTCTTCTTCGGTCCGCCAGCCACCGACCTGCCGCACACACCGCACGAACCGCCACGCTGGATGCGCGCGCCGGTGGAATTGCTGGTGTTCGCCTGTCTGGTGGTCGGGATCTTCCCGGCGCAAGTGGTCGGCCCGTTGCTCGCCGCCGCCGCGCTGCCGGTGGTGGGCGGTACCCTGCCGGAGTACAGCCTGGCGATCTGGCACGGCTTGAACGCGCCGATGATCATGAGCCTGATCGCCATGTCCTGCGGTGTCGTGCTCTATCTGCTGCTGCGTAATCAGCTCAAGCGCGGTCGTTTCAGCCGTCCGCCACTGGTTGGCCGACTGAATGGCAAGCGCCTGTTCGAACTCAGCCTGGTGCTCAAGATGCGCCTGGCCCGTCGCCTCGAGCGACGAATCAGCACCCATCGCCTGCAAACCCAACTGTTCCTGATGGTCCTCGCCGCCGTGCTGGCCGGGTTGATCCCGATGTTGCACAGCAGCCTGAGCTGGGGCGACCGACCGAAGATTCCGGGCTCGATCGTGTTCGTGATCCTCTGGTTGCTGGCAATTGCCTGCGCACTCGGCGCGGCTTATCAAGCCAAGTATCACCGTCTCGCGGCACTGACCATGGTCAGCGTCTGCGGCCTGATGACCTGCGTGACTTTCGTCTGGTTCTCGGCGCCGGACCTGGCCTTGACGCAACTGGTGGTCGAAGTGGTGACCACCGTGCTGATCCTGCTGGGCCTGCGCTGGCTGCCACGCCGGATCGAAGAGGTGTCGCCCCTGCCGAGCAGCCTGCGCAAAGCGCGCATCCGCCGTATCCGCGACTTGCTGCTGTCGACCGTGGTCGGCGGCGGCATGGCGGTGCTTTCGTACGCGATGCTGACGCGCCAGACACCCAACGACATTTCCTCGTTCTACCTCAGCCGTGCGCTGCCCGAAGGGGGCGGCAGCAACGTGGTCAACGTGATGCTGGTGGACTTCCGTGGGTTCGACACCCTCGGCGAAATCACCGTGCTGGCGGCCGTGGCGCTGACCGTGTTCGCCCTGCTGCGCCGTTTCCGCCCGCCGAAAGAAAGCCTGCAGTTGCCGGCCCAGCAGCGTTTGCTCGCGCCGGACGTGGTCACCGACCTGGTCAACCCGCGTCACGCCAGCGACACCGCGCTCGGCTTCATGATGGTGCCGGCGGTGCTGGTACGCCTGCTGTTGCCGGTGGCGCTGGTGGTGTCGTTCTACCTGTTCATGCGCGGGCACAATCAGCCGGGCGGCGGCTTTGTCGCCGGGCTGGTGATGTCGGTGGCGTTCATCCTGCAATACATGGTGGCAGGCACTCAGTGGGTCGAGGCGCAAATGAGCCTGCGGCCGCTGCGCTGGATGAGCGTTGGCTTGCTGTTCGCCACGCTCACCGGCCTGGGGGCGATGCTGGTCGGCTATCCGTTCCTGACCACCCACACCTGGCATTTCGACCTGCCGTTGCTGGGCGACATTCACCTCGCCAGCGCGCTGTTCTTCGACATTGGCGTTTACGCCGTGGTGGTCGGCTCGACGCTGTTGATCCTCACCGCCCTCGCCCACCAATCGGTGCGGGGTCACAAAACCGCGTCCCAGCCTAAACCCGTCGCCATGAAGGAGGCCATCTGATGGAAGAAGTCATCGCAATCGCCATCGGTGTTCTGGCCGCGTCCGGCGTGTGGCTGATCCTGCGTCCACGGACGTTCCAGGTGGTCATGGGCCTGTGTCTGCTGTCCTATGGCGTCAACCTGTTCATCTTCAGCATGGGCAGCCTGTTCATCGGCAAGGAGCCGATCATCAAGGACGGCGTGCCGCAGGATCTGTTGCACTACACCGACCCGCTCCCGCAAGCGCTGGTGCTGACCGCAATCGTCATCAGCTTCGCCATGACCGCGCTGTTCCTGGTGGTCTTGCTGGCCTCCCGGGGCCTGACCGGCACCGACCATGTGGATGGCCGGGAGCCTAAAGAATGAATGCAATGACGCACCTGATCGCCGCGCCCATCCTGCTGCCGCTGCTGACCGCCGCGATCATGCTGATGCTCGGCGAGAAGCACCGCCCGCTCAAAGCCAAAATCAATCTGTTCTCCAGCCTGTTGGGCCTGGGCATCTCGCTGTTGCTGCTGCAATGGACGCAAACTACCGACGTGCCCGGCTCCATCGGCGTGTACCTGCCGGGCAACTGGCAGGTACCGTTTGGCCTGGTGCTGGTGGTCGATCGCCTGTCGGCGTTGATGCTGGTGCTGACCGGGATCATCGGTGTCAGCGCCCTGCTGTTCGCCATGGCCCGTTGGGACAGTGCCGGTTCGAGTTTCCATGCGCTGTTCCAGATTCAGTTGATGGGCCTGTATGGCGCGTTCCTGACGGCGGACCTGTTCAACCTGTTCGTGTTCTTCGAAGTCCTTTTGGCCGCATCTTATGGCCTGATGCTGCATGGTTCCGGCCGGGCGCGGGTGTCGTCGGGGCTGCATTACATCTCGATCAACTTGCTGGCATCGACCCTGTTCCTGATCGGCGCCGCGCTGATCTATGGCGTCACCGGCACCCTGAACATGGCCGACCTGGCGCTGAAAATCCCGCTGGTGCCGGAAGCCGATCGCGGGCTGCTGCATGCCGGTGCGGGGATTCTCGCGGTGGCGTTCCTGGCCAAGGCCGGCATGTGGCCGCTGAACTTCTGGCTGGTGCCGGCGTACTCCTCGGCAAGCGCGCCAGTGGCGGCGATGTTCGCGATCATGACCAAGGTCGGCATCTACACCTTGCTGCGCCTGTGGACGTTGCTGTTCTCCGGCCAGGCCGGGGCATCGGCGTATTTCGGCGGCGACTGGCTGATTTACGGCGGCATGGCGACCATCGTCTGCGCGGCCGTGGCGATCCTTGCCGCTCAACGCCTGGAACGCATGGCCAGCCTGAGCATTCTGGTGTCGGCAGGGATTCTGTTGTCGGCCATCGGTTTCGCTCAGCCCAATCTGATCGGCGCGGCATTGTTCTATCTGGTCAGCTCGACGTTGGCGTTGAGCGCGCTGTTCCTGCTGGCGGAGTTGATCGAACGCTCGCGCTCGGCCAACGAAATTCCGCTGGAGGATGAAAACGAGATGCTGCCACGGCCGCTGGAATCGTTGCATCCGGCCAAAGGCGTCAACCTCGACGACGATCAGAAAGCCGTGGTCGGCCAAGTCATCCCCTGGACCATGGCGTTCCTTGGCTTGAGCTTCATCGCCTGTGCGCTGTTGATCATCGGCATGCCGCCGCTGTCCGGGTTCATCGGCAAACTGAGCCTGCTCAGCGCCCTGCTCAACCCGATGGGCCTGGGCAACAGCGATGACGCGCCGATCTCGAATGCGGCATGGGGCTTGTTGGCGCTGCTGATTCTCTCGGGGTTGGCATCGCTGGTTGCTTTTTCGCGCGTGGGCATCCAGCGTTTCTGGACCCCGGCAGAACGGCCATCGCCAGTGCTGCGACGCCTTGAGTGCGTGCCGATTTTCGCCCTGCTGGGCCTGAGCGTTGCGCTGACGTTCCAGGCCGAACCACTGTTGCGCTACACCCAAGCCGCCGCCAATGCCTTGAACAACCCGCAGCAATACGTGATGGCCGTGCTCGGCACGCGCGCGGTGCCGAGTCCGGAAGCCCGGGCGGCGCTGCTGGAGGTGCAACAATGAAGCGCCTGTTTCCTGCACCATGGTTGTCGCTGGCCCTGTGGTTGTTGTGGCTGGTGCTGAACGTGTCGATGAGCCCCGGCAATCTGCTGCTGGGCGCTGCGCTGGGCTTTTGTGCGCCGTTGATGATGCGCAAGTTACGCCCGCTGCCGATCCGTATTCGTCGCCCCGGCACCATCCTTCGTCTGTTCCTCCTCGTCGGGCGTGACGTGGTGGTCTCCAATCTGGCAGTGGCCTGGGGCGTGCTCAACGCTGGCCGCCGTCCACCGCGATCGCGGTTCATCAAGGTGCCGCTGGACCTGCGCGATGCCAACGGCCTGGCGACCCTGTCGATGATCTGCACCGTGGTGCCCGGCACCGTCTGGTCGGAGCTGGCACTGGACCGCAGCATTCTGTTGCTGCACGTCTTCGATCTGGATGACGAAGCGCTGTTCATTGAACACTTCAAGACGACCTACGAGCGTCCGCTAATGGAGATCTTCGAATGAGCGCCCTGCTGTCGAACGCGATTCTGTTCAGTCTGTTCCTGTTTTCCGTGGCGATGATCCTGACCCTGGTCCGTCTGTTCAAAGGCCCGTCCGCCCAGGACCGGGTCCTGGCGCTGGACTATCTGTACATCATCGCGATGCTGATGATGCTGGCGCTGGGCATTCGTTATGCCAGTGACACGTATTTTGAAGCGGCGCTGCTGATCGCGCTGTTCGGCTTCGTCGGCTCGTTTGCCCTGGCGAAATTCCTGCTGCGCGGCGAGGTGATCGAATGAACGCTGAACTGTCTCTGTGGGTGGAAATCCCGGTGGCGATCCTGCTGGTGCTTGGCGGTCTGTTCGCGCTGATCGGCGCCACGGGGTTGCTGCGCATGAAGGATTACTTCCAGCGCATGCACCCGCCGGCGCTGGCCTCGACGTTGGGCGCGTGGTGCGTGGCGCTGGCTTCGATCATCTACTTTTCGGCACTCAAGTCCGGGCCGGTGCTGCATGCCTGGCTGATTCCGATTTTGTTGGCAATTACGGTTCCGGTGACAACATTGCTGCTGGCGCGGGCGGCGCTTTTTCGTAAGCGCATGGCGGGGGATGATGTGCCGGCTGAGGTGAGTAGTCGGCGGACTGAGAGCGGGAGTTAGCCTCGAGATTTCGGCGACCGGACTGGCCTTATCGCGGGCAAGCCTCAGATCCAGGCCACCGCCAACAATCCACTCCCCAACACCACACACAGCGGCGAATACACCCAGGTATCCCACCGCGCAAACCTGGAGCCTTTGACCTCCTTGAAAAAACCCACCAGTTCCGAATCGCCAATCGCCCGGGCGAACAACAAAAGCGCGATGGCGCTGATCACCCACTGCAACACTTGATGATCCACCTGCGGCAGCCACCAGCCGACCCGCAAACACACCAACAGGGCAATTACCAACAGGGCAGCCGCCACCAGCAGCGTGAGCCAGCCTCGCGGCTTGAAGGCCGGGCGCATTTGCGTACTGCCTTCATGCGGCACTTGAGGAACGGCTGCTACGGCAGCCCATTCGCCCCCCAGCGCCCAGTAAACGTGTACCAGAGCAATCGCCGCAAATATCGTCACCAGCCATTGAGCCAACGCAAAGGTCATGGTTGAAGATCCTTGAAAGGGATTTGGTCAAATCATCCTAGTCGGCTTTTTTGGATGTGCATGACCGCTGGTACGAAGGCTGACGAACGAGAGATTTATGCGATTAAAAGCATCGCCAGCAGGCTAGCTCCCACATGGATTCCAGGAACACCGGCGGTCCAAGGTGGGAGCTAGCTGTGCTAGCGATGACAGTTCCAAACTCAACACATCACTTCAACTCGGCGGACACCTTGTCCGCCACATCCTTGGGCACCCAGGCCTTCCACACGTCCGGGTGCTTCTTCATGAACGCTTCTGCCGCCTGGCGCGGCGCGGTGTGCTTTTCACTCATCTCGGCCAACGCCTTGTTCAACGGTTCAATGGGAAAATCGACCTTGGTGAAGAACTCGGCGATCTGCGGATACTGCTTCTGGAACGGCGTGGACACGCCAATGGACAGTTTCGAGGGCAGCGAACGGGTGGGCTGTGGATTCGGGTTGTCGGCGTCGGTCAGGGTTTTCCAGGCTTCGGCGTCGAATGGTGGCTCTTCCAGCTGGATCAGTTTGAAACGGCCGAGCAATGGCGTAGGCGACCAGTAATAGAACAATACCGGTTTGCTGCGGCGGATCGACGAGCTGATCTCCGCGTCCAGTGCCGCCCCCGAACCGCTGCGGAAATTCACATAGCTGTCGTCCAGCCCATAGGCCTTGAGCTTCTGCTTGTTGACCACTTCCGACGTCCAGCCGATGGGGCTGTTGAGGAATCGTCCCTTGCTCGGCGCTTCCGGGTCTTTGAACACGTCCTTGTATTTGGGCAGGTCGCTGACACTGCGCAGGTCCGGTGCCATTGGCTTGATGCCTTTGGCCGGGTCGCCCTTGATCACGTACTCCGGCACCCACCAGCCTTCGGTGGCGCCCTTGACCGTATCGCCGAGACTGACGACCTTGCCTTCGGCCTCGGCCTTGACCCACACCGGACTGCGCCCGGCCCACTCCTCGCCAATGACTTGAATGTCATTGTTGGCCAGTGCGGTTTCCAGGGTGATCGTAGTGCCCGGCAACGTATCGGTCGGCAGGCCGTAGCCCTTTTCGACAATGATCCGCAGGATATCGGTAATCAGGCTGCCGCTTTCCCAGTTCAGGTCGGCGAAATGAATCGGCGCCTGGGCGGCCAACACCGGAACGGGTGACGCCAACAAACCGCAAGTGGCCAGGACCGCAGCCAGCAACCGTCGAAAACCTTTCATGCTTTTGCACCTCGTGCTGTTCACAGCAATAGCAGGATGGCCGGGCGGAGGACCGCGAAGCCTCTGAATACTCAGTCAATTGACTGTAGTAGAGGTTCCTGCTTTCGAGGGGCGTCGATCATTTTTCGGAAATTTCCTGCAAGCGCATCAGCTCTCTTCTGACCATGCTGGCGTATTCCGCCGGGCGCAACGCGTAGAGCTGTGATGCGACCCAGTTCAGCCAGGGTCCCTGCATGACGGCTTTGTGCTCGAACAGTCGCCGGGCCTCGGCTTGAGCGCTGGCCTGGTTCTGTTGATGGAAGTCGGCGCGGGTCAGGCTCATTACTCGCTGGCCTTGAACGTCACCAGTTCGCCCTTGCGCCATTTGGCAGCCTTGGCGGTCACGGCCTTGAGGGTCTTGGTCAGGCCTTCCTGCAACTGCTGGTGGGCGGCGAACACCGTCACCACGCTGTGACCTTCCTTGAACAAAATGGCCTGCCCGTCGGCGGTGGTCACAAAGGCATAGTCGCCCAGGCCATACACCGTCAGTTTGATTTCGCGGAATTTGATTTCCAGCTTGCCGCCTTCACGGCTGGGCAACACCGAGGCGCTGAAATGATCGCCAACCTTGAGTTTGAGCCCCGGCTTATCGTCCACCACCAGCGCCGATTCCGTGTCGACTTCGGCGATGTAGATACCTTCCGCGTTCTGCTCGGTGATGTAAACGAAACGTGACTGAAACTGCTTGACCAGCTTTGCGCGCAAATCACCCAACACGAACAAAGCATGCATATCGAGATTACTTACTGCCAAGGAAACATCCCCACATCTGAAAAATGGTGCCGTACGCGGAAAAAAACGCACAGCCAATAAAGCGGCAATGCCGAAGGTGCAGCCAAATAACCCGAGATGAAATCCTGAATGAGCAGTGCACTCATCCATCACGAAGTAACGGGAAGACTACTGGAACGTTACTCGCATCGTCCTGCCTGGCGTTCGTCAGGGGTTGAAGGAAAACTCCCTGCTGGCTGCCAGAAAATTATGGACTATCAACATCGGGGAAAAAACCGATCAAGAAAAGCACTTTTCCTACATATCGCCCGCAGAAAATTGCTTTAGATAAACATCATTCACCCACCAGTGACGGTGATTCTAGAGCAGCGATGCTCTCGCAGACTACCCATAACGACGTACATACGTCGGTAAAAACAATGAAAAGGACTTCATATGTGCACATTGACTCACTTTGCCTATCCCCTGGCGCCAGACACGGCAACCGCATCAACCTCGTTCCCGACACTCGTCCACGCCCATCAACTGCTTCACGGCGCCCCGGCCCGGCCGCGGTTTCAGGTGGTTTTGGCCGGCAATGCCTTCTTTCACATCAAGGATATTTCCACAGGACGCGTCAGAGGTTTCCGAGCGGACCACAACGAAGCCTGCGCCCTCGCCCGGCAGCTTGAATCACGCTATTGAGTTGCCGAACGCTCTCGCGTTAGTGAGCGTTTCGTCTGCCCGGCGACTTATCTCAGGCGGCGATGTGCAACTACTGCCATACTGCCCGCCCAATAAAACGCATCCCCCAGAAAGCGGGCTGCGTTGAGAACAACAATGTATTTCCAAGGGAAGGCTGCTACGTGACGGAATTTGATATCGGCGAGTTTTTTATCCGGGGCGAAGCCAGAGAAGTCGACGGCGAGTTTCAGGCAGTGATCGTCATGCGCGCCAAGCCACCGCTGAAAACCGTGACCTATCACCAGGTCGAGAAAGACCGCTGGTTCAAGTCCTCGGATATCGCCGCCGTCGCCGCACAGGAATCCGCCAAAGAACTTAAGGCCGCGGTCGATGCCGGTGCATTGAAAGCCTGAAGACCGGGTTTGCGGTCTATGCTCTCTCCTGCGTTCAAACATCGTTTTCGAACTCTTGAAGCACGGCTCTCTCAGAAGTAGAGAAGCCGTAGCTCAGATCTCGTATTCGATTCGACCGGCAACCTGCAAGGAGATGAAAATGGAATCACCGACCCACGATTTGAAAGGTTTGTTCGACCAGCTCGGCCTGGACTCCACCCAGAAAGCTATCGACGATTTCATTGCCAGCCATTCACCACTCCCCGACGACAAGAAACTCATCGATGCCGAGTTCTGGACGCCGCAACAGGCAGGTTTCCTCAAAGAACAACTGCGTGAAGATGCCGACTGGGCGCGGGTGGTCGACGACCTCAACCTGCGCATGCACCAGATTCACTAACCTCAGGCTTAATGCAGGCTGTCGGGTTTCTCGGCGTTCAACTGCGCCAGCCAGGCAGCCTTGCACTCCTCTGCTTCGGTGCGACTGGAAAATGCCGTCCCCCGACGCTCACCGTTGAGCAACACCACCCAGCACACACTCTGCCCCAGAGCGCGCAAACTGGGGGGCACACCGCTGCCAATCATTACCGCGACATCGACTTTGCTTTGCATGCTGACCTCCGAACTCCGTTAGCAACCTAACTATGTAGGTATGGTAATGAGTCCGCAGGCGAAGAAACAATAACGACTGTGTACAGCTTCGTTTCCAAAACGGTAACAATCACCCGCCTCTAACGAGGTTTCTCCGGCTTGTAGCCCAAGCGCAAGCCTCCCCAATGCCTGCCCTTGAGCATGATCGGCACCGACAGGTCGTGCATCAGTTCACCGGTATCGCGGGTGTAGGTTTGCAGCAATACCGCCTGCTGGTGACTGCCACAGCGAATACCCGTGCGGTCGGCGAATTTGCGTTTGGTGCGGTTTTGCAGGGTATCGACCTGTACGTCGCCCGTCAGCGGCTGGCTGAAGACCTGATTGTGGGTCGGCACGTAGCCCTGCTGGGTACAGGCGATGGCGAACACCAGGCCTTCATGTCGGGGCAACAACGGTTCCTGGATCGACGGCAGGACCTGATCGGTATAGCGATCGAACTGCGTCTGGTATTTCGCCGGGACAGTATCGGGGATCGCCTGATAATTGCGGTCGAACAAATCGTCCAGGCTGATACGGCCGGCTTCGATGTCCGCTTCGAAACGCGCCGCGATCTGGCTCGCACCTTCCCGAGCGAGGTCGTAGATCCGCTGGTGATAGTCATCGAGCCCCACTTCGGCCAGGCGTTCGCTGATGGTTTCGGCCTGGCCTTCCATCTGCACGGCGGCTTCGGCCAGGCGCCGAGTCTGTTGATCACTGATGGCCAGGTCGCTGCGCATCTGTTGAATGGCGTGAAACAGGCTGTCGAGTTGTTCGCGGTTGGTGTCCGCACCTCGGGCGATTTCCCCGACCTGGCTTTCGACGCTGGCCGC
>RCUP01000645.1_pt1 | contig 24786 bp, 45 predicted proteins | sample 2166341 | NCBI WGS metagenome assembly RCUP01 (sample SAMN09932325, study PRJNA488358) | compost metagenome | isolation source: compost soil in succinonitrile-enriched | place: Germany: Experimental Botanical Garden | reverse complement strand
AGCAGTTACGGTAATCGTGTTGGTCTTCATCCGATAACGGAATTCTTGAACCATCGATTCGAAGAGGGCACGGTTCCGGGTCAGTCCCTTAATCGTGATCTCCATCTTCTCCATCGATGTACCGGAACTATCCAAGCGCCGTTTATGGAACCAGAAGATGCGTCTTTTATAGCTGAAGAAGTGATAACCAAACCCAGCACCGATCTCTACCAGCGGATCACCGCGGTTCTGCCATTGTGATTCCAGCGATAGCGAACGAGACCATTTGGACCAGCTGTGTTTGATGTACCACAGCATGAAGCTGCGGAACTGATCACTACCGCCGTCCCACCCTGCGTTATTCAGGGTCAGTTCAGTAGTCATTTGGCCAAAAAGAAAATCGAAGATCTTTCTGGGTATTTGCCGTAGCGACATAACGATCGCCGTGGCGCCACCCGCACCCAACATAGTCACTAGGACCGGATTGGATTTGTTGAGTTCATTGAGTTGCGCCATCAGTGCTAAGAACTGTTCCAGCATCCTGTAGCTCCTTGTGTATTAAAACGGTATAAAGCCGAGGGCGGTAACCCTCGGCCATGCTTACAGCTCCACCTTGATGGTCTTACCGCCCCACTGACTGCTAGAGTCAACCAATGACTTCGGACAGGTATCCACCGAACGTGTTGTGAACAACAGATTCTTATCACGCAACCAAGCTTCAACATCGACGCGTTCACATTTCAACAGGCCGCGAATCGTAGCTTGGGTGACCCACTCGGTATCGATGTTGTTGAGTGGGTTGTTATTCTTCACCCAACCATCGGTATCCTTAAAGCGGATCGTGTACACATATATCTCCAGTTCCCGTAGTTTTTCTACGTCTGGGAGATCACCGAAGAAGTACACCACGATGTGATTGTCGTAGGTAGCGTAGCGACGTGAATCCAGCACCTTCTCCAACGCACTACCCAGACCCAGCGAGATCGCTTCGGGTTTCTCAGAAGTAGTATAGAGGTAGGTGTTGTTTTCAATGCCGTCCCACTGGACCAGCTTGCCTGTGTGCTGAAACCCAGGCTTGAGTTCGTTCTGTTTGTACAGCGATCCGTGGTATAGCAGGGCTGGATTCATTATGGCGCCTACGCGGGGATTACGTCGTCCTTGTGCAGGGTGACGTTTTCGAATTGAGAAGGGAGATGGATAAACGTTTGCATCCCGTTGGCATCAACAGCCGAGGTGGCGACCAAGCGATCGCCAGCCTTGATCACTAGAATCGGAGCTTCGTCTTCGGCAATCGAGATGTTGCGGGTAGCACGTGCTTGTGCGGTGTTGCCGGGTTTGATGGACATGGATATACCCTAAGGGTTTAGTAAGAGATAGGATGGGATCATACTGCGTTTGATATCACGCACGCGGTCTTTGGACTGCTTCAAGGACATGCCTGGGTATTCATACAACTTCAGGTCCATGTCCATACTGACCAATTTCAGCATGGGTTTGCTTGGGTGTGTGCCAACCATCAACGCAGAGATCTGAGCATCTACGTCTTTGGTGACATTGTTGGAATGACCTACCAGACACTTACCTGTGGCGATATGTTCGATAACGTAATAACCGAGCCCGGTGTTTACGCTACGACCACCACGTCCGCTTTCAGTGTGTGTCCAAGTGCAGTTCGGTTTCTGCGTCATGTCGAACATGGATGAATTCGCTTATACTTGGGAATGGTTACATATTGCAAGCCACCCCAGTATAAAAACTCAGACCGGGGACAGGTCGCGATACAGACTATGGCCACGTGGTACGATGAGTTCTTCAACTGGAGTTTCATCGAGCAGATGAACACCATCAATCTCGCCAGTAGGACATACCTTGATGGACACTGCGCCGTTGGGGTGCAGGCCAAAGGATCGGAAGGATTCATCGGTATCAACCGAAGACAGTATGGCTAAGCGTTCAGCGCCATCGTGATCGAAGACCCACGACTTCGCAGCGTTACGGTAAAGACGAATCGCACTCATGAGCTTCACTCCTATTCTGACATCATAAAATGCGGCACAGTCGGCGGGGTTTGTCCCCGCCGATCTATGTCCTCTTACAGCAAACAGGCTTGGTTGAGGGGCGGTGGATTCCCCATGGATGATTGCCACGCTACGTTAGCCCGATGTGTTTCCAACATCTGTTCGCGTTCTTCACGTAGCATTTGATACCGATCCCACCATTGTGACTTAGCGGCATCGTCATCTATCTCGTCAAACATGTCACCTGCAATATGCATAAACTGCGCTTGACGCCGTAGGTTGTCGCAGGTCTGGTTATAGTACTCGGACGTCGCCTCGGCACGTGCAGCGTCTTCAGCATTGACTGGACGGCTCGACAGTGACCAGATCACCGCAAACATTAGTACCAGACAACCAGCGAACCACGGCAGGACCCGATTTGGATTAGGCGGTTGCATTAGGTAGCTCTCCGAAGACATGCCGCGGTAAGGTCCAGGACACTGCAGCGTAGTCCCTGTGGTCTATCGAATCGTAAAGGGCCATGCCTTCTACGAAACGATTCTTCAACTGTTCCGCAGTAGGGATCTTATCGTCGTACAGTCCCAAACCTTTCAGCATGGTCAAGCGCTCCAACTCAGCTTCGAGCGTGGCGTAGTTGCTCTTGAGCATGTGTGTCAGCAGTGGTACGTATGCCGAGTCTGCACGGTGGCTGTGTGTTGGGTGGTAATACACATGCATGTTATTAGCGTAAAACTCTGTACCATGCAGCAAATGAAAGAATGTAGGTTCCTTCATCGTGAAGGGGTTGAACAGGTAGAAGTCGACTATAGCGATCGCCTTACCCTTGGTCTCAGCAGGGACCGTAGAGTCACGAATCAACGCGATGAGGTTCACCAGCAACGTGTTGAGGGTATGTTTTTGTGTAGGGGTCATAATAAGTCCTTACTTGCAAAGCACGTTATAGGCAACGCCCGTGGCTCGACCAGCGGAGAAGAACGCGTAGTAGTCAGCATCTGGCAGGATCATAATCCCACCTTCGGCTTCACCACGACGTACGGTCTTGGATTCACCGCCGGTAATGGCGACGGCGGTCAGGCCTTTCATGGAAACATTGAGGGTGGTCTTGGTCAGGAGTGTGTCCGGGGTAGACCAGTGATAACCGAACAGTGCATGGTCAATGTAACTGTAGCTACGGTTACCGCTGATTTCGATACCGTCTTGGTTGAGCGCACATGGACGAATGTTCTCAACCCGTTCAGTCGTGGTGTAGTTGGTCGCGACGTAAGCCACAGCACCACCCATGGCAGCCAGCAGGAACATGAATGCCGCAGTCATCCACATGACCAGACGCACGAATGGACCAGTGCGATACTGTACGGCCACTTTAGCAGCTTTGATAGCAGCATTCTCAACATCGCGATCACTGATTTGGACCGGTTGTTCGTCACGCGTTGGCAACAGGGCTACGAGTGCTTCAGCATCCATTGGTTGAGTAATCCCCTGCAGGAATTCCACCCATTCTGCTAAGGTACCACGGAAGCCTTTCTTGACCGCGCTGTCGTAGTCATCGATAGTCATGTCGACAAACACGTCGCGCAGGTTCCAGTTGTTGTTCGCGTCACCCGGGCTTGGTTCTGCTTGTTCGGTTTGTGGAGCTGGGGATGTAGTCGTTTCCATTTGATCACCTACGGTGCTGGGGGCTCGATCGCGGTTAGTACTAACCGGACTATAGTTACCATTCATGTATTCTATTTTCCAACAGGGTAAAAAATAAAGCTGATAGACGGACATAAAGGAGCCCGAAGGCTCCTTTACTTGGCGCTGGCCGTATTACGAGTTGACGGAGCCGAACAGCTCGCCCAGGATATCGGCAGGGGTGAAGTTGGCGACGTCGTCGGTGCCTTCTTCGACCGAACCACTGATGTAGACAACGTTGGCATTGCTCAGTTCGCCGATGGCGCTCAGAGTACCGCGAACACCAGCGTCAGCGATCGACTGTTGTACTTCGGCCGATACTTCCACGCCTTCCGGGAGTTGTACGTTAGCCAGTTCAGCGGCTACGGAGGCTTTGATGCTGGATGCGATAGCGGAGATGGTCATGGGTGTGATCCTTTTTCTTTTGGTTGGGGTATTTTGATTAGGAAGTGGTATTTCTACACACTATACCTTGGGCGGTATTTCTTTCAGTTCGGGGTGTTACTCCCGAGCTGTTGGGTAGGTGCCGATTGCGTCAAGGTCTGCCATCTTGCTGATAGCCGACAGGCCAGGTACGTACAGTTCAGTCTTTGCTGATTCACGGTATTTCCAGCTATCATCCGCAAAGCGGCTTGGGTGACGCAGGTTGTCGATACTGGAGCCCCATACACGTTCCAGCATTGCCGGCCATGTCTTGTAGCCCAGAGCCACTGCAACGAGGTTCATGGCCGTGGTGTGACGCACGGTACCATTCATCTCATGTTCGATCTGATCGGCCATGGTGCGCACCATAGGCAGGCTCATGGTCTTCTGTTGCGAGATGTTGAGCATGGTCAGGTAGGTATTGCACAATACCTCGGGGATTTGATCCTCGTATTGGATCAAACCACGCAACATCGGCTCAAACAGGAACTCGATGTAGTGCAGGCTCCACTGGTCTTTGCTGTAATCCCGCGAGCCGAATACCGAGTCGGTCATGTTGACGTACAGATACTGGTGCCACAGGTTGGGATGAGTCAGCGTATCCAATTGCCACACCGACGACCACACCTTGCGGATCTCGAAAGCCAAACCGCAGCTACGATAACCCAGGACGCGGAAGATGTGGTTCTGACCTTGGCTGTAACCCAGACCTGGCACCAGTGCGCGTAACGCGTTGATGGCTTCGTCCAGTTCTGGCGTGGTCAGGCTTTCTTTCAGAACGATTTCATCAAAGAGATCTTGGGCATCTACACCCAAGGTTTTTTGTACTTCGTCACACACCGCTTGGTAGTAAGAGGCGTAAGTACCGAGAAACATCGAAGTGCGAGTGTTCATGTGGGTTTTTCCTTATAAGGAGATGACGGAATAAACCCCTCCCGTCAATGGGAGGGGTAGGGTTATTGAAACAGTTCGTCGATATCGGCTGGTGTATAGAGGTAGCGCAACATCACACGCTCTTCCACCTTGCCACGGCAGTCGACATAGCACACATCACCGCCGGAGTGCGGATCTACGTCTATACCGCAGGCAACCGCAGTCGGGGCCGTATAGCCCAACCGCTTCATTGCCAACATTGCTGCTTTCGAACCTGACCCTATGGAATAGGGAATAGTTGTGATTTCTTGCACGATGGAACCGCCACCATGAGCCCACGATACTTCGTAAGCTGTTTCAGTGGTTACCACAATCAGGGTAAGCGATGGTTTGATATGACGATCTTGGTAAACCTTACATGCCATACGGCCAATGGTGAGGATGTCAACACCCTCACGTAAACCCGCACCGTACATCTCGATGATCGGGCTATGGCCACAACCCGCCCAAGCTACCAGCTCTTGGCCTTTGAACAAGATACCTGCATGCTTGGGCAGCTGGATCTTGGTGGTGTCACGATACGTTTTCTGAATACGTTCATTGCAGTTACCACAGTGATCACGAGTCGGCTTGTTTATTGATTCTTTACTGTCAGCCGCCAGTATTAGGCCGTCCCACGCAACTGTAGTCATGCCGCTTCTGCCTTTGGTGGGTTGAAGAACGCTTCCGCCTCGTCGTGGATCACTTGCATTTTCTGGATCGAGTAGGATACCCGATTGTCCAGAGCCTTGGCAATCTTCCGACGGTGTTGCATGCACTTAGTGTAGTGGTCTTTCGACTCGTCCGGGATCACCTCGGCTTCGGCCGGCGTCAGGATCTTCCGAGCCTTATCGCCCATCATACCGGCCGTGGCGTTTATGCCGCTACCCACCACGGAGTTCATGCTGAGCTTCATACTGAAGTTCATCTGCAGCAGACAGATACGCAGAGCGAAGTAATCGCGCAACATCGTTGGTACAACCCAACGGCCGTTAGACCAGCCATTGCGGTGCTTCAGTCGACACTTGCCATAATAGAAACGTTGCTTTCTCATGTTGCGATGACCTCGCGTAGATCGAAGGGTACGTTACCGTAGGTTGGGATAACGGCGTCAGGGCGACTGTGGGTTGGGATACGGCCGTTGTCCAAGTTGCACTTGAGGTCCACAAAGTGCGGGGTGGACTCATGGGGGATCTGCATCCCGACCATGATGTAGTTACCTTGGTTAGCCATGATCTCGACCCGCTGCTCCATGGTCAGGAGTTCCAGACCCTCTTTATCAGCAGGGTAATAGAAGAAGCCTGGCATGCGCAGGAGTTCGTTGTTGGTTTGACGTGCCATGTTCGTTTTACTCGGTTGAATTCAATTGGGTGATATAGATGTCAGGTTTATTGCGGTACGGTATTCCGGGCACCACAACGTTCCATCAACGCCGAGACGTCAGTCGCCTTTTTCGGGTTCTGGAACAGGATCTGGACTTTACGAGCCGACATGTTTGCGATGCATTCGGCTTGTTCTTCAAGTGAGAACAACCGTTGACCCACACCATCGTCGAGCAGATGCAACGCGATCTGGTCAGCAGGGATACCATTAGCCAACAACGTACTTTCTAGCAACAACATCATCGCAGTCTTACCAGTGTGTGCACCACCGATTACGGCAATGTTAACCTGGTTAGTCAGAGGTGCATCAGGTACCGGTGGTCGGATCCGCTGGGCTGGTAGCGGATGGGCTGGATCCATCCTGAGCGGGAAGCCAGCCATGTGTTCACTGATGATGAACTGCATGGTGTCACGCTGGAAGTAGTCGCCGATGTAAGTGGGGGTCTGCGGCAACCGACCTACGGATACGTCCAGCTTATGTGGTTTCTCCATAGCTTGGATGAACATGTGCTTAAGCCGATTGCAGATAATCAGGTTAGTGGTTATAACAACATAAACGGTATCGCGGTTCATAGCGCATCCTTAGTCAAAACAGAAGATAACGAAAGTCCAGCCTTTGGCCTTAGCCTCGGCTAGGAATTCAAAGTAGCCATTAGAAGGTGTCACACGATTCGGCTTGCCATGGAACATCTCACGCCATGTCTTAAGTTCAGGGTCTGGCGCATAGAGATTGCCTTTCTCATCATAACCAGCGTGTACATAAGCAACGGTGTCGTAGTTGAACTCCAACAGCTCATCAATTGTGAACATGATTGGCGTATAGTACCCATCGAAGTAATGCTCCCGTAGGGTTTCCTTGGGGTGCTTCTGTCTACTCTGATCGAAGTCGATGTACGTAACACCAGGTGTGTTGCCGATCCAGTCGATGAATGCCTCGGTACGCGTTAAACGCAATGGGTAATCGCTACGTGGTTGGCACAGGCCACGCCGATCACACAACCATGAGAACAGTGGATAGTTGTCGTACATATGCGTCAACACGTTCTGCGGGTGCTCGGGTTGGTAATCCTTATCGGGATACGAGAACTCAAAGTCAGCAGGTCCTGGTTCTTTTACGCCCACGAACTGCCATGGTTCTTGAATCACCTGCTGGACATCGATCGGGGTTATCTCACCCACTGGGGGCATTGGTGACTTGATATGCTCACCATCCACGATCGTGGTAAGTTCCAGTTCGGGCTTGAAGTCAGGACGGACACGACCGACTACGGGGTAAGTACTAACGGACATTATTGACTCCTGTAATTTGACCCCAACGGGCCGCAATGACTTCCCAATACGTGGCAGCATGGATATTGCCATAAGCCCCGATGGCATAACCATCGTTCAGCTCAACCAATGCTGTTTCACCCGTGTCGAGCACACCGAAGTCGAGAACATAGCCAGCTGCTTGGTTGCCATAGTCGCGGATTCGATTCACGGCATCTTCAACCACCGATCCATCCGGTTTAATAGTGGGGTCACCACCATGGTCTGCAAACTGCATGCCCACGATTTTGTCATGGGCAATGTAGAACCGCCACTCACTGACAAACTTAACCACTTCTGTTACATGGAGTTCGGTGGCATTACCAGCCCCATTAAAACGAGGGTCGTGGACTTCATGACACACAAACCCAGTGAAGCGTTTAGTCTTGACCGGCTTAACAAAGACTGGTTTTCCGGTGGCCACCATGTGTCGACGTAAAGCCCAACGATCGTAAATCGGCAGGATCTGACGATGCATCATGTCCCGCAGCATCGGTGGGTATGTAGACATCTCCATTTGTGGGTGGAGCCTGTAACCGAACGACCGCAGTGCATGATGGATAAAACCCACGCTGCCCGCTACCAGATCAGTCGGTTGGAACTTGAAGTGGCCGCGGGCTACGTGTTTCTCGTAAGCCGTAACTACAGGGATACCCAATGTTGCGGCGTGTTGCGCCAACAGGGTTTCTTCAGCAGCAATACGGTTATTACGCTTTTCAATTACAAGACGTTTAAACACGTTCCTTCTCCATGCAGCTGAGTGGTAGACCGGTCGCGTGCAGCACGTCATCCAGCAATGCTGTTTCCCTAACTGACTTAAAGGCGATGTTCACTTTGGTGCCTTTAAGTCCAGCCAAGATTTCACACTCTTGACGGTAGGACATAAAGTCCAGAGTATCGATGTTCGTCCCATACGGCACCATCGTGATCTTGGTCTTGGGGTGTAGTGCTTTGAACTCACGATTGATACGCTGCGTGATGGCCTGACGATCCAAGACATCTTCACCGATTACATGAATGTCGACATCGCGAAAGTCCAAGCAGTCATTGATCGCCGGACGGACTATCAGGCTACCGACCTTATGGCCAGTGCTGAAGAGGTTGTGTTCGATGATCTGAATTTTGAGTGAATCGTAGTACAACGGGTGTTTCGGTTCACCCGCGTTGGACGCTTGCGGGATGTGGCGCTGCTCAACCAACATGCCGTACTGAGTACACGCGTGTTCGATGTTGTTAGCAAAGTCTTCCACCGTGATGCGGGCACAGATCACAATCAGTATTGGTTCTTTCATCTCTTTTTTCCTTAAAAGGACATAGTCCCTCCCCCGTAGGGGAGGGCTTATGTCGGTTTAGCTATTGACGTCGTCGAAGATCGACAACAGACCTACCGAGATATCCAGACCCGTCGGGTCAGCGAAGTCACGCAGGTGTTCTGCGTAAACATCACGGGTACACGGTACCATGGCGAGATTCGCCTCAGTACGTTTAACGAGGATGTAGCCCTCGTCCTGGCCATTGCCTTCGATCAGACCGAGGATACCCTCAGCGGTCGATTCGATCGAGGTGCGGTGTTCAGGGTTGGCTTCAACCAACGGCTCGATAACGGCCTGAACCCCTTTGACGAATTCGCGCTGCAGCTCTTCGATCGTGCGATCAGCTTCAGTGGTTTCGTCTTCATCATCTTCGTCCTCACGGTCCTCCATTTCGAGTTCCGGATCAACTACTACGCTATCGTCATCGTCTTGCATGGGATTGCTCCACTGGTTATTAAATCCGCCGGTATTCGTTCTGTAGCTGACGCAACCGCCACGTATGCTGTTGCATGGCGGTGGTATGCACACAGTGATGGCCCGGACAGCATTCTTCTTCGGGTTTACACAGCGTGCAGGTAACGGTGCCGTTTCTGGACACACTAAAGCCTGCCTTCTGAATCTCAGTTTGCAAGCGGTAGTATGCCCAGCGGTTCAGCAACCGTTCCTTAAGACGGCGGTACTGCTTTACGACCCCCACTTACTCCTTGTCCAACACAAAATAACGCTCGAAGTGGGCACGGCTTTCGCTGAAGCTGTCCTTGGCATCCAGACAGCGCTTCAGGCGTACCTTGTCCTTCTTGATATCAACCAACCACACGTACGACTTCTTACCCAAGCGGGTCGAGGAGTAACGCACGTTCAGCTCGGTGTTGTTGAACACCGGTGGTGGTGGCTTGGGGAAGTCTTCCGGCTTGAGATCCTGAAGGTACACACGCTGACCGGTACGGTTGGTGCGTGGCTGTGCTTGAAATTCTTTGAGTGCTGGTGTCATGTTCCTTAAATCCTTAGTAGATAGGGGTTTGTAATCATACCGTAGCACTGGCCGTTGGTTTTTCTAAATCCGCTGAAACAGCCATGGCCAACGCCTTCTTTTCGAGTGCATCCCACACATGGTCATCTAAGTGCTCCATGTGAATAATCTTGGGTAACACATCGATCAGGTACTGTTTGTCGTGTAATTGCCAGTGGATACAACCGGGTTGATAATGACAATCATGGATTGAATCAACCCATTCCGCTTTGAAGCGATGTACATCTGAAGTCCTCGCACCACGGCGATGGATACGTCTCAGATAAGCACTGCACAAGCTAGGGTGGGGATAGACCATGTGGTACTTAACCCCAGCACTAGACAACGCGGCATGTACGATCGGATCCGACGGCAACAACATGATGTCCAGTCCCACAGGAGGCTTGGTCACCAATTGCACGTAGTATTCCATATCACCGCCGGGTGAAACTTCCATCACCCGTTTACCACCCTGACACATTTCAATCACTTGCGATTTCCCAACTCCACGGAAACCACAGATGAACAGTGTACGGATAGACGGCGTAGCCTTAGCTAGGTATGCCCCGTTATATTGCTGTTGCCAAGTCGTCACGATATCATGATGGCCCGGCACCACGTCCAACAAAAATGCATCACGCATACTGCCATGGCGATAATGGATCTCGTCATGGAAATGTGCTTTGGTAATTTCATAGGCTTTGTCGTATTGCGCAACTTGGCCTTGATCAACCCGAAACACTGGGACGATCACGATGTTACCATTGGTCAACACGTCAACGATGATAAAGTGATAGCAGAATTGTTCCTGCCAACCATCACCAATTTGCGGGTTATCGAAGTGTTCTTGGTTAAGGGAAACACTTCCGAAGCGTGGGGTATGTGGCATTTGGTTTGCTCTTCTTTTGCAGGTTGGATAACTGAGTGCCCTAGGTTACACCGTAGGGCTACTCGCGTCGTACTCACTCCTGGTCAAGCGTTCCGAATCCACATACAGCCCTGTACGTCGGAACCTGTTATTAGAATGAACCGAAACCGCAACCACCATCTGGACTGGTGACGTCGATGTGGACGGCAAAGCGATCATCCGGGATGCGGACAACCTCAACCTTCACCTGCCACTCTTCGACTTCACCCTCATAGGCCAGCCGCCCGGGTTTTGCCTCGATTAGCTCCAGTTCAAATTCAGCTTCGAACTGCATGATGGGCAACGGTTCGATTTGAAAAGCATCGTCCGCCACCATCGCCATGATATCCTCACGTGCAAGCTTCTGTGGGTTCTCACGTCCGTTAATCGTGATCATTACACACCTCGACACAGTAAGTAGATTAGTTATTAGCGGCGATCGCCAGCTGGGATTTTGTTGATAACTTCCTCAACCATGAAGCTGCACAGTTTGAAGTCATGGCGTTGGTAGGTGGCGTGGTTATGCCGCCCATCATCGAGCAGTCGACGTTCGTAATCATCGAGCGTCAGCAGGTCACTACTGTGGGCGTAGAACTCGGTATAACCACGATGGTTGAACCCGGTAGGTACGATGATCACATCCACCAACCCTTCTGTGCAACCATGTCGGTCCACTTTAATCAGTGGTTCAACCATGGCCACGACCTTGAACATCGGGATATTCGGGAAACGTTCGATCTGCAGTTCCTGGGTCCACACTACAGTTTGATTCTTGCTGAAGTGTTTGGTTTCCTTAACTCGGCCTTCAAATGCTTCCATCCATGTCCGCATCATGTAGATCTGATGCTGAACAACAACCCGCCATACTTCACTAGGGAGTTCTACTCGACCAACACCGTTGGCGCTAGGGCCACCCCAACTATTATCACGACGGTTGTTATCGTCCTTAGGTTGGTCTACTTCTGCCGGCTTAACCCAGCCGATGTTACGCATCGTACAGTGGAAGTTCTCTGCCGACCGACGTTCCAGCGTTATGCGCTCTGCATGGAGATTTGGATCTTCGATAACCAGCTCTAGTACCATGTCAGGCGCTTTGCTGTCATCACCGCAACGACCCACATCGAAACGGATGATTGGGATGGTGCGAGACAAGCCGCGATCACCCACTTCAATCGACAGGGTATTGCGCTTGATGTGTTCGTTCAGCATACCGGCCAAGGTATAGGTGTACAGTGCTTCATAGCTCTGTACGTGGTTGAGGGCGTGGCGCAGGTCATCATGGCTAAACAGAGATTGTTGCATTTTCAGTACCTTAAAGGTTGGGTATGATCAATCGCATGATGTAGTTCTCTAAATGGATAGAAACGACATAAACCGAGAGACCTTTTGGGGGTCTCTCTTATGCCATCCCATGGCTATTGGCTATCGCTATAAAAGCAGAAAGGGTGGGAGTGGGGGCCCTACCCACTCCCTTTTATTTAGCAAAAGTCCAAGATAGAGCTTTGGACTTTCTACCAGAACAGAGCAAGCCTATTGGGTCCCCAACCCCAATAGGCCTTTTAACAGAGAAAGGATGGATCGGGATTTTAACAAATCCCTCACACGACATATCTATCCCCCTCCGTCGCCTAACGGCTAGGTTCCCCCTTTCTATTAAACCAATCAGTATTTATTTACATCAGCTGTTGATGTCATCAAACATTCCTCTAACGAGATCACCAGCTAGGATTGCAGTAACCCCACGGGTCTTAAAGCGAATCTCCCCATTGAGTTCCTCCACTGTAGACAGGGTGGCGCGCACGCCAGCATTCACTGACTTGGCAATCAAGTCCTTATTGGCATCAGTCATGCCAGACTCCGTGACTAAGCCAATCGCTTTATCCCGATTAAAGCTTAGACAGGTGTAGAAGGTGTCGGAGATCATCTCCATGACATCTTGCAATTCCTCAACAGAGGTCTGAGGATCTTTCTTAGTCATTGAAGCCTCCTGTAGAGCGCTATACCGCACGGAGCGGTTCAAGGGTACATTGGGTGTCGGATAACGAGCACCTCGCGTATAGAGGACCTCAGAGGGCATAAGCGGCAATGATCGATACTGCTGGAAATGTCCACCACGGCTATACGTCTGTATAAGGGGCACACCGGTAGAACATTGCAGACGGCATAAAAGAAAAAAGAAAGGGAAGCCCGAAGGCCCCCTTTCTCGTTGTTACTTAACGGCCAAAACCGAGGTCGATGACCGCGTCTTCTTTCAGCATGTGCGACAGCAGGATGTTGATTGCAGCGCCTTCACCGTAACCGGCAGCAGGTTGCATCAGACTCTGGTGTACCGAGATCTGCACACCGTGGTTGAAGTCTTCACCGAACACGGTAATGCTCAACTGGGCGCCACCGTTGTACGGGTTGAGTGCCATGCGACCACCAGCATACGCTGCACCGGCCTGATCAACGCTGCCCATGGCCACTTCCATTTGCGTGACCTGCTCCAAGGTCAACGCCGACGACACGATGGTGAAGATACCCTTGGTGATGATGGCATCACCCAGTGCCGGATCGATGGTGGCAATGGCACGGCCCAGACGCTGAGGACTGATGGCTACACGACGCTTGTCGAGGATTGCGCCGTTGACCAGCTCATGCATCGTTACCCGCTTGGTTTGCAGGATCGATGGTTCGGCGGCACCTGGATTGACTTGTATGTTTTGCTGTTGCATGAGGTAGATACCTTTCAGTTGGCTTTAGGTTGACCGGCTACAAAGAAGCTGATCATTGGGGTGTCGAAACGATGGATGGTGTAAATGCAGTCCTCGTACATCAGAGGGTGCCGCACTACCGAGTATTCAGATTTGCCCAATACCAAGGCTTCCTTGAACTCACGGCCACCAATGTATTCGGCAAGCTGGTCGACCTTGGCGTACAGATCGGTCGGCAAAGCTACACCGTGGAACATCTTGTTGTTACGATAGCGGGCATAATACCGGGCCCGGTCGTAATCGCTAGCCCATACCAGCAGTTGGCCACAACTATTAGTACGGAGGTAGATCGATGCGATAAGCGCACGCAGGCCATTGATCACGCCAACGTAAGCTGCTGCTTTCTCAGCCAATACGCCGCTGAGCACCAGCGAGGTATAAGTGGTTGCGTTGTACCGTGTAGCCAACCATGGGAACTCCGTCACCAGTTCCGATTGATCATCGGCATACCAGTTACGGGACAACAGTTGACGTACACGTAGATCTTCGACCAAAGCTAAACCGGCTTTGATCTCTTCAGTCAGCCGATCACCGTTACGCAGGGTGGTGCCTTGATCGGAATAGGTGTAGTACTTGTCGAACCCATGGATCTTACGGACCAGTACCGGGAGGTCCGCCGAACTGTGGTTCATGGTGTAGTTGGCAAGGATGTTCATATCCTTGTCGGTTGGTTGGTAGTTGGGAAACAGTTCACCCATGCGGAGCGCGTAAGGGATGGCATGCATATGTCGATCCATTGACGGTGGGGTGGATTCAGCAGACTTGACGTGTTCGTTCAGATCGCCAACAGACTTACCACAAAACCGGGCGACCAATTCCTTAAACATCGAAACCATGAAAATAAACTCCTAAAGAGGCCGACGGCATAAAAGGGACATAAAGAGCCCGCCACGCGGGCAGGCTCTTTACTAATCCTCAGGGGAGATCTATTGCTCCCAGGCAGCGCCTCTATGGGTGCGTACCCGACCCTTAGCCGAGTGCAACACAGGTGCGCGGTTTTGGTTTATCGGCCTGGATACATTAATAGTCTCTTCCCTGCGGAAGGGGATTGCAGTGCGATGGAGCAGTCGTCGTATATGGCTTAAGGAGCGGCTTATCCGAAATGCAAACCGGATAGCAGCAAAACAACGGTCAGACAACGCCCAATGCGAAAGAAGCCCAATGGAGAACATACGTCACTCCTCTGAAATGCCGACAGGGAACATTTGACTTACACGCACCTTAAGCGTGTGTCTCAGTCTTATCGGCAGTTCGTGAGGCATAGCACTCGCACGCGCAGAAAGACCCGCCCATGAACGGGCCCGGGCTACTATGGCCAGGGCGCTAGAGGGCGGGGGTACGAAAGGCGAACGGGCAACATGCCGATCCGCCCCGTCTGCGTGTGCGTAAGTGACCCCATCGTACTTGGGCTCTTCGCAAAGGCAGTGCACTGACAGCTGAACCAGAAGCGCGAGCATCGGGCTGAGCAGCATCAGAGACATCCTTTTTCACTAGATGGCAACACGCCATCATCGCAAACTATTTATCCCCGACGTAATTCTTTCCAGTAACGCATGGTGCCGGTAGTAACACCGGCCAGCACGACGCATGTTTGGGTGACAATTGCCTTGGCGAGGAAAAGCTCACCGTTGACTACAGCCAGACCAATAAGGCCACCACGAATCGCACCATCGGCAATGCAGACCATGGATGAACGTGGACCTAAGAAGTAGTAGGCATGCATACGTTTGACTAAGTCGTCAGTCTTTGCATTGAAGTAGCGTCCGATCAAACTACCGGTACGCCACCAGATGAAAGCTGCAAGTAGAAAGAGAAAGAGTTCCATTTATACCTCTGAGGGCAAAGGGGACCGAAGTCCCCCGTTGAGATTAATACATACCGTCTGGGTTGAGACCAACGACACCTTCAGCAAACTCGTTCGAATAGCAGAATACTTGGTCGCACCACTCGCTGGACTTCTTCGGCAACAGCTTAGCCAATTCATCTCGCGAAACAACCTTGCCTTCGAACTTGCAATCGTCAGACTGCGGCAAACACACAACGTCGTATGTGCCTTTGGTATCCACCAGCGTAGACATCCGCTGTACCGGTTCAGTAACGATCTGGTATGGTGGGTACTTGTCGGCCAGAGGACCGAAGCCCCGCTTGTAAGCAAACACACCCGCTTTCGGATCGTGATAGATGTAGTAGCCATCGATCATGGTCCAATTGATGATGTGCGTCGGCGGCAAGTGACCCATTTGCAAATCGCCAACTGGCGAGTTGTTGAAGTCATTGGCACACACGCTTTGCTGGCAGCTCACTGTTATCAGTGGGTTGACGTTGCGAACGTGGATCTCACGACCTTCTGTGGTACTGACCTTAACCGGCACCGTCGCTGGGGCATTGTAGCCACCCAAGCAGTTACCATAATGGTCAGACTTCAGTACACAGTCAATCTTCTTCGGCATGGACTCAGCCATGAATGGCGGGCGTTCGTAGAATGCAAACTCTGCAGCCGAAGCTGACAGACTTAACAACGACACACCGACCCACAACAGTAAGTTAATGTGTTTCATAACGGTATTCCTTTCGTGGTGAAATGAGGCCTATACACAAACAGGTGATATAGACCTCAGCGATGGTCGGATCGACGATTATTGCTTGGGTCTGACCCACGTCTGGTCAGCTTGAGGATGTTCAATGCGCACAGCGGCCATGGCATCATCCGATACTTGTTGGATGTTCTCAGCCGGTACACCTGCATCTTGTAGGATGTCAAAGACTCGACATCCACCGATCAGCGCCATCATAAACGCTTTCGGAGTAATCGGATCGATGCGCCGATGTTCGATCAATGACATCATGCGGTTAATCCCACGATGGCGACCAATCGCATGTTTGATAAACAACCCAGCCCAAGTACCAGTCCAACGTACCCATTCGGACTGGTCGAGCAGAACATTGAAACATACTGCCGAATTCGGGATAATAGCTTCGATCTCGGCGGCATAAGCGTCAGCCGACAGCGTACGGTGCCCAGCGTGGTCACAGTAGTAGAAGGCATAAAGGGCGAGCCCCTTGGCTACGATGTCGGCGTCGTACAACGGGTGAGCCTGCAACCCAGCAAACCATGGACCCCACATTCCGATGTCATGTTGGAACTCACGAGAAATAGACATGTATAAATCCTCATAAAAGGTCCATTGGAAAACCCAATGGACCTTATGCCGTTAGAATTCAGGTGCATACTAGTTGGTAAACACAATAACGACTTAGGCTACGTCCCCCATTACCAATGTACGAAGTTTATTGAAGCTGGCGGCTTCCAGTGTGGTTGCCGTACTATGCGAGATAGATTTGACCACGAACTCCAAGGTCTCTTCCAGCGCATCGGTCATGGCCCGGTTACGGTCCGGTGTTACGTAGACTATGCGCCGAGCGGCGCTACCGCCTGGGAAGTGCACGCGACATTCACAAACGTTGGCACCGTGTGCCTCACCGAAATCGTACTGAATCGACTCGATGAAAGGCAGAATAGCTTGTGTCCCAATCCGGGACACTGGATCGTAATAGCGGTAGACTTCCTGTTGGATTACCCGCAGGAATGCCCGTTGGTCCGGTAATGTCAAACCACGATTACCGACCAAACCCCAGAACCCTACACCGGGAACCCGTTCAGTTGTACGTACGGCCAGTGAGGTCAGATGTGGTAACCCATTGTGTTGACACCAGAAGAACAAACGTGACAACGCCGAGTTCATGACGTTGACCATGTGGTTACCCTTACGGGCAATACCAATCTCCTCAGCGATGTCGCCATAAGTGATCGGTTCTTTGGCACACGCCTGACGAGTCAGGATAGCCAGAATTTGAGGTGCGTATTGCAGGTATTGTTCAGCCACAGTGTGGGCTCCTTACTTGGGGTCACCGTCGATGGTTGGTGACGTTTTGCCTTTCGGCGTTATGCCTTACTCGGTGCAAGTATCTTCACTTCGTGAGGCAGGTATGCATTTGAGGTTAACACTTCAGCGTAGACAACCATCCACAGTGTGTGGGTGCATTGCATGATCCCACGCATGAAGGATTGGGCATTCAGGAAATAAGCAGTGCAACTATATTCCCCATCCTTACCGGGCAGGCGTAGCCGGACATTGATAGTCTCGCGTTGAGCCGCCATAGCCTGTACCTTAGAGATGCCCCGTAAAATCTTTTTGTATGGTTCACTAGTCTGCCAGTTCTTGATACGTTCTTGTAGGTCCAGATACTCAGCGTAGGTAAACGCCAGCAACTTCTTTCTGGGTTCTTTAACCAACAAGTGCGTCGGTAACAAGAATATTACGTGACCGCTAGTCAGTGCAACTACATGGTGTTTTTCTGGATTGCCCTTAACCATAACCAACAGGCTCGGGTATTGTGCATCTAACGCTCTGCCGATGAGCATGAACGTTAGCCGTCGTCGGAATAACCAGTATAGAAACCGGTTAAGCATGTTATTGCTCCTTGTCAAATCAAGTCCAGCCCTGTCCAGCGATGACTGAACAGAACCGGAAAAACGTTAGGCTGGCGTAGCTACTGTGCGTTCAGCAGCATAGTCGTTGAGTTTGGCAAAGAATGCCTGGGACTTCTCGTTCCAGATCTTTTCACCAGTAGGAGTGTAGAGACGTGCCTTGGACATGAAGGCTTGTTGGCCTACCGCCATATCGGCATAAGAGATAGCCTTACCTTGCGAGCGTTCAATCTCGGTACGTAGGGCTTCCATAACCACCTCTGGCTCACCACGGACGGTGGTATACAGCAGGTCGGCATCACGCATGATGAATTCCATTTTGTTAACTGGATCCTTCACGAATGGATACTCGGTAACGTCGATCAACGCTACAGCACCCCAGAGCATGAAACCGATGCTGTCCTTGTACTTCTTGGCGACCTTCTTGTTGATCACCTTGGAGTCCACCAACACAAAGCGCTTGAGTGCCTTGACTGCACGCTTGATGTTCTCACGGTCAGACATCATACCACCGGTGTGGCCGAAGTCGTGGAACATGGTACCCAACATCAGCTGGATAACCATGACCTCTTCGCTATCCGGCAGGGCATAGGTAGGATCGTTTTTCTCGACGTCCCAGATTTCTTTGGCGATGTGCCACACACCTTCCATGTGTTCGTTGTTATGGTACGGTGCCATCGGGTTTGGGTTATACTGCTTGAGATACGCGATGATCTCTTTCAACAATGCGTCAAGCATGTTTTACTCCTTGGGAAACGTTTGAGTGAGTTCGACGATAGACGCGACACCCCACTCGCCTTTGCGGCGCTTAAGATCAAGACAACGAGTTATCTGTTTCAGCTCCGTTTCAAACCGGCGCTTACTCGGATCGCTATCCAGCAAACCATTAACCACCCGCTGATACCACTTCTGGTTTTGCTCCAGATCGTAGAGGGAGTCGTCCTTGAAGATCATTGCCTCCAGCTCTGTATCCTCAGCTGGGGTTAGGGGACCGAAGGATTCAGGGCAGTCACTCATCTGCAGCAGATCCATATGGACTACAGACGAAGATCATACGTCCTTTACCATAGCGGGTATCGATTTCTTGCTGCAGACGCATACCGCCTTTAACGGGCTGCATCATGTAGCCAGTACGGATCTCGACCGCCTGTATGCAGGCTTTCTGACTGGCATACTCGGCAGTAGTTTCAGCAGCGGCGCTACCGTCACCATCCGCTGCAATTAACGACGAGATCAATAGAATCGTTTTCATTCGGTCACCTTCTGGGCACTATGGAAGAAACAGATCATTCGAGCACTAGTGATCCAGAAGGTCTCCACACCCTCCTCTGTAGTCTTCATGAAGCGATGTTGCGACCCCACACCCCGCTCAATGATGAGATCAATAATTGCTGTTACCGTATTGGTGTCCATGCCTTGCCATGCTTCAGGTAAACCCAACATTAGCTCATCACGAGATGACACGTCGAACTTACCATCCAACGGCGCTTCAGTGTCATACAGACACGCAGGACATTCCTTAGGCACACCCATCAACAAGAAGGCGTCGTACTCACCCGGCATTACAATGATGATCTCACCCTGACCAGAACCAATATTGACCATTTCGATACGCTGGATGATTGCATCGAGGATTTGTTCGTTGTCTGGATTATCGATACGCAATACACGCTGCGACATTTAAATCTCCTAAAGGACATAGACGAGGGGGATTACCCCTCACCTTTTATGACGGTGGAACGTTTACAGGCACCTAGGCGCGCATGGCCTGAGTCAGATCGGTTTCGATGGCTTCACGCACACCGGAGATGCAATAGCCGGCATTACCGAAGCTGTCTTCGAGCAAGCCTTCCACCGCATAGATCCGAGCACCACCACGGGAGATGGTTTCACCAAGGATAATACCCATGGTGTACGTTCGAGCATCCAGCCAAACCTGATCATCACGTTTATCTGCCGGCCACGGTTGTTCGAACACCAGCGACAGATTATCGGAATCGATGTTGGCATCCCGCACAGCGAGGTGAAGGATCTCAACGCCAGCAACCTTGGTGTTAACCTTAAACACCTCGATGCTACCGGCGACGATCTTACCTGCCGACACTGGGTCGAAAGCCAGATACGTCAACAGGGCTTCTTCGGTGATGTTCGGGGCTTTATCAAACCCAACAACTGTAATGTGCAGAGCCATAAGGCACCTCAGAGTAGACTGTGTGTTCCATCACCGGATTGGACCAGGATGAATTTGTCACCCTTCTTAACCGGGTGATCAATGTCGAGATTGATGCGTTCTTGACCATATTCGCTTTCGACCCACAGACGACACTGATAGATCGTGTCGCCAAACAGGGCACTGATGCCAACTTCTTTCTTGGCGATGCATTTAGCACTGACAACTTCAGCGGTAACCGCACCAGCGGGTTCATCGGCCTGCGTAACACCGGCCAACAACAGCACAGCAATAAACAATGGCAACTTCACTTAAACATCTTCTCCGATAATGTGCGTTTTGCAATCCGTACCCGAAGGGGCCACGGTGAACGTAAGCGTGATGTAAGCCCGAGTCTCAGGATGTCGACCACGGAAGGTTTTGGTAGAGAAGCCAAGGTCATGCTTGATCTCGTCCACGGTGTACACGGTGTCGGCAGGAACCCATTCACGGACGTCTGGCTTACCGCGAGCCATCCAACGAATATCACCCTCGGCCACGGCCGCCGTCAAAGCACCTTGCGTCAGTTCTGATGTACTGATCACAGCGGCCGCACGCTTAGCCTTGGCTTCGTAATACAGCTGGGCAATCAGCTTACCAACTGAGGTCAGGCTATGCGGCAGTGCCATGTCCCAATCGGTCTGTGCCCAACCGAGCAATACCAGCTCACTCATACCGCTCTTAGACGGCAGCCCACCGGATTCTTGTTCCCCACGGAAATACAACTTGTGGAGTACATCGACAGCACCGCCGTCGAGATCATGCCCACTGATGCGATGCATTGACATTGTGTTACCTTTAATTCAGAGGTTTTGAGAAATCGGGTTGAGCCCATTCAGGATCATACCCTGATTCATTAGGAAAGAGATTATTCTTATCCGCAATGAGGATCTGGTAAATACACTTGACCTCACCGCGAGTACACAGACTGTGGCTTTGCTTAACGGTTTCAAAATCCACAGGAACACATTTGGTACGAACGCCATACTTGGCATGGGTACGCATATATGCCAGATCGTTACGCTCCAGCTCGATGTTTTCGGACTGGAGTGCCAACTCGGCATATTTGCTCAATACCGTAGTCAGCAGGTGGATGTCTTGCCCAGCCGAGACAATCAACTCAAACCCGGTCTTGAAGTTCAAGCCAAGAGTATAGGCATACGCTGGAGTTCCATCGTTCTCACCAAAGACGGGCTGCACTGCGTAACCTTGGGTAGCGATCGATATATCTATCGCATGGTCGATGCGTGGACCGAGGCGTTTGAAGTTGATATGCCGCACCAGATTGATTAGGTTCTCGGTAGTGATGTCACCACCACCCACCATGTGCTGTAACAGCTCACGCATCGGGATATCCCGATGCTGTTCAACCGTACCCACTTTAATAGGCTCATCGAGATTAGCCGCTAACGTATCGAGCTGGTCTTCATTAATGAGCTCAGCAATACGTGGCACTAACAACTTGAGTTCAGCCAACTGGGCAGGTGTCGCTGGAATTCCGTAAGACATAGTTTCACCTCAAGGGCGACGGTCGTTGATTGTTCGTACCAAGTCGAGCAGGTCGTATCTAGAGGCCCGTGCAACTTTGGTCATGTAAGGTAGGAATTGGCGTACGGTGAAATCCCTGAACAGTACGAGGTCAAGGTTGCTAGCAATGACATCGATGTGCTCAGCTTCAATACGCTCAGCAATCTGCGGCATTAATACTTGCACTTCAGCTAACTGTTCAGGGGTAGCCATGATATCACCTCAATGGCGGGGGTAGTTAATCGCAGGCATTGGCCAACCACGGATCTTCTCTTCCCAAGCGTCACAGCGCTCTTTGGTGAGGTAGCCCCGATGCACACACTTACCATCTACGAACAACGCACGACCACCCCGGGCAGAGGTGTTGTATGCAACATGCTCAGCCAACTCACTGGAAGGTACGCAGTTCTCTTTATAGCTGTCGTTGTTATAAACCCCGACGGTGTGATGCTTAACCGGATCTGCTTCAGCTTTAGCGATCATCTCACGACGTTCGGCATCACTGATATAGTCCGGATCACGATAAGGCAGATGACCGATTGTTCCAACACGACGCGTATGCATGCCTACTCCCTAGGTATTAATGTCATCAAAATAAGAAGCCATGTGCAGGCTAAGGTCTACGGTTGGTTCACAGCGGTGTGCTACAAAGTAACCCTCGTCAACACCATCGCCCTGTAGGGTCCTACCGATGTGTGCCATGACTTGACCAGTGACATATTGACATTCTTTGTAGTCTAGACCAACCTCACTAACGATAATGTCATGGATGCCCTTCGACAGGTCCAAATAGAGTTGCCGGGTTGCCCACAGTGCGGGATCCACCGGGGCATTGATCATGGCCTCTTGCAGCTCAACCGGCTTACTCCATACAGCAGCATTAGCCTGATGGATCCGGAGATTAGCATCAAGGTCGAGCTCGTCAACACATGGTCCTACATTTGGAAACTTCCGTATAGCGCGGCAGGCCTCATAGTAACCTGCTGTCGTGTACGCAAAGGCACCTGTCTCTTTGTAGACAGGATACCCCTTGTACTCTTCCAGTGCTTTAGCCATCCCTTCAGGAGTCATGTGCTCCGGTCTCGGGAAACGATCGGTGTAGGTGAACTCTTGTAGTCCCTCTTCAAAGACATCAATGTCGAATGCATCAGGCCAGTTCTTCAACAAGGTCTCAGTGTCTTTAACGTAGGCAACAACATAGTTACCCTGACTGTTGCTACCAGAATACCATGAGGGATACGGAATCGGCCAGTTCACCGGGCTGGTACTACCCGGCACTTGAAAACGCACCCGCATCAACGGACCATCGGTTACTGGATCCTTTTCAATTTGCATAGGACACCTCAGCAGAGGGTGACTGCATCGTTAGGGGTTTCTGGTGTCATCGACAGATGTGGTACGTAGACCGCACGCATCCGCACAGCACCCAGCGTGAAATGATTCGCCGTGTAAGCGCTGAGGGTTTCACGCAGTTCACGGAACAACTGAGGCATGTCGACCAGATACGTACGCTTCGGACCGAACAACCCATCGATCAGTTTGTAGTACCAAACACCGACTTGACGATCATCAGCCATCAGGCAGATATATCCGTCAGCCTTACTCGGCTCAATCGGGTACTGGTCAGTGTCCATACAGACCCACATCCGTTCCAGTAGGTCAAACCGAGGAGGAATCTTTGCATCCTCGGCATAACGAACGAAGGTGAGTTGTTCTATTAAAGCTTGGGTGTCCATTTCAATACTCCAAGTCGGTGTCAATCCAGACACCAGTGTATTCCAAAACGTTGTTGTTCTTATCAACCGCGATTGCGATCAAGCGGTCTGCGGCAACTAAGGCGTCATCAGTAAAGCCATAGACATTACCGTAGCGCAACTGACCGATAACACCCGTGTGATCAACGTGACCATTGAGTTTGAATTCCTTAGGGGAACCCAACACTTTCCGGTTCAGTAACCGTTGACGGACTTCACGCCCCACTACCCACGCCACTTGGGCCGCATGTGGGTTGGCTACGAACGTACGTAGGATATCGAAGGTGTCAGCATTCAATGGCTTTGGTGCAGAACGCAGGAAGCAACCGTCACTACGCGGAATGCCATTAGTCAACAACTCTTCCAATGTCATTATTATTCCCCAAAAGAGAAAGGGGCCGAAGCCCCGTTTGGTTACGTGCATTATTTGGAATAGGTGATACGTACCAATTGTCGACGGGTGGGTTCAGCTACCGGCAGTGATTCGTGAACGAAGGTAGCGTTGCCATGGTAGACCGCATTCGCGGCCAAGTTGAAACGTTCCAGTTCACACAACTGATGCCGTAAGTGATCACAATCACCCCCAGGACCGGCCTCGCCTAACAATGTACCGCGCCAACCCCAGCTAGCCATGTGACTAGCAGCCATGATCATACCAGCACCCTGCATGACCTCACTACGGTTAATCGTGTTCCAACGGGGGTCCTTGTCCTGCACGACGAAGTAAGCCCCATCGTAATGCACACCACCACGACGATGCGATTCACCGGCTGGGATATCACGTTCATCGATAGTCAGGTAAAGCGATTCGTAGTGCGACTTATGGTTGATCCGGACGTAGTCTTCACGAGCCTGCAGCAGCATCTCCAGCACTATGCCAGCGTATGCTTCAGGCACCCCTTCGACCGCAGGAATATGTCCGTCACCTTCACGCTTCCAAACCAGATGGATCTGACGCATGTGAAGTTGCAACCCGGTGAACTCAGGGAATTTGACGAGACCAACCGGTACTGCACGAGAGAAGATCATTCGGATACACCCTTACGGTAGAAGTAGAAAGGCACCAGTAGTTCGCCCTGCATTGGCACTTGGTTAGCATTACTGCGAACAGTACGTGGTCGGATCAAGA
>RCUP01000642.1_pt1 | contig 24827 bp, 23 predicted proteins | sample 2166341 | NCBI WGS metagenome assembly RCUP01 (sample SAMN09932325, study PRJNA488358) | compost metagenome | isolation source: compost soil in succinonitrile-enriched | place: Germany: Experimental Botanical Garden | reverse complement strand
TGCTGCTGATTGCCATGGTATTCACCTTCTCGTCTAGTATGCATGAGAGATATTTATTCCCGGCTGCAGCGTTAGCTCTGCTCGCCTATACATACTTGAAGGATAAGCGGCTGCTCTGGCTGGCTGGCGGCTTTAGCTTGACGATATTTGTGAATACCTATTATATCTTTTTCAATGCTACCAATGGTGGGGCTTCGTATGGGTTAACGCTCTTCCTCACTTCTTCCCTGAACATCGTGCTGTGTATATATCTCGCCAAAATCCTTTGGGATTGCAGCTCAGCATATCAGCAATCGCTCAAGCCGGATCAACTATGTAAGTTGAACTATTGATTTACACGCGAGATAGCCGTGTGAAATGTTCCTCCGATCGCTTCTCCAGAATCATTTCACACCCTCGCCTATGGGTAATTCTTGAGTTCAACTTATATAGTTACAGTCCAGCAAATTCTGTAATAGCACAATAGGGTGTCTAAACTGCCGTGGAAGTGGCAACTTAGACACCCTTTCTGTTGCTGCATTATCGATCATCCCATGTTTGGCTTGTTGCTTCAGTTTCGTTCATTTCAGGTTCAAAATTATACCCACCTGCGCTCCAGAGATTCATCTATACCCCCTCTCTCAAAGAGGTCTCTTTGAATCACTGTGAGGTCTTAATCTTTGGTACGATACCAGGCAATTGTCTTCGCTATGGATTCCTCCAAAGGGGTCGCCGTCATCCCAAATTGTGAACTAAACTTGCTGCTGTCCACAATAAAATCATTCTCAAATTGATAGAGCATTTCAATGCTCTCCCGCGCAGCCGGGATAAAGAGTCCGCCGATTCTGAGCATCATTCTGCTCATCGGTTGGATGCTGCAGGAAGCACCAAGTACTCTGCCGACAAGCTCAGTGAACTGACGTGTAGTAACTGTACGTGCATTCGGAACATGCCACACTTCACCTAGTGCATCTTCATGAGACCCAAGCGTAACCAAGGCCCGCCCAAAATCCTCTATGAAAGTAAAAGTATGCTTTTTGTCCGGATCACCGAATACGCTAGCTGGTTTGCCCTTTAGAAGGGGCATGAAGAACCTTTCCCCAACAGCTGAGTTCACTACCCCGGGTCCGAAGAAATCGGATCCCCTTCCAATCGCCACCTGAAGCTTACCTTCTCTATGTACCTTAAGAAGCCGCTCAGACATCTCACCTCTGACCCTTCCTTTCTTGGTTCTGGCAGCAAATGGAAGATTCTCCTTCATAATCGACTCTACAGGGCCATACATATAGAGATTCTCTGCCACAATCAGCTTGGCTCCCGAAGCCGCGGCTCCATTAACAATATGATCCTGCATCCTGCTAAAGAGCTGATCCCACTTATGATACGCTGGCGAAGCACAGTGATAAATCACTTTAGCTCCTTTCATCATCTTCCGGGTCTGACCTTCATCCATCAAATCTGCCTGAATCACCTGTACATTTTCGAGCTGCGCTCCCTTCCCGCTTGAGTTCACCATGGTTACCGGCTCGCCTCTCCTAAGCAGCTCTTGCATTACAGATAAGCCTAGCGGTCCAGTACCGAGCACAATGTTCATATCTTGTTCCCTCCCTGAATCTTTATTGAAATAAAAATAAACCCTATAGCAGCTATAGGGTCAATCTTTTTCTCACAGGAACTTGCAGCTCCACAATAAATTCTTCAGGCTTCATCATTTGGGACATATCCACAAGATATTGTTCAATTGCCGGACCACAGGCCTCATAGCCACCCGCGTCCATCCAGGTTAACAGACGATGATATATTTGCTTGCAGGAATCAGCATTCGGAATCCCGCAGTAGAGCGCCGTTATGTAATTCCCTTCAGGAATTGTACATAGATAATCCGGCTGCTGATGGGCAGGTTCTTCCTGCTCCAGACGGACTGGAATACATCTCTCAAGGTCAACATCATCCCGGTCAAAAGTGAGCAGGTCTTCATGGTATATGGTCATGATGTACCCGTCAGCCTGGAGTCCAACCTGCTCTATGAAGTGATAGAGCTCCGTAAATCCAATCACGGAGGATTCCAGACCACAGCCCGAACGCTTGCGCCTGGAAGCTATCCTGCGCTGCGGAATATATTTAAGTTCAACCAGGACATCCGTCTCTGGAATCCCGTGACCCAGCTCCTTAAGGAAATCAAGCTGACCGATTCTCTGCTCAAGGGAACCTGCGACCTGTCTGAGCGAATTCATCTTGAACAAGGTTTCTTCATACTTCTGTATCATCATCGACCGGATCTCGTCCAGACTTCTTGACCCGATGAGCTGACCGATCTCCTCCAGCGAGAATTGAAGCAGCTTCATATCCTGCACAATCTTGATATGCAGAAGATTGAGATTGGAGTAATAACGATAACCTGTTAAAGGATCGGTCTCTCCAGGCTTCACCAGGTTTATTTTGTCGTAGAATCTAAGGGTCTGGACTGAGATGTTACAGATCTTCGCGGCTTGCCCGATGGTATATAGCTGATCTTTCGCCATATTGGATAAATTCCCCCTATCGTAGCTGATCCAAACTATGGGTGGATTCCAAATCCGAATCCGTTCTCTCAGGCTGATCTTTTCTCGCAAACCAGGCTTCGATTCGCTTCATAAGCAGTAGTGAACCAGCTACGAAAATCACAATATAGAGCAGTTCGATGGGATGCTCCATATACTTGGTCACATCAGAACCAATCCAGGAGACCGCAAAAGTCATAATCCCTTTACCTACTAGTACTGCAAGCAGGAATGAACGGAGCTTCATTCCCGAGAGTGCTGCAGCGATATTGATTACCACGAACGGACCAACCGGAAATAGGCTTAACAGGAACACATAGCTAAAACCATTATTTTGAATCCAATATCTTGTCTTGGCAACCTTAGGCTTGCTCACAAGCCGCTGAAGAAAGGGGTGTCCGCCGATTCTCCGAACAATCAGGTAGGTAAGCATACAGCCTGCGACCATACCCAGCCAGGAATAGAGGAAGCCCAGCCATAATCCGTATACCGCGGCATTCACCCCGACAATCACCAGGGTGGGCAGAGGAGGAATGAATGATTTCAAAAAGGGCAGCAGAACACCCGGAAGAGGTCCGAGGGAGCGAAACTGCTCAATCCAGCTCTTAAGATTCTCTTCTGTCATATAGGACAGGATTTCCGATATTTGCATAGGACCTCCAAGCATGTTCCTCTGTTATTGAGTGTTACTAGCAAGCATACCTCATCGGGAACAGCCTTGTCATGAATTAAGCAGATTTGACACAAGGTTGCCTAAACTATATAGATATCTGGTATATTAATCTTATTAATTATCAATTGGTCAATAATTTGAAGTGTGCTCTCTGTTTAGCCATCAAACTGAACAGAGAATTGGAATAATGGAGGAACAAGCTGTGCAATTTATCCCTAACATGATCTTGGAAGTCCGGAGCTGGTCACGCAACATCAGATTATTTTTCCTGGCTAATATTTTTTATCAGATCGGAACCGGCATCTTCTCCCTGCTGTACAATCTGTACATCCAGGGCCTTGGCTACGGAGATACGATGAACGGAAGGGTGGTCAGCATCCAATCTCTGGCCACCGCCATGATGTTCATTCCCATTGGTCTGATCGGAGACCGGACCAGCCGCAAGCGTCTCCTCATTATTGGAGGACTGTTCAGCGGTGTCCTGTTCCTCGGACGTTCATTCCTCGGATCCGAGAACTATCTGGTTATTCTCGCGGTCCTAACGGGGTTATTTGCTTCGATCTTTCAAGTGCTCGCTATTCCCTACCTGGCGGAGAACATCAGCAAAGCGCAGCGTCTTCGTATGTTCAGCTTCTTCTCGTCAGTCGTCTTGGCTGCCCAGGTCTTCGGCAGTATGGGCGGAGGCATGCTTGCCGACCTTCTGCAAGCTCTAGGCATCACCAGGCTGATGAGCCTGCAAGCGGTTCTATTGGCCGGAAGCATTACTACTCTGATCGCGGTTATTCCGCTGCTGTTCCTAACGGAGGCTGCCAGAACAGAATCAGAGAAGATAAAGCCTGCAGAGGACCTGGATCTCCCTGTAACTGAGCCGAAAGAGTCTCATAAGGAATCCGCCAAAGACTATAAATTCATCTCCAGGTTCGTCGTTGCCCAGCTGCTTGTGGGCTTAGGCTCGGGACTTGTTGTCCCCTATCTCAATCTGTATTTCACCAACCGCTTCGCGGTGTCCCTCAGCGCAATGAGTGTCCTGATCTCGCTGGGGCAAGGGATGACCATTGTCTCCATGCTGATTGGTCCTTCGCTCGCAGCCCGTGTAGGCCCGGTGAAAGCTGTAGTGATCTTCCAGATCCTGTCCCTTCCCTTTCTGCTGCTTACCGGCTTCACCAATCTCCTGATGATCGCTTCAATCAGCTTTCTCTTCAGGCAGGCTCTCATGAATGCGGCTAACCCGATTCAATCATCTATCATGATCGACAGAGTGTCTGACCGCAGACGCGGGGTTGCCAATTCACTGATGCAGACCGCCTTTATGCTCGGCTGGGCAACGATGGGCCCGGTTCAATCTTACTTTGTCACGACCTACGGTAACTATTGGGGCTATGCCATTACCTTCAGCATTACTGGGGTATTATATATCGTCTCCTCGCTGATGTATTTCTTCATGTTCAGAGAGCGGCCGGCAAGATCCGTTAAGACAGCGGGATAAAGTAACAAAAAGGGAGCCCCAAGGTCGTCTGACCTGTGGCTCCCTTTTTTATAATCTTGGCAACTACAGCTCGGGCTCTGGGCCCGGTAATTTCTCGTTCAGGAACTCTTTCCCGAGAATTGTATGTTTGTCTAAATCCACATTTACTTGAATGTCCTTTGAGGAACCAATCCCTGTATGCTTAAATGTAATTGAGTACACTTCTTTTCCATTAAACTGCTCGCCAATAAGTACAGCCAGTTCTTCATGAACCCTTACTTTTACTACCACTGAATCCTTTGGGCTCACTGGAATCCGGTCTTGTTCCTGGTCACTAAGACTGTTAAATGCAGTCAGTTCAAGGGGGATCTCACGATTATTGGATGAATACCCGGTACACCCGCCTATCCATATGGCTGTCATCAGTACGACAGCCGTCATAAATAAACCTCTCTTCAAGCCGCTCCCCCCTAATCTTCGCGCTATCTGAATAACGGGACCCGGGCGAAATAAGTTACGAATTCTTCTTCAACCAAGTGAGCGCGAGCGCCTTCTTCCAGTCGCATTTACCAGTATGATACTGCCCACAATCATGACGAAGCCAATAACCAGGTTCATAGTCAGCGATTCTCCCATGAAGATCACACTGCAAATAATAGATATGACCGGAATCAGGAAGGTGTAGGAACCTACGGTACTGGCTTCTCCCGAGCCCACCAATTTGAAGAAAATCAGCCAGCCGACGGCAATGACGAATATCGCGATGAACAAAGTATCCAGCATGAATGACCCGTTCCACTTGATCGCAGACCAACTTTCTGTAAAGCTTCCCAAAACCAGAAGAACGATACCGCCGATCAAAATTTGCAAGGTAGCGATCCAAATGGAGTCCACCTTGCCGGTTATTTTTTTCATATATACAGTACCCAGCGTCCAGCTGACCGCACTGCCCAGAGCGAGCATGACGCCAACCAGGGATAAGCTTCCGGTAAGACCCCCTCCGCCGATCACCCCAACTCCCAGGAACCCCAGAATCAGACCTACGATCTTAAGTCCATACATCCTCTCCCCTAGCCATAACCAGGCACTAAGCCCAAGCAGAACCGGCTGCAGGAACACTATGGCGGAGAATAATCCTGCCGGCAGATAACCCAGGCCAATCGTCTGAAGACCATAGTACAGAATAATATTAAAGATGGCAGAGATGAAATAGAGAGGCCAGGTCGTCTTGAACCTCAGCTGTCTGTACCTGGGGATGGCGATAAGCAGCAGCAGAATACCTCCAATAAGTAAACGCAACCCTGCGAACAGCAGAGGCGGCGAGTATAATAAAGCATGTTTGGACAAAGGCCAGTTGATTCCCCATACAAGAACTAAAAATATAAGGTACACCACTGTCCGGGTACGAGATAACATCCCAAATCAACTCTCCTTCATATGCAGCAGGTCCCCAAGCGATGAAATCCTGGTTCCATGTCTGCTTATTTATCTTTTCGCTTCCTTCATCAGCTTGGATATTATATCGCTTTAGCCCTGCACTATGTCAATACATATATATTAAAATAGGCAGGATATCCCTATCCGAGTTGTCGGTTAATGAAAATTGGCTTACACTGAGTAGATCAGCATCCAACCGATCTAAGGAGATTATGAGATGAATAACAATCTAAATATTCCCGTCATTAGACGTGTCCTGATCATGACCGCAGTCCCTGCTGAGCAGGAAGCTGTTCAGCGCGGGCTGCTTAGCAGCCCGGGCGCGGCGGCGTTCGATGTTCGGCTAGCCGGAGTCGGCTCCGCCGCTGCTGCTGCAAGCACCGCCAGAATCCTCGCCACTGCAACAGAGGGCTACGACCTGGTCATCAGCGCCGGAATTGGAGGCGGCTTCCCCGGCCTTGCCGAGATCGGCACAGTTGTCGTGGCGAGCGCCATTACCGCAGCCGACCTGGGCGCGGAGACCCAGGAAGGCTTCAGTAGTGTGGACGAGCTTGGGTTCGGCTCGTCCCGTATTGCGGTCCAGTCGGAGCTTGCCGCCCGCTGGACCGGTGCCCTTCAGGTTGCGGGAGTCCCCGTCCAATCGGGACCGATTGTAACGGTAACGACCGCAACCGGAACTTCGGCCACGGCCGAGGCACTCGCCGGCCGTGTTCCCGGGGCTTGTGCCGAAGCCATGGAAGGCTTCGGCGTAGGCACGGCTGCAGAGCAAGCCGGCCTGCCGGTTCTTGAGATTCGTGGAATCTCAAATCCAGTCGGGCCGCGCGACCGATCCGCCTGGCGGATCGGCGATGCTCTAGCTGCGCTCGAAGCAGCTTTCACTCAACTTCAGGAGGTACTCAAATGAAAATTGCTTTCTCTCCGTGTCCGAACGACACGTTTGTCTTTCACGCTCTAGTCCACGGACTTATCCCGGGTGCACCCGAGTTCGAAGTCACATACGCCGATATAGATATTACGAATAACTGGGCCATTGACCGTACAGGCCCAGAGATTCTTAAGATCTCTTACGCCGCCCTTCCCTGGGTTCTTGAAGACTACGCGCTTCTCCCCTGCGGCGGAGCCTTGGGACGGGGATGCGGCCCCCTGGTGTTGACCCAAGGCAGTAGCACCGAGAAGCTTGACCCCGCCGCGCTTAGCGGACGCCGCGTAGCTGTTCCAAGTGAACGCTCCACCGCTTATCTATTGTTCAGACTATGGGCAGCAAGAAATGTCCCTGGCGGAGTGGGCGAGATTGTGGTCATGCCTTTTGATAAGATCATGCCTGCAGTAAGAGACGGACAGATCGATGCTGGACTTGTTATACATGAAGCTCGCTTTACCTATCCGAACTACGGGTTAGCGATGATGACCGACCTGGGCAGCTGGTGGGAAGCAACAACAGGGCTTCCCATTCCACTCGGCGCCATCATCGCCCGTAGATCCCTGGATTTGAAGCGCATCGCTGGCTGGATTCAGGACTCTGTACGCTACGCTTGGGATCATCCGGAAGTCTCTCGCAGCTATATTGCTAGTCATGCCCAGGAGATGGCTCCAGAGGTTACCCAGGCCCATATTGATCTATATGTGAACGAGTTCACCGGAGAGCTCGGTGAGGAGGGCTATAACGCGGTCAGCGCCCTTCTGACTCTGGCTGCGGATGAAGGCCTGGTTCCAAGAATTAACCCGTCGCAGCTGATCTGGAAGCCGGAGTAACTATACATTATACCCAGAAACAACGAAGAGAAGCCTTTGGGCCATGTCTACATGGTGTATGGTGCAAATAAAGTATTAGACTAGACAAATAACAGCGGCAGCCAAGGACATAAAAATAAAGTCCTAGCTGCCGCTGTTTCTTTGCACTATATTATCCAATAGCGTAATGTTCGAAATGAGAATAGATTGCTGCCGGAGTATCCTGAGCTCGGATACTCTAGAGAAAGCGAGCGAAGCAGCGAAAAGGCTGGCCAACCATACGACTCCGAGACCATGTCTTCACTGTCGCAGTTCATCGAGTTCTACACCCCGCGGATTAACGCGGGAGAATCTCCCGTCGACGTGGACAGACTTACCCTGGGTTTGGCGAGCGCCGAGCACGTCGTTCATACCACCAAAGACGCCGGCATCAACATCGCCTTTATTTTCCGAATTTAACAAGACTTAAATTTAAGTAACTATTATTAAATAAGGGGTTTCACATACTAGTGATATCTAATATGTGAAACCCCTTATTGTTAAACTATCGTTGCCCGTTAGTTGTATTCCTTGGTGTATAAATATGGTCTATATCTGTATCAATTACAAAATCAATCCGAATCCCTTCTTTATAAGCATCAGGTATTAATTCAAATTCAAATAGTCTGCAAAAGACGGCTGAAAAATCATTTATGTTTGTGCATTGTCTTTTGGCAATATTGTACTTCTTTCTTAATTCTCTAATTGAACATGTTTTGCCTGTAAGCAGTACATTCCCAAAGTAACCATCAATTTCGACTATCACATCAATCACTGCTGGTTGCTAACCAGCCTATGAGCTCATAGTTTTTTACCTTAATCGGCTATCTTAGATTCCAAAATGAATAATCAGTTGGTTATTCTCTGAAGCTTTGATAGCTATGTCAATTAAAGCTTCTAATTCACTCTGCATTGTTTCTCGCTTCAACCAATTTCTCGTCTGTTCCCAGTAGCCATCTTCATTCTCTTCTTCTTTCCAAACAGTATCTCCTCTTAAACTGAATATGTCAGGTGCTTCTTCGATTAATTCAAGCCATTTACCTAATATCTTTTTTAGCTTCTCTGCTCCCGGCTTATTAATAACGGTTACCCCGTAGTAATTTATCCCTTTGTGACTTTCTTTTGTTTCGGGGTTATAAGTAGGTAACCAGTTCAAGAAGTCCGTCATGTACTGAATAATCTCATCAGACACTACAGACTTTTCAGCCCATGTATACCGATTAGTTCTGTACCATTCATATCTGTCATTCAAATCAAAATTACTGCTAAGAAGAAAAAATTCGTGGGTTAGACTCATTCAAATCACCTGGGTTACCCCTTGTTAATTTATTGGTATTACAGAAACTATATTAACACATATTGGAACTAACCTGCCCGTTAGCGCAACGAAACTGCCGGTTATTTCCGCGGCAGCTTCGAGATGAGATTTTATTCAACTATCGTATCCCGTTAGCGTAACGAGAACTGCCATGTTTCCGTAATAGGCTTTAAACCAAATTTTTAATGAACGTGACTCTATGGTACTCGGAACGAAAAAAATCTTTTTCGTAGTTGATCAACTCAAACCCTATATTACGATAAAATAATATCGTATCTTCATTTCCTATATGGCCAAGCGTATAAAGAATAATCATCTTCTCGTTCATATGTCTAACACAGTTGCAGATGGTGCTGATAAGGGCTTTCCCAATTCCTTGACGCTGAACACCTTTCTTAACAGCTACGCCAACAATTTCAAAAAGACCTTCCTCAGCATTAAATAGCAACCCTGCTTGACCAATTATTTCATTATTCTCATTGAATGCCACATAAAACTGGCAATTGATGTTCTCAGTTGAGGAATTCAAGAAGTAATCCCATCGTATCGAGTATTTCTCAATAATGAACTTAGGAAATTGTAGTGGGTGGCCTGCCAAAATTTCTACGACTTCTTTTTGATCATTTGCCTGCAAAGAGCGAATATTCATTTCATCTCCTCCTACTCTGCTGAGGAGTCTGACTATTCCAATTGTATTCCATGACCTGTGCGGCCTGCTTTGCTCGCTCTTCCCCATGCAATTTACCGACGACGTTTATAGCGACGCGTCTATGCCTGCGGACACCCCAGCAGACATAATGATTTTGCCGTTATCAGAGTCTGCTGGAACTCAACCTTGTAAACATGAAGGAAATCTATACTACGGGGTTAATCTACTCTAGTAAGCCGGCGACACTTGGTTCTCGCTTTGTACTCCATAACCCTTCGCCTGCGTCGTGTACATCCGGCAATACTCCCCTTGTCTTTTCATTAAGGAATCGTGTGTCCCCTGCTCGATCAACTCCCCGTCTTTCAGCACCAAGATTTGATCCGCCAATCTACAGCTTGCGAGACGGTGCGAGATGAGGAACGTGATTTTGCCGGAGGCCAGCTCTGCAAAACGCTTGAACAGCTCCGCCTCCGCCATCGGGTCCATCGAAGCCGTCGGTTCGTCCAGCACAATAATTTGCGACGGTTTTACGAACGATCTAGCTAGAGCTAATTTTTGCCATTGTCCGACGGATAGCTCCTGGCCGCCCTCAAAAGCAGGTCCCAACAAAGTTTCAAAGCCCTCGGGAAGTTGATCAATAACCTCCAAAAAGCCCGAACGTGAAGCAGCAGCCTCCAGCATGTCGGGATCCTCTAGCCTGGACAGATCGCCATAGCCGATATTCTCTTTAACGCTCAATTCAAACCGTACGAAATCCTGGAAAACTGCGGATATTATCCAACGGAGATCGGTTTCTGGGATGTCCTTGATGGGGACTTCGTCGAACAGAACGTCGCCGGAGAATTCCCGATACAAGCCGACCAGACAGTTAACAAGCGTACTCTTGCCCGCGCCGTTCTCACCGACGATCGCCACGATTTGACCGGGCTTGATCGTGAACGAAATATTTTTTAGCACGGGCTCCGGCCTGGATGGGTAGCTGAAGCTTAAATTGCGGACTGCTATTTCCTTTGCGATAACCATTGGTTCGGGTTGTATCTTTTGCTGGGGAAGCGTGGCATGGTGGTTCGCCTCACCACGATCCTCTGAATCAATAAACATATAAAACTCGGTCATGAACATCGCCTCTTCATAGATCGAGGAAGCGTAGAACGCAACCGATCGCATCTGGGCCTGAGCGGCTACAATCACTTGCGCAGTGGCCACATACGCGCCTAGAGACAGGCTTTTTATCACGCATATCCAGATAGAATAGATCGAGAACAGGAATACAAGTAAACCATTCATCGTTTCCATTCCTGTCCGGGCCAATGATGCGCGGTACTGAACGCGATGCTGTTCATTCGCATTTTTCCAATAAATCGCGCCCCACTTCCGCAGAAGCTCGTCGGCCAAACCGTAGATTCTGATCTCCTTGGCTGCGCTGCGACTTGTCAGTAGCTCGAAGAAATAATACATTTTTCTTGTAAAAGGCGTTTGCAGCTTCTGTAACCAAAAGTTCCATTCTCCGATCTTCATATAGACGAACAAGGAAGGATACAAGACGACGCACATGGCTACCGCTAGAATCCAACTGAGTTGCCCGAGAAGGATTATGAAAGAGATGACGGTAAAAATTGATTGGCCAATCAAAAATATATTTTCGAGAATGCGAAATCCTCGAAACGAGAGATTGGATCGGGCCCGCTGCAATTGGTCGTAGTAAACAGGTTCATCAAACCGGATAAGCGGCATGCCTGCTGCCTTAGCAGCCAGCATCGATTCCAGCCGAAACCCAGCTTTCAGCTGTAACCGTAGCATAACGATCTGATTAACGGCCTCTCCAACTGCTCCCGTAATCCCCAGACTCCCGATCAGGAGAAGCCAGCTCAGACAAGAAGCGATTGGCTTGCTACTGCCGATCACCGCAGAAACGCTGTCCGTTAGCTCCTTCGTTAAGTAAATCTGAACGGAAGGGATGACAGCCAGTAAGAGTTTGAGAAGGCAGAGCGAAAAAAAGAGCCAGGGAGCTACTCTCAAGAAGACAGCGATAGTGCGAAGTAGCGTTTTGTAAATGGCGGCAGCGTTTTTAACTTTTTTCACAGTTTGAATCCGTTATAATGCTGTGAAGCGGATTAAGCTCGATATAGATAAACCAACATTTTTTTTCACTCATTGGATACCTCCTGGAATGTTCAGAGTAGTTAATCATTGCAAATTTATTATTGAAAAGAGGACTAGAATAGCAATACTCTAGTCCTTTTTTTCTACTCATTCTACTTTAACACCCGCAAACTATCGCACAATTGCTACCAGTATTAATGTCAATATACATTCTGTAGGCTTGATAGTTAGTTGAAGTTCCGCAGCTTTGACCGCAATAATACATCGAACCAGCCGAGCACATAAAATTCACCTCCTTTCAACTCATATACCACTAAATATAGACAAGGCATAATGCCTGGGCTACCGCAGTTAACTTGCTGGACTTAATCTACTCTCAAGGTATGTAGCTTCGTCCAGAAGTAAGTCCAAGTCTTCAGGAGTCTGAACACCGCCTTTTCCGAATATGATGCCATCTGCTGAAACGTAATAGGCAAAGGGATAGAAGGTTACTTTTGCAAGGGATTGAAGGTCCTCAGACATCTTAAACACCGATAACTGAATATCGTTAGTTGTAATCTTCTGATGGACTTCCTCCAAGGTGCCATCAATAAACAGGAGGATATCTATGTTCTTGCTTGAGGCGTAATGCGAAATTATCGGATATAAGCCGTTGCACGCCTTACACCCTGCAGATGTAAAAAGCACTATCGTGCTTCTGCCAAACCGGTTGTCCTTTATCCATTCATATTTACCATCCACTGTGCGAGTATCCAAATATGGGAAATGATCCTGCACTGGCAAACCGTAGTTTTGGAGAGCCAGACGTCTCTTCGGATTATTCGCCCGTGGTAAGGTAACAAAGCCAACTACCAATGCGAGCACTAGAATCCATAGAACAGACTGTGAGATGACTTGTATTACTGTCATTTTTCTAAACCTCCACTCTATGAACTTTTATGTTGGACTGTATGATGTTAATAATGATATATATGGAAAATATACCTAGGGAGGAAGCGATGGAATTAAACAGATCCTCGTAAGATAGTGTGCTAAGATCAGCCTTAGGAAGCAAGATTGAAACCGCTGTCAAAATAATGAATACCATTAGTCGCACCAATGTACTCCATCCAAGTTTTTCAGGTAGAAAGTTGCCGAAGCAATTGCAGTCGGTCTTTGCTTTTCTTCGGATGGCTCCGGTAATGCCAATAGAAAAACCGGTAAACATTAGAAGTACGACCCATTCTCCGATTGTTTGAAGGAGAGGTACCAGCAAAAGAACGCTGCACGCCAGTTCACAGATCGGGATCAACACGGAAATAAAAACTAGAAACCTTCGAGGCACCCCGATATCAAATAATGTTCGTATAAACCTTTCTCTAGAAAACAACTTAGATACTCCGGAAATCAATAAAATGACGGTCAACAACAATACGATTAAATATACCATCCCCATGCCTCCTCAAATTGTGAAGTTCCACTCCTATCATAATTGTTTAATGAATTGGAAACGTTTCATTTATAGATTTACTTTACTATACTTCCAATGTCGAAGTAAGGGGAATTATGCAGAACAAGAAAAATAGGGGTACCATCAGAACATACTACCGTTTAAACTTGCTAATATTCTGATTTACATTCTGAACCAGATGTGAAAGTTGTTTGGTGAAAGAGTGTATTTTCTCTGTACTTTCATCAATGCTAATAAGATCCTCGAGATCCTCTCCTGTATTGCCGAATTTTTGAGGTTGTGAACAAACTCCACTATTAATTACATCTTGCGATAACTTATCAATAATGCCTACTGATGTCTTTAACTTTTTTCAGGAGGTATAAACATGAGAACCATCAAAACCCGACAGGATGTCGAAGACCTTCGCCGGGGCTGAACCGCGTCCGAAACACTGGTCGAACATATCGCCGGATTTCTTAAACTGCCGCTATCTTTGTCCAACTAACATTTTCCGTTAGCGTAATGACGGTTACTTTTATGTGATACGGTTCAACGCGCTGTCTGTAACGGCAAGTTTTAGCGCAGTATACCAAAAGAAGCAGACGCTGTAGCAGTCTGCTCCTTAAGAATATCAACCTAACATATTTCGAATGACTACATCATGCGGTGTAACTGGGTGCCCCAACAGTTTTTCCAGATCGTTACTCTCTACATCTAAGTTGCCTGACTGAATACTTCCTTGAATGATAATCTGGACAGGAATCATTTGCTCAGGAATCCCCGCACCTATCATTGCTTTCCATACGTTTCAAAATCCACCTGCTGGACAGGCACATCTTTCTCGATAACTTCTGCAATGATGGCCACAAGTTCTTCTTGTGTTAGCGGCTTACCCGCTAATTCATAAATCGTATTTTCATGCCCTTCATTTAGCAATACATTTGCAGCTGCCTCAGCATAATCTTGGCGACCAGCCCAGCCTAACTTTCCTGTGCCTGCGGCTGTAACCCATGGCGCACCTTTTAGCGCGGCTTGAATCTTTGGCAATTCGTTTTCTAAATATAAGTTATTTCGTAAGATGGAATATAATATTAAAGCACAGACACGGCAGATGCTGGAGAATCTCGATCGCTTACTTGCGGGATTTGGCGTCACGAAGTCGAACCACGCTTATGTAGAGGTCTATCTGACAAATTTTCTAATACATCAATATTAATTTTCTTAATGGGTCCGTTAAATTGAATTTCTCCAAAAAGCTATTATACAAAATGCCTACATCTCTGTTATTAAAATATAAGCCCCAGAACCCCAGAAATAATTATCTTCCTTTTTGAGTTAAAACTCATAAGTTACACCCTAAGATCTTGCATGTTTTTGCTATTGTTTCCTTTAGGTTAACGGCCTACAGCTTGGGTTAAACTTATTGAAGCCAGGAGAACAAGAAACGGGGGTCTATTGAATAAAAAAGAACCGGCCACTTTTCGTGGCCGGCTCTTCTTCATTCAAACCTTATAGATATCCCAATATCATGTCTCTTGTGCAGTATGTGCAATATCCGGTGCTTTTTGACTCATAATCGGTACCATGACTAGTGCGCCAAGAAGAAATAATAATCCTGCTCCGCTGTATATCGTACTTAGCGAAAAGGCATTCTTTAAAGCGCCAGCGAAAGACATGGACACGACCATCATGCCAACGAACATCGGATTCAGAACCCCATTCACCCGGCCGACAATGGAAGCGTGTGACCATTTCAGAATCATTGTGCTGATCCCGATATGAATGCAAGGGAAAACAAGTCCATTCAGAAATTGAACGGTCAGCGTGACCGGAACGCTCGTCGAAAACCCGACAATGGCAGTGCAGATTCCCCCAACAAGCATACCTATCGCAAGAAGTAGCTGCGGTGGTACCCGCTTCGCGAAGACGGCTACGATCCCGCCCCCGATCAGCATGGCTGCCCCATTCACCATCAGCAGATATTGTAAGAACTCCTCGCTCCTTCCCAGCCGCTCCGTTACAATAAACAGGTTGAGGGCTTGGGCTACGCCAACAGCGAGTCCCGCGAGAATAAACGCGAGTCCGAGCATACGTAGTACTTGACTTTGCCAGACATATCGGAATCCTTCAATGAATTCTTTACGAAACTGCCCTTTTTCAGTGACCGTTTGCGGTTCCATGTTATCCTCAGGCAGGCAAATAAGGACGAGTGCGGACAGCAGAAAAACGATGCCCATTATCGCAACTGACGTTTCCAGGCCAAACGTGCTGTAAATAAAGGTGCCAAGCATAGGGCCAAGCACCATGAAGATGGCCATCAGCGATTGGAATAGAGCCATTCCTTGCTGCAGCTGTACTTCCGGAACATGATACTTAAACAATCGCATGCTTGAAGGCTGCGAGAACTGCGAAAGAATAGCCGAGATGAATGCGACAAGGTAGACGGATTGCCAAGAACCATAATGTATGGTCAGAAGTACTACGAATACGGATACCGCGGATAATAAATCGCACCAGATCATCGTTCGCTTCGGCAGCCAGCGGTCGGCAAAAGTGCCACCAATGAAGGAAAAAACAAAAATTGGCGCGAATTCAGCTACGCTGATTAGCGAAATAGCATATGGATCATTGTTCGTTCTATCCGCTACGTACAAGAGAATTGCAAAATTACGTACCCAGATGCCGATCTGCAGGAGCACGCTTGATAATAAAATCGTCTGCAGGAACCTATTGCGAAGCAGGCTTGGTGCATTGATGCTTTTTTCTTGCCTATTCAAACTTTTCAGCCTCCAATTTATCTAAGGATATGACTCCCTTTCAATTCCTAATTATATGGACTTAAATCATGTTAACCTCCTTCTCAAGACTGAAATTACAGAAAACGTCTTTCAATACTAACAGTCCGGACCTTCTCTACCTCCCCATTGTTCCCATTGCGAAGCTAGTGGATAAGTTTATTCACCATATATGTTCTTGTCCTCTTACAATACATATTTGGATCAATCAGTCCCCGGATACAGTTCATAGATTTTGGAGACTAAGTCTTCTGAATTGGTATGGAAGGCTTGGTTTGAATCCGTCCAGACCGATTTGAGAAAATACGAAGCATGAAACCGCCAACCCTGATGAGCCGGATTAAATTCGATTTGAATTTCGCGCCCCGGCTTTCCTCGGTATACCCTGGAGCCTGGCTTGCGCCAGCTTCCGATTTGGGTGATCCTGTCAGGGTTCTGGCCCGTGATATATGTAAACTTGTCATTATATGGAATGTCCTTCAAATGAAACTTTGGACATCCTACAGCAAATACCTCAACTTGCTGAGAGCCGTACTTCTCCTCTAAATAAAGCCCTGACCGATAGGCGATCACACCTCCGGCACTGTGCCCAATAAGGATTAGTTGATCGGCACCTGCTGCATGCTCACGGATGATTTGCGATGCTTTTGTTACGCGCCGGGACTGGCTACGTGCCAGGTCATAGCCAACTTCAGTAAGCTGCCGGGCCAGCAGACGCATTAACGAGGAACCCGCAATGCCGTTTGCAACCCCATACGCAAAGATTATCACTATTTTGACATTTCGATATCTTTTGGCAATCTCACTGGCAGCTGCTTCAAAATTATCCCTATATGTCAGTACACCGGCAAAAAAGTAAACCACCGTGCGGCAATTTATTGTACATGTGCTATTGGGGGATACGAACGTTTCTATCATGCTTTTATAGCCCCCTCTGTTTCTTGTTCTGATACAATTAACCCATCCTTTAATGGATCCAAACTCCTTTTTCTCCAGCTACGATTCTCTTATTCAAACTGCACCTGAATGTTGACGATTTCAGACCTCGTACCAATCCGAATCGGCGGCCCCCAGAAGCCGAATCCCGACGTCACGATCGAATGCATATCCCCCTTTTTGAGATAGCCCCAATCATTTTCGTAGATCGCATTCGTCATCAAGTTGCCAGGAAAGACTTGTCCGCGGTGGGTATGGCCTGACACCATCAGGTCAACTCCGAGTTGCTGTGCGTTATCCATTTCGTATGGCTGATGCTCCAGCAGAATCGCCGGCTTCGTAAGGTCAACCTCTTTCATCAATTTATCTAAATTGAGCCGTTCACGATCACTTCGGTCCTTGCGCCCAATAAGCGTTATCTGGTCTTTAACTGTTACCGTTTCATCGTAAAGAACGTTAATTCCGCTGTCCTCTAATGTATCGATCAATTTCTGCATCGTTCCATTATGTTTATCATGATTCCCGAGCGTAGCATACACGCCATAGGGTGCTCGAAGTTTGGATAAAATCTGACCGATCTTCTGATCCATGAACGGCTGAATATCATCGTCAAATAAGTCACCCGGCAGCAGGATGAGATCCGGCTTAAGATCGTTAAGTTCCCTCACCAATCGTTCCGCCTGGTCTTTGCCTACCAGCAGACCGAAATGAGTATCCGCCGCCATTGCAATATTAAGTGAAGCGAGTGATGATGTACCTTTGTCCACCTTGATATCGTACGTTCGAACTACTGGACTGTAGGCATTGAATGAGCCGTAGGCGAGAAAAAAAACGAGCAGCGTCAGCGTCGCAATTCCCGCCCACACCTGCGCTCCGCGCTGCTGTAGTCGAGAGAATCGAAGCAGAATAACGGTAAGATGGGCAACTGGCACTAGCATTAGCAGCAAATAAAAAATCGCCATCCAATAAGCACCGATAATCCCTAGGATCTTGAAATTCGAAATGCGGCCGATGATGAAGGAACTGGCAGCCAGTGCCACGACGATACTATATAGGATCTTGAACCGACGGGTTGATGTTTTCGGACGAAGCCAGCGGTAGCCGCGCCAGCCGATATAATAGACTAATCCGCTATAGATTATTAGGGCGATGATTCCGATCACTATAAGCATTTCCATTCTCCAGACTGTCGTAGAATAAGTTGTTTATCTAATTATACCTCACTCCTGCAGTCGTAATCGAGGTCTCCCCAAAGTACCTGTTTTAGGTTGTCTAACCGAAGAGCAGGAACGGCGACGGGCAGGGTCTATTAGAGACAAAGGTTGCGGGATAATCTAGAATGGAGGGAGCGCACAAAGGAAGAAGGTCGACTATGCTGTTCTATGGAATTGCGGTACTGGTAGTAATGCTAGATCAAGTGACCAAATGGCTTATCCGCAGCCATGTCGAGGTCGGGGAGTCATTCCCATGGGGGCCGCTCCGGATCACCCACTATGAGAACAGCGGGATGGCCGGAAGCATGTTCCAGGGGTACGGAACGCTGTTCGGCATTTGTGCCCTGCTGTTCGTCGTCGTTGTTCTATATTATCGCAGCACCTTGGAGAAGAGGTACATGCTGCTGGAGGGCAGCCTCGGCTTCCTGGTTGGCGGGGCATTAGGCAACGGGATCGACCGCCTGCTGTTCGGACGCGTGACAGACTTTCTGGTGCGCTCCGGCGGTATTCTCAACGTGGCCGATCATGCCATTGAAGCCGGCGTGCTGCTGCTTCTGATTCATTCAGTCGTCACCTGGCTGAAGAAAAAAAGCATAGCCTAACAGCGCAGCCTCACTTCAATTTTATGCTACTCCCAAATGAGGCTGAAATACCACGAAGAGCTTAACGGAAACGGTTATTGACATGTTAAAGCATCCGAATAGAATGGGAAAACGAAAGTACTTGGTGGTCCGATTCTAACGGGCGCGCTGTTCGAGTTAAGCCTGAAACCGCTACTAGTGAGCAATATGCTCCTTACATGCACACTAACGTGCTCCGTCAGCTTAATGAAGCACGATTTTTCTCATCAACTAGCTTTGACGGAGTAACATCATTTCCCTTGGGATCGACTACGGAGACAGCTAACTTTTATGTCTTTCCTCAATATGTTAAATAATTTATACAAAACTTAAAAGCTTTAGTTATTATTTCTTTTAAACAAAAAACAGAGGAGATTAGCTCATATAATGAACTAACCATCCTCTATTTACGTTACTACAATTAACACGGTCTAACACTTTATTTTCATAAAACATATGGCCCGATGGCTTCTCTTTTTTTGCTGCGTTGGCTTATACTTTTGTTAATCAGACTTCCATGATGTCACCTGCCCCGCACCGACCCTAGTTCGGTCTCTTCCCTATTGTTGAAGTCACAGGCACTTTCCGTCTAGGTCAGTGTTCGTATATCCAAACGGGCAGCTACTCGCTGAGAACGCTAAGCGATACTCCAGGCGGGAGTACCGAGATGACGTGCCTAGCTACCTCGGAGTCTGCTTGATGAAGCGTGCCTCCCAAGATCGCTGCAATGCCCTGGTCAGTTGAAGTACGTATCAGCCGACCGAGGCCTTGTCTGAGCCGCAGCTTCATATAGGGAAGGTCAACTTCCAGGAACGGATCCTCCGCAGATTGGTGCTTTGCCATGAATACTGGGTCTAGCGGCGGGAAGGGCAGCGACCATATCATCACATTCGATAATGATGGCCCAGGCACATCAAGTCCTTCCCACAAGCTCACCGCACAGAGGATACTCAGCTCCTCAGACTGAAACTTTGCGATCAAATGACTGATCTCTTGATCCCCTTCATAATAGAACTGAAAGCCAGCCAGTTCCCTATTCATCTGGGATTGCTGTTTGAACTGACGAAGGTCCTCCATCGTCCGGAACAAGATCAGCGCCCTACCCTCGGTTTGCTTAAGCAGATGAGTCGCAAGCTTCATCTTCTCTGCGAATGAGCCTTCTTCTTTCCAGGCCGGAGCATATATCTTCATTTTATTCGAATAATCATAAGGTGAAGCCGCTGAGAACGAGAGGTAATCCTGGGTCCCCAGGCTATCCGCCACATAATGAAATGAACCATCCACAGACAGGGTCGCTGAAGAGAACACTATCGGGATTCTCAGATTGAACACCCGGTCCCTCAGTACTTCCTTGACCGTCTTAGGCATAATGGATAAGGTCAGGCCTTCCTTATGCAGAGTTGTCCAGCAGATCGGAGTCTCCTCGCGCTGAAATAGGCTTAATGCCTTCTGAATCATTTCCAGATGCTCTTCTACAATCCGGAGCTGATAATCATTTAGCGTGTAGAGTTCTCCCTCAAACACAAGCTCTTCCTCAATCTGGTCAAGCAGGTTCCTGAACTTCGCAATCTCCCGCAGAAGCTGACCGGTCAGGTCCACCTTCATCCGATCCGAACCTGCAACTTCGGTACTGCTACTCTCAAGCACCTGGAACATAATCTCGCTTTGTTCGATGGCTTGGTCAATAAGCACAGCCAAGCTTTCCCGAATCTCCCCCTGAAGGAGCCTAAGGATAATCTCTTCAAATACCGTGTGCTTCAAATTATAGCTCAGTGCCTTTTGGGCAGCAGTCTCAAGTAAATGTCCTTCGTCGAATACAACCGCGCAGTGATCTGGAAGCAGTGGAAGCTGCCCCTCCTGCTTGCGGCCCTCGTAGGTCCAGACATGCTCCATGTAATAATCATGTGAACATATGATCAGGTCTGAAGAAGCCCGGTAGTGATCGCGTGATAGGGTCTGTCCGCAGCGATGTCTGCGGTCACATACGAAGCAGTCCTGGAAGGAATCCCAGCTGATCTTGTGCCACTGCTCGTCATTCAGATCGGGGTAGTCCTTCCGGTCACCATAGGCATGGAACGACTGCATGGTCTCCGGGGTTCGGACGAACTTCGGCAGCCCCTCATAGATTTCATCATAGTGCGTGCCTTCCATCTCTCTCGCTCTTGCCTCATCCAGCTTAACCAGACATACGTATTGATCCGGCGATTTGCCAAGACGAGCATCAATAGCAAAGTTCAAGTGCTTGATCAGCTTTGTTATATCGCCTTCGGGCTTTACAAGCTGTTCAATTAGCGATTCATCTGCACACGCAATTATCGCGGGCTTCCGCATATAACGGGCATATGCCGCAGCATAGAGGAGATAGACCAGGGTCTTGCCGGTACCTACCCCCGCTTCTGCAAATATCGTCTTTTTCTCCGCAAATGCCCTTTCTAACTGATAAGCCATATAAATCTGCTCATCCCGAACTTCAAAGCCAGCCTCTGGCAATATATCGTAGAACACATCCGCTATCCATTCACCAAGCTGAGGAATGAAGGGCTGTGAGGAATCAAATTCAAAAGGGTAACGATCCACTGTGTCTGCCTCCAACATCAAAATCTGTATTACCGAGCAATTAATACGAAAGTATAATTATCACATGCTTGCCGCCAAAATACAATGTGTGACGATTCAGAGACATGTTGACCTCTCCGCTCTCTTGGTTCTTTCCAACAAAATAGGTACAATTGAGTTGCCATAGAATTAAGAATCTACCAACCTTTAAGTGATCTGCTTAAGCAGATAGAATAGGAGACATGATGCTGCAAAAATTCGGATTCTCTCAATATGAGAGCAAAGTATATGAAGTCCTGGCCACAAGCAAAGAGCCTATGGATGCTACGATGATTGTGAAATACTCCGGTGTGCCGAAGTCCAAAATTTATGAGGTTCTTTCCCGATTGATCGAGAAAGGCATGCTGCTGGATTCCATTTCGGAGAAAAAAAAGCTGTATACGGCTCTTCCCTCAGACCTCGCTATCGAGAAGCTGACCACCGAGTTTCAAAGCCATATTCAGGAGCTCCGTGAGAAAACAACCGAAAAACCGTTTACCGATGACCGAGTATGGAGTCTAAAGAAAGACTCTTCCATACGCGCTCAGAGTAAACAGTTAATCCATGAAGCTGCCAGCTCTATTCTCATCTCCGCCTGGAATGACGACTATCTGGAATATCTCCCCCTCCTGGAAGAGAAGGAAAGCAGTGGCATCAAAGTGGAGGCTTTCTCTGTAGGTCCGCTAAATTCTTCGCTGCGGCATATCCAGACTCTGCTTCCAGAGGAAGAAAGCAAGCTGGAGCGATACAGGCTCATTATCACCGATCACCGTGAGGTTATTTTTGCAGGTGTGGAGAATGACTCCTGGCAGGCCATGAAGACCACGGCTCAGCCTTTTGTTAAGTTCTTCACCGAATTCTTCTATCACGATGTGGCTTTATCGAAGATCACCGATAAATATAAAGATTTGCTGCTAGGCGACCCTGAGATCAAAGATACACTCATTAGACTCCGCTATTAGCTGTATTCTTCAAGCGGGGTCTTGTGATCGAGTAAATCGCACACAGCAGGGCAATGACAACAAAGACTCCGCCAACCCACGCATTATATTCAACCGAATATTCCTCAATGACAAGTCCGCCGATCGAAGATCCGATGGCTATACCGAAATGCATGGCTGAATTGTTCAAGCTTTGCTGAATCCCGGATGACTCCGGCGCGATGCTGATCAAGTAATCCTGCTGAGCCGGGGTAATCGCCCAGCTTAGCATGCTCCACAGCATCATGACTGCAAGAAATACGTAGAACGAGGAGGTAACGGCGGGCATCAGGAGAATCGCAATCAGAAATGCGGAGATAATGACGAGGATACTCTTGGTTGCCCCCCATTTGTCTACGACCCAACCCCCAATTCCCCCACCCAACACGGCTGCGATTCCAAACAAGAAGTAGACGACCGTAATCCAGGTTGAGCTCAGATGCAGCAGTGTCTGCAGGAACGGTGTTAAATAAGCATACAACGTTAAATGACCTGTTAGAAACAGCATGGAAGTCAGCTGCGCACTGATAATCTTACGGTTCTTCAATGTGCCAAGCTGGCTGCGAAGAGGAACGAATTCCGCGGCAGGGATTCCAGGCATTTGATAATAGATGAAGACCATACTGACCAGCGTAAGTACTGAAATCAGGACAAAGGGAGCTCGCCAGCCATAAGCATTGCCAAGGACCATCCCGATAGGCACACCGAGCACCAGTGATCCGCTGATACCCATATAAATAAGGCCAATAGCTCTGGCCCGATATTCTTTCTGTACAATTTGGGAAGCTATCGTAATCGCTAAGACCACTACGAGCGAGCCACTGGCCGCGGACACAATTCTGGCGAGGAATAGAACAGAATAACTGGGACTAAGGGCTGCGAGCACATTTCCGGCCAAGAACAGGAGGAGTGACCCCAGAAACAGTGACTTTCGTTCCAGCTTTGAAGTGATTGTGAACAAGAGTGGCGCGGATATGGCAAAAGCAATCGAAAATACCGAGATCAGTTGTCCTGCCATGCTGATGGAGACGTTAAGATCACTTGCAATAAGGTCCAAGTTTCCTCCGATAATCAGCTCTACCGTTCCAACTACAAATGAAGCCACCGCTAAAAAATATACACGTACATCCATGATGAAGGAAACTCTCCTTTAAATCCTATTAGGTTACCACCACGATGGTAACTTATATAGACAGATATAACAACCCCTTATATAAAATGAGCTCTGTCCAGTTTGTGGTAATTTCTTGAGTTATGTATATTCACAATAAAAAAAGATGCACGCCCGTAAGTTACCAGGAGTACATCTTCTTGCCTATCTTCGCACCTTATACTAACGCCCTTATCAAGCTGAGTCCAACACCAACCAGAAATCCGCAGATCGCCCCGTTAATCCGGATCCACTGAAGATCTCTGCCCACTTTCCCCTCGATGAAAGTGACTAATTCCGCATTGCTAAGCTTATTCAGATTCTCTCTGACCAACGCTCCAATCTTGGAATAGTGCTTCTCAATCAGCTGTACTGCCTGCTGCTGAATCCATTGTTCACCCTGCTCTATCCGCTCCGGGCTCTCTTCTAACCTTTCCAGCATAGTTCTCAGGAAGGGGGTTAACCACTGATCCTGGAACTCCTCACTTGCTAAGGCCAGCTGAAGACGTTCAATCAGCGATTCGATATAAGCTTCGATCTTCTTTTCCAAGCCCAGCTTCTCCAGCAGATTGTCCTTCCAGCTTCTTATCTCCTGGAGCACCTCCGGACGTTCAAGTGCGGTCTTTACTTCAACATGAAGGATAGCGATCAGCTTCAACCTGTTCAGATTATCCGGATCTCTGAAATTCTCCACTTGTCTCAAGATGAAGCTTTGAATCAAATCTCCAAGCTTATCTTCACTAAGGTACCCAAGGAATGCATTCACAGCGAACTGCATCAAGCCGCCCAGCTTGATCTGCTGGATTTGCTGAGTTCCGACTTTCCCCAGCATATCCCGCACTTCGGGCTGCCTTACCCAGGCATCTACACGGTCCAAAGCCATATCAAGCACCTTCTCGTCATACCCGCGTGAGACGATCTCGTCCCATAGTCTGTTCAGAATCGCTTTCTCATCGAGATGGTCTACCACCTGCTGGATTTCGCGCATAATGATTCCAGTTAACTGATTGACCGGGATATTCTGAACCACAGACAGAAGTACGGATGAGATCACATTATTGTACGATCCCGCTTCTATACTGGCCTTGGCCTTGTTAAGGGCTAGCTCGGCAATCCGAATGCTTCTGATCTTCTCGCCGATGCTCTCCTTGCGCAGTAATTCCGTCTCGAT
>RCUP01000639.1_pt1 | contig 24919 bp, 20 predicted proteins | sample 2166341 | NCBI WGS metagenome assembly RCUP01 (sample SAMN09932325, study PRJNA488358) | compost metagenome | isolation source: compost soil in succinonitrile-enriched | place: Germany: Experimental Botanical Garden | reverse complement strand
GGGGACACGGTTCGCGACTATCTCTACGTGCCATCAATCGTGATGCAGTGGATGTTCCCTGTCATCATCACCTTCTCGATCTTCCTGTTCATGCGCGGCCACGATATGCCGGGCGGCGGCTTTGCGGCCGGCATCACCATGGCGATTGGCTTCCTGCTGCAATATCTCGCTGGCGGCGCGCGCTGGGCGGAAGACCGCATCCGCATCCTGCCGTTGCGCTGGATGGGCTTCGGCCTTCTGATGGCGGCGGCGACGGGTATCGGCTCGTGGTATTTCGGCTACCCGTTCCTGACCTCCTATTTCCAATATACGGAGATCCCCTATATCGGCAAAATGCCGACAGCTTCGGCCTTGCTGTTCGACCTCGGCGTCTTCTCGCTGGTCGTCGGCTCCACCGTTCTTATCCTGATAGCACTGGCACACCAATCGTTGCGTAACTACCGCGTTCGCACGCCTGAAGCCGCAAAAGCGGAGGACGTGTAATGGAACTCATTCTTGCAATCGGCATCGGCATCATGACCGGCTCCGGCGTCTGGCTGGTGCTTCGCCCGCGCACCTATCAGGTCATTGTCGGGCTCTCGCTGCTGTCCTATGCCGTCAATCTCTTCATCTTCGGTGTCGGCGGCATTAAGACCAATGCGCCGCCGGTGCTGGTGAACGGCGTTGACAGCTCAACGCTGGCCGACCCCGTGCCGCAGGCGCTGGTGCTGACGGCCATCGTCATCGGCTTTGCCACCACCGCATTGTTCCTCGTCGTGCTGCTTGCCGCCCGCGGCCTCACCGGCACCGACCATGTGGACGGGAGGGAGTCGAAATGATGTCGTTCCCCTTCCACATCGTCATCGCCCCCATTCTGGTGCCGCTGATCACCGCAGCCCTGCTGCTGTTCTTCGACGAGCGCCAGCGCGTGGCGAAAGCCGCCATCAGCCTCACCTCCACCGTGCTGTTGCTGGTGGTCGCCATCCTGCTGTTCCGCGAGGTGAACTCGACCGTCAATACCGAGATCGCCGCGGTGGTTTCGAGCGGCGTCTACCTGCTCGGCAACTGGCCGGCCCCCTTCGGGATCGTGCTCGTCGCCGACCGTCTTTCAGGCCTGATGGTGCTGTTGACGGCGCTGCTTGCCATTCCGTCTTTGATTTACTCCATGGCCAAGTGGCACAAGTCCGGTGCGCATTTCCATTCGCTGTTCCAGATGATGCTGATGGGCGTCAACGGCGCGTTCCTGACCGGTGACCTCTTCAATCTCTTCGTTTTCTTCGAAGTGATGCTGGCGGCCTCTTATGGGTTGTTGCTGCACGGTTCCGGCCAGCAGCGCGTCAAGGCGGGGCTGCATTATATCGCCATCAACCTCGTTGCAGCGCTGTTCTTCCTGATCGGCGTCAGCCTCATCTATGGTGTGACCGGCACGCTGAACATGGGTGACCTCGCCCATCGTATCGAAGGCCTCAACCCCGACCAGCGTATGCTGCTGGAAACCGGAGCGGCGGTTCTGGGCGTCGCGTTCCTGGTCAAGGCCGGCATGTGGCCGCTGAATTTCTGGCTGCCTTCCGCCTACGGCGCGGCGTCGGCCCCGGTCGGCGGGCTGTTTGCGATCATGAGCAAGGTGGGCATTTATGTCATCGCCCGCCTGTCCTTCCTGCTTTTCGGGCAGACGGCAGGGGAATCCGCCGGTTTCGGCCATGATGCCCTGCTTGTCGGCGGCATCGCCACCATCATCTTCGGGGCCATCGGCGTTCTGGCGTCGCAGGCGCTGGGGCGGCTGGCCGGCTTTTCGGTTCTGGTATCGTCCGGAACGCTTCTTGCCGCCATGGGCACCGGCAATCCGACAGTTGCGGCCGGGGCGCTCTATTACATGGTCAGTTCCACGCTCACCATCAGCGCCTTCTTCATGCTGATCGAGCTGGTGGAACGCGGGCAGGATGCGGGCGCGAACGTTCTTGCCGTGACCATGGAGGCCTATGGCGAGGGCGAAGACGAGGATGAGGAGGAAGAAGTCGGCGTGACCATGCCCGCCACCATGGCGGTGCTCGGCGCCTGTTTTGCCGCCTGCGGCATTCTTCTCGCCGGCCTGCCGCCGCTTTCTGGCTTCATCGCCAAATTCTCGATGCTGACCGCCATTCTCAACCCTTCCGGGCTTGGCGCCAATGACAGCGTTTCCACGCTTTCCTGGTGGCTTGTCTTCCTGATCGTCTTTGCCGGTTTCGCCTCGCTGATCTCGATGACGCGCGCCGGCATCCGCACCTTCTGGGCCTCCATCGAAGGAACCGTGCCGCGCGTGCTCGTCATCGAAATCGCGCCGATCATGCTGCTGCTCGGCCTGACGCTTGCCATGACCGTGCAGGCAGGACCGGTGATGCGTTACATGCAGGAGACCGCGCGTATTCTCGATCTGCCGGCAAGCTATATTCAGGGCGTCATTTCCGCCCCGAGAGCGGGAACGAACCCGGAGGCGGAACCATGATGAGCCGTATCCTGCCTTATCCGCTGCTGACGATCTCGCTGATCTTCTTCTGGATGACGATCAACAGCTTTTCGCCGGGGCACCTGCTGCTTGGCACCTGTGTCGCGCTTATCGCCTCCTGGGCGATGGCGTCGCTGAGGCCAGCCAAGCCGCGCATCCGCAACTGGCACAGGCTGGTGCAGCTGATCTTCATCGTGCTTTATGATATCGTCAGGTCCAACCTCTCGGTCGTGAGGATCATCCTGTTCGAGCGCGAAAAGAACCGCAAATCCGGCTTCCTCGCGGTGCCGCTCGATATTCGCGACCCCATGGCGCTGGCCGTTCTCGCGACGATCCTGACCTCGACGCCGGGAAGCGCATGGCTCGAATATAATTCCAGTCAGGGCACGCTTCTGATTCACGTTCTCGATGATGTGGATGAGGCTGCCTGGATAAGCCTCATCAAGAACCGTTATGAAAAACTGCTGATGGAGATATTCGAATGAGTTCGATTATCCTTTTCTGGTCCTTTTCGCTGGCACAGTTCATGCTCGCCATCGCAATGACGATATCAGTCTATCGCATCGCCATCGGCCCGCGTGCGCAGGACCGCGTGCTGGGCGTGGATACGCTTTATGTCAACGCCATGCTGCTTCTCCTGACCTTCGGCCTGCGCACCGGCAACGACATCTATTTCGAGGCATCGCTGCTGATCGCCATTCTGGGCTTCGTCTCCACCGTCGCCCTTTCCAAATTCCTGATGCGCGGCGAGGTGATCGAATGAACGAGGTACACGAATTTCCGCTCTGGGCCGCCATTGCCGTGGCCTTCTTCGTGCTGCTCGGCGCCTCGCTGACGCTGATCGGCACCATCGGCTTTGCCAGGCTCAACAGCTTCTATGAGCGCCTGCACGCGCCAACCCTCGGCACCAGCTGGGGCACCGGCGGCATCGTCATGGCCTCGATCATCTATTTCTCAGTGTCCGGCGACCGCTTCGCCTTCCACGAAATCTTCATCGGCATTTTCATGACGGTGACGACCCCGGTTTCCCTGATGCTGCTCGGCCGGGCGGCACTTTATCGGGATCGGGCGGAGCAGAATTCGGACAATCGGGAGCATTTGTAATTCGCCCAGATCAAGACCGTTTCGGAGCGATGACCTTGCGAAAAGTGAGGGAAATTCTTCTGCTTCGGTCTGTCCTAACTCCATTCACGATATCCGATTTGCGAGCCGGAATCTCTCAGCAAGACGCCGGAGCGAGGCTGAAGCAAAACACCGCACGCGGCTGGTCCGCGCACATCGCGGAAAACCATCTCACATGCGGATAGAAGGCTTATCGACACGATTGTATCGTCAAAACAGGGAACACAGTCGATGTGTGCGCTGATGCCCTGGCCCGGAAGATACTCGTTCGCAATCACCTGGTCCGGCAAATTTCGGCAATATCCTTCCGTAACCAATCGCTCAGCGAAGATACCGAGCCACTGTGGCAATGGCCCGAGATAGGCATCTGGGGTAACAGTGCGCGCTTTATAGTCGTAGCGATAACCGAAATGCTGCACACGGCGCTTCAACTCAGTGCTCCAAGCACCGTTATCCAATATGGCTGCGAGGGTGGCTTCGTCTTCGGGGGAGACGAAAGCGTCGAAATACACGATGCCTGGCGGCAAAGGAGATGCACCGACATGATTTACTAGCGTGCACCCTCCATCGACTTGAAATAAACAAGCTCGGCAGATGGCTACATCGGAACTGTCAAAAGCATATGATAGGGAGAGCCGATGACCGGAAGGCCCCGCCTTGTGAATGGGCAAGCCACCACATAACCAATTCACTAGATAATTGATTTGAGAGAAATGGTGCCCGGAGGCGGATTTGAACCACCGACACGCGGATTTTCAATCCGCTGCTCTACCAACTGAGCTATCCGGGCACTTCAGGTCCTTGAAGAACCTCCGCTTTTGGCGGGCGGGGCCGTTTGGTGCCCCGAAAGTGAGCGGGGTTATAACATCTTGTTCGGACATGGCAAGCGCCATCGCGAAGTTTTTTGACAGTTTTTTCACGGCGCCTGTGGATGGCTGGAATGCGTGTCCGGCCGAGGCCGGATCCTGGCTGGAAATCCACTCTCCGCCATCAGCCGGGCCTGATCGGCATTCGACGGGCGGACGCGTTCGGAAAGGGTCGCAAGGTTACGAGAGGGCGCAGCGTGGGGCGGCTATGCCCCTTCACTGCGCCGCGCAGCAAGGCCAAGCGCGAAAGGCACCACGGCCACCAGCGCCGCCATGACGGGCGAAGACGCGAAGATGCGGCTGGCAAGCGAGGTGACGGCGACGGAGCGCACCACCGTCATCAGTCGGGAATTCTCGCGGTCGCGCTCATGGTGGGGCTGTGCGGGTCTGTGACGGGAATGTTGGGCCGCCTCCAGCCGTTTGACATCGCGGCGGATCTTGTCGACCTGTTTGCGAAGCTCGTCCAGTTCGGCGCGTAGCGCCGGGTCGATGATATTGGCGGCACGCGTTCTCCTCGCTGCGGGTTTTGCCACCTTTGCTTCGGCGGCCACAGCCTCGGCCTCTTCGTCCAGTTCGGCCAGTTCATCGTCCAGGTCGGATGGCTTGTCGAAACCGTGGGATCGCAGTGGTGCTTTCATCGCTGTCTCCTGAGGCGTTCTGAATTGCGGCGGCGGGCGTCTTTCGCCCGGTCACGCCCTTTCAACGCCTCAGCCGGGCAAAGGATGCACGGAAAGCAGGGAGAGCGGCATAAAAAACAGGCCCCGAAGGGCCTGTTCAGTAATCTCTCCGGAAACCTTACGCCGCCTTGGCGGCGCTGGCGTAAGGATCGAAACGACCGTAGAAGGTTTCGCCCTTGGCGGCCATCTCCTTCAGGAGTGGCGTCGGCTTGAAGCGTGGGCCATAGGCCTCGCTGAGCTTTTCGGCCAGCGCCACGAAGGTCTTCACGCCCATACCGTCGATGTAAGACAGCGCACCGCCGGTGTAAGGCGCAAAGCCGAAACCGAGGATGGAGCCGACATCGGCCTCACGCGGATCGGTGACGATGCCTTCTTCCACCGTGCGCGCCGCTTCCAGCGCCACGGTGACGAGGAAGCGCTGTTTCAGCACCTCCATATCCACGTCCTCAGGCTTCTGCTGCGGATAGAGATCCTTCAGGCCGGGCCAGAGGGACTTCTTGGCGGGCTTTGGCGGGTAGTCGTAAAAGCCCTTGGCGTTCTTGCGGCCAAAACGGCCCTCGCCTTCCACCAGTTTCTTCACCAGCTCCATATGGCGCGGATCGACGGCCTTTTCGCCGAGATCGGCGACGGTGGCTTTGAGGATCTTGTAGGAAAGATCGATCGCCACCTCGTCATTCAGCGCCAGCGGGCCGACCGGCATACCGGCGAATTTCGCGGCATTTTCAATCATGGCGGCGGGTACCCCTTCGATCAGCATGTCGTAGCTTTCGGCCATGTAGCGCAGCACGCAACGATTGACGAAGAAGCCGCGCGTATCGTTGACGACGATCGGCGTCTTCCTGATCTTCGCCACGTAATCCAGCGCAACGGCCAGCGCCTTGTCACCGGTTTCCTTGCCGAGGATCACTTCCGTCAGCATCATCTTCTCGACCGGCGAGAAGAAGTGAATGCCGATGAAATCGGTCGGGCGCTTCGAGTTCTTCGCAAGCCCGGTGATCGGCAAAGTGGAGGTGTTGGAGGCGAAGATCGCGCCTTGGGGCAACACGGCTTCCACGGCCTCGATGACGGCCTTCTTCACGTCGCGGTCTTCGAAGACAGCCTCGATGACGAGATCGGCATCGGCGAGCGCCTTGTAATCCGCCGTCGGAGTAACGAGGTCGAGCAGGGCCTTGCCCTCATCCTGCGTCAGCCTGCCCTTGCCGATGGCCGCCTTGACGCTTTCCTCGCAATGGCCCTTGCCCTTGTCCGCCGCTTCCTGATCGCGATCGACCAGCGTGACGGGGATGCCGGCTGCGGCGGTAACATAAGCGACAGCTGCGCCCATGAAGCCCGCGCCGACGACGCCCACCTTCTTGAACTCCGTCTTCGGCTGGCCGGCCGGGCGGCGCGCGCCCTTGCCCAGTTCCTGCATGGAAATGAACAGCGAGCGGATCATGCCGAAGGCTTCCTTCGAGCGAAGGATTTCGGTGAAATAACGCTGCTCCACCTTAAGCGCCGTATCGAAGGGCAATTGCAGGCCTTCATACACACATTTGAGGATGGCAAGCGCGGCCGGATAGTTGCCGGCGCTTTCACGACGCAGGATGGCGGGAGCGGCAGGCCACAGCTGGGCTGCGGCAGGCGTCCAGATGCCGCCGCCGGGGGCTTTGAAGCCCTTTTCATCCCAGGGTGCGACCGGCTTCAGGCCGTCCTTGATCATCTGCTTTGCGGTGGCGACCAGCTGATCCGGCTCGACCACCTGATGCACCAGACCCATGGCCTTGGCGCGCGCGCCGGTCAGCGACTGGCCCGTCGTCATCATCTGCAGTGCCGATTGCGCATCCGTCAGGCGCGGCACGCGCTGGGTGCCGCCGGCGCCGGGGAAGATGCCGACCTTGACTTCCGGCAGGGCGATCTTGAGGCTCTTGGCGCTGGAGGCCACGCGGCCGTGGCAGGCGAGCGAGAGTTCGAAGGCGCCGCCCATGCAGGTGCCGTTGATGGCGGAAACCCAGGGCTTGCCATTGGTCTCGATCTTGCGGAACAGGCCCGTCATGCGGCCGACCAGTTCGAACAGCTTTGCCGCCGCCTGATCCGGGTTCTTCGCCTTCTCGTCATTATAGAAGGAGAACATCGACTTGATCATCGAAAGATCGGCGCCGCCGGAAAAGGTGCTCTTGCCTGACGTGAAAACCACGCCCTTGACGGCGCTGTCGGCGACGGTGGCGTCAACAATGGCGTTCAGCTCGTCCATCACTTCAGAGGTGAAGACGTTCATGGATTTTTCCGGCATGTCCCAGGTAACGAGGGCAATGCCGTCTGCGTCCGTCTCGATGGTGAAATTGGTATAAGTGCTCATTTGGGATTCCTCTTCCCTGAATCTTAATGGCCGCTTCGCTTTCTCCGTCATCCTCGGGCTTGACCCGAGGATCTAAGCACCGGGGATAGATCCTCGGGTCAAGCCCGAGGATGACGGAGGAACCGTTGCGGTATCAGCCGAAGCCTCTCAAACCCGCTCGATAACCGTCGCGGTGCCCATGCCTGCGCCGATGCAGAGCGTGACGAGCGCGGTGTTCAGATCGCGCCGCTCCAGCTCATCCAGCACAGTGCCGAGGATCATCGCACCTGTTGCACCCAGCGGATGGCCCATGGCGATGGCGCCGCCATTGACGTTCATCCGCTCGTGGTCGATATCGAAAGCCTGCATGTAACGCAGCACGACGGCAGCGAAGGCTTCGTTGAGCTCGAAAAGATCGATATCGGCAAGCTTCATGCCGGTCTTTTTCAGGAGCTTTTCGGTTACATCCACCGGGCCGGTCAGCATCAGCGCCGGGTCGGAACCGATATTGGCGAAAGCCTTGATGCGGGCGCGCGGTTTCACGCCCATCGCCTCGCCGCCAGCCCTGGAGCCAACCAGCACGGCCGCCGCGCCATCGACGATACCAGATGAATTGCCGGCGTGATGGACGTAGTTGATCCGCTCCACTTCCGGATGCGCCATGATACCGACGGCTTCGAAGCCGCCCATTTCACCCGGCATCTGGAAGGAGGGGTTGAGGGAAGCCAGCGCCTGCATGTCCGTGCCGGGGCGCATATGCTCGTCGCGGTCGAGGATCGTCAGACCGTTTGAGTCCTTCACCGGAATGACTGATTTGTTGAAATAGCCCTTTTCCCAGGCATGCGCCGCACGCCTCTGGCTCTCGACGGCATAGGCATCGACATCGTCACGGGAGAAACCGTATTTGGTGGCGATGAGATCGGCCGAAACGCCCTGCGGCATGAAGAAGGCCGGGAAATTGACCGAAGGGTCCATGTACCAGGCACCGCCCGACATGCCCATGCCGACGCGCGACATGCTTTCCACGCCGCCGGCGATGACGATATCGTCCGATCCCGCCTTGACCTTGCCGGCCGCGAAGTTGATGGCATCAAGACCCGAGGCGCAGAAGCGCGAGATTTGCATGCCCGGCGCCCTGTTGGAATAACCGGCCTCGAAGGCGGCGGCTTTCGGGATCACCGCGCCGGCATCCATGACAGGATCGACGCAGCCCATGATGATGTCGTCGACAGCAGAGGTGTCGAGCCCATTGCGGTCGCGGATGGCTTCCAGTGTCTTGGCAGCAAGGCGAACGGAGGGCACCTCATGCAGGCTGCCATCCTTCTTGCCGCGTCCGCGCGGGGTGCGGACATGGTCGTAGATATAAACGTCGGTCATAAACTCTCTCCCTGCGGCGTGTTTACCGCCAACCTTCTCAGAATGCTTCCGCAGCCAGTTCCATCATGGTGTCCGCGCCGGTTTCGATGCGGGCCTTGCGCAGCGCCGTTTCCGGCATGATGCGCTCCATATAAAACTTCGCCGTGACAAGCTTGGTCTTGAGGTAATCCTCGTCCGAAGCGCTGCCGGCCGCAAGCGCTTCGCTCGCGGCTTTCGCCATGCGCGCCTGCATGTAACCCAGCACCACGATGCCGAAGAGGTGCATGTAATCGGTCGAACCGGCACCGGCATTGTCGGGCTTGGCCATGGCGTTCTGCATGAACCACATGGTTGCGGCCTGCAGGTCGTTCAAACCCTTCTTCAGACCCTTGGTGTAAAGGGCAAGCTTTTCGTCGGCGCGGTTTTCCTCGCAGAAATCGCCGATTTCCTTGAACAGCGCCATCACGGCACGGCCGCCATTCATGCCGAGCTTGCGGCCGACCAGATCGAGCGCCTGAATGCCGTTCGCGCCCTCATAGATCATGGTGATACGGGCATCGCGGACATATTGGCTCATGCCATGTTCCTCGATGTAGCCGTGACCACCGAAGACCTGCTGCGCCATGACAGCATGGTCGAAGCCCTTGTCGGTCAGCACGCCCTTGAGGATCGGGGTGACGAGGCCGAGCAAGTCGTCTGCTGCCTGCCGCTGCTTTTCGTCAGCGGCGCGGTGGGCGATATCGGATTGCAGCGCGGTCCACAGAAGGAAAGCGCGGCCGGCCTCGTTGTAAGCCTTGATGGTCATCAGCGTGCGGCGGATATCGGGATGCACGATGATCGGATCGGCCTTCTTGTCCGGGAACTTCGCGCCGGAAAGCGAGCGGCCCTGAATACGTTCACGGGCATATTCAACCGCGTTCTGATAGGCGATTTCACCAACGGAGAGGCCCTGCAGACCGACGCCGAGGCGGGCCTCGTTCATCATCACGAACATGGCCGAAAGGCCCTTGTTCTCTGCGCCCAGCAGATAACCCGTCGCGTCATCATAGTTCATGACGCAGGTGGCGTTGCCGTGGATGCCCATCTTGTGTTCGATAGCGCCACAGGTGACGCCGTTGCGTTCACCAAGCGTGCCGTCTTCCTTCACGAGGAATTTCGGCACGATGAAGAGCGATATGCCCTTGGTGCCTTCCGGCGCGCCTTCGATGCGGGCAATCACCAGATGGACGATATTGTCAGTCATGGAATGTTCGCCGGCGGAGATGAAGATCTTCTGGCCGGAAATCTTATAGCTGCCGTCGCCCTGCGGAACCGCCTTGGTGCGCAGCAGGCCGAGATCGGTGCCGCAATGGGGTTCTGTGAGGTTCATGGTGCCGGACCAGGAGCCTTCGACCATCTTCGGCAGATAGGTTTCCTTCTGCGCCTGCGTGCCATGCACGAGGACGGCGGCGATCGCGCCCTGCGTGAGGCCCGGATACATCATCAGCGACAGGTTGGCCGACGACATATATTCGCCGATAGCTGCATGCAGCGTATAGGGCAGGCCCTGCCCGCCGAACTCCGGCGGAACGGCAAGGCCGATCCATCCGCCTTCACAATAGGCGTCATAAGCGTCCTTGAAACCATCGGGCACGGAGACCGAACCGTCATCGGCGCGCTTGCAGCCTTGGCTGTCGCCGGAAAGGTTGAGCGGGAAAAGCCGCTCCTCGGCAAGCTTTGCGGCCTCGCCGGTGATCGCCTCGATCATGTCCGGGGTTGCATCCTCAAAGCCGGGCAGGTTGTTATACCGCTCCAGGCCGAGAACGTCGTTCAGGATAAAAAGCGTGTCTTTAACTGGGGCCTTGTAAACAGGCATTACCGATGTTCCTCCGCATCGTGGGCGCCGGCGATAATCCGGCCGATATGGGATGACAATATTTGACGTGCGCGTAAACGTCAAACAAATTTCGGCGGAATATCGCCTCCCCTTTTCCGCGGAATGGATGGCCGGCGCTGCTCATGGCTCTCACGCGCCACAAAAGTTAAAAAATTCCAACCATAGTTAACCACTTCTTTACCACGTTTCGTGAATTCTCCCGAAAGAGGTAACTGCTTCGTACTCCGGCGCATTTTCCTCAACGGGGGCAAATACCGGCTCTGGAATTGCTGCATGTTGCGGCGACGGCGTGTTCAGGCAGGCAACGTCGCGACAGATAACCGGGCACGGCGGGCGGAAGCGAAGCGAGCGAAAAGATGAACGGATTGCGATCGAAAAACCAACAGCCAAGCGACAGATCGTCTCTTGATGCTCTCAATCGCACCATTGAAGGCCTTGAAGCCCGTATCGAAGGGTTGATGAGCCAGAAGTTCCCGCGCGACCCTCGGGGTGCGAGCACTCAGGTCGAGCCCAAATCCGAAGCTTATGCCGCGCCCCGCGAGCCACGCGCCAGCGTTACCCCGCCGCAGCTCGACCCCGTCAACGAAATCCGCCAGCGCCAGCGCCTCCTCGAAGCAAGCTTCCAGCGCCCGCAGGAACCCGCCGCCCGCCCGGAACGGACGATTACCAGACCGCTTGCGCCGGAATACCGTCCGAGGGACGCGCAGCAGACCGCCGCCGCTCCCGCCCCGCGTGCGCGTTCCATCCCGTCCTATCAGGAACCGCAGCGCAACGACGCGGCACTGCAGGAGATTGCGCAGGCGCTCGTCAATCTGCGGCATGAGCTGAAGCACGATATTGCCGAGGGCGTTGCGCGCGAAGCGCAGGGCCTGCGCGCCGAAATCCGCAATATTCGCGCAGTAGCGGAAGACCAGCAGTTCATTGGCGACCTGCGCGAAGACATCGCACGGCTGGCCGGCAGCATCGACCAGCTCGGCAATCTGGCATCGCCTGACGCCTATGGGCTGCGCAATGAGTTCGAGGACCTGCGCCTGACGATCGACCAGCTTGCACGCGAAGACAGCGTGCACCGGATCGAAAGCCGCTGGAACAATGTGGAAGACACGCTGCGCGGTTTCGACGCCGGCGCGCTGCAGGATGAGATCGTTTCGCTCGCCTATCGTCTTGATGACATCAAGACTCAGCTTGGCGGTATGAGCAACAATCCGGCCGTGCGCGTGCTCGAAGACAAGCTGATCGCGATTGCCAGCGCCGTGGAGCAGCTCGGCAAGCATATGAAGCCGAACGAGGCCGCCTTTAGCGAACAGTTTTCCGGTCTCGACCAGCGGCTGGATGAAATCAGCCGCGCCATTGCCGCCACCGGCGCGCGCGCGAATGCGCAGGCAACGGACAATGCGCTGGCGCAGCGGCTGGAAACCCGGCTGAACGGTCTTTCCGAACAGCTCGGCGACATCAACCGCCTTGCCGCCGCAAAGCCGGAACCGACGCTCGATCTCACCGCGCGTCTTGAAGCGCTGGCCGGCAAGATCGATGAGCTCAGCACCGCCCGCGACGCCGCCCAGCTGCACGAGCGGCTGGACCAGCTCTCCCTGCTGCTGGAGCGTTCGCAGCGCCCCTCGCAGCAGGCGGAGCTGACATCTTTTCTGAGCGATATTTCCCGCAAGATCGATGCGCTCGACCACGGCGCCGTCAATGACGGCCTGGCCGAACGGCTCGACACGCTGTCGCGCCGGATCGAGGACCTAGACTATCGTTACAGCCAGCCGCAGGCCGCATCCGGGCTCAGCGAAAGCGCCTTTTCGCGTCTGGAAGAGCGGCTCGGCAATATTGCCGCCCGCCTGGACGAGACCGCCCACGCCGCGCCCGCCGACAGCCATGCGCTGGCCAGCCTCGAAAACCAGATCGCCCATCTCTCCACGCTGATCAGCCAGCCGGTGCAGATGCAGGCGACAGGCATGTCGCCGGAACTCGACGCCCGTATGGCGGCGATCGAAGACTACATGGCGTCGAACGATGAATATATCATCGAAGCGGCGCGGCAGGCTGCCGAAGCCGTTCTGGATGCCTATACCCGCAACAATCTCTCGGCCGGCGCAAACATCGCCGACATGACGATGCTGACCGATCTTGCGACCGACCTGCGCAGTCTCGAAGCGCTGAGCCGCAATACCGAAGAGCGCACGCACCGTACCTTCGAAGCGCTGCACGAAACGCTGGTGCAGATTGCCGGCCGGCTCGACAGCCTCGACAACGCCCCCGCTTATCGTAACGAAGCTCCCCGCAACGTCGCGCAGCAGATGGTCGCCCCCGCCCGCGAAGAAGCGCCCATGCCGGCCGCCATCTTCCCGGAGGAAGGCTATATTGCCGAAGAACAGGCCATTCTCGACGACGCCCGCGAAAACGACGCGGCAACGATCGTACCACCTGCTGCCGCAAAGCCCGCAAAAGCGGAAAAGAAAAGCCTGCTTGCAGGCCTGACGAAGCGTTTCAAGACTGGCACGGCGAAGACCGCCAAAACAGCTGAAGAGCCCATATCCGCCTCCTCCACCCGCACCCAGGTCGAGCCCGCTCCCTCGCTCGATCCGATCGATGTGCTGCCCGCAGGTCAGGAGAACGAACTTCTGGAGCCGGGTTCGGGTGCGCCCGATATCAAGAAAATCCTGGAACGCGTGCGCGCTAGCCAGGTGGCTGCCAGCGGCAAGGCTGCGGATGCGGAAGGACGGACGGATTTCATCGCCGCCGCCCGCCGCGCAGCGCAGGCCGCCGCCATGGAAACATCGCCGGAAAAGCTTGAAACCGGCAAGAAGAGCCGCAAGGCCGACACCTCGGCACTTTCCCGCTATCGCCGCCCGCTGCTGCTTGGCATCGGCGCCATTCTTCTTGCCATGATGGCCATGCCGCTCGTCAAAACGCTGATCGGCGGCGCGGAAGCCCCGGCGCCGATCATCGAGCAGAAGATGGACAATGGCCCGGTTTCAGCACTTCCCGACACCGGCGAAAAGGCCGTAACCATTCCGTCCGATCTCGCCATCGATCCGGAACAGTCGGCATCGGCCGACAGCATCGAAAATACCGCACCGGCGCAAAATACCATTGATAACCGCACCATAGGCGGTGCGCCGCTGCCGGACGAGCCGCCGGTTGCCGATGTTCCCGCTGTGGATCCCGCAAATTCCGGCGCCGTCGCGCAGAACGAAGCTCCGAAACCGGCCGAAACCGCTGCCCCGGTTGCTCCTGCCCAGGACGCCATCGCGGTTCCCGCTGGCATCGAGCCCGCATCGCTTGCCGAAGCCGCCGCCAAGGGCGATACGCAGGCGCTGTTCGAGATCGCAGCGCGCTACACCGACGGCCGCGGCGTTGCCGCCGACCGTGCGGAAGCGGCAAAGTGGTACAAGCTGGCTGCCGATCGCGGTCTTGCGCCCGCGCAATATCGTCTTGCCAATCTTTACGAGAAGGCGAACGGCGTCGAACGTAACCTTGCCGAAGCCAAGCGCTATTACACGCTGGCAGCCGAACAGGGCAATGCCGGCGCGATGCACAATCTCGCGGTCCTGCAGGCCTCCGACGCGGCCGGTCAGCCGGATTTCGCCGCCGCCGCACAATGGTTCATCAAGGCCTCTGACCTCGGTGTGCGCGACAGCCAGTTCAACCTCGCCATTCTCTACGCCCGCGGCAGCGGCGTGAAGCAGGATATCGAAGAATCCTACAAGTGGTTCGCCATCGCCGCCAGAGACGGTGACGCGGACGCCGCCCAGAAGCGCGACGAAGTGGCAGGGGCCCTGAACCCGCAGCAGCTTCAGAGTGCGAAGGCCAAGGTGGACGCCTGGAAGGTCAAGCCGCTTTCGGAAGACGCCAACAGCGTCAACCCGCCCGAGGAATGGGCCGGCAAGGAGGGTGTGAAGACCGCCTCCGTGGACATGGAAAAGGCGATCCGCAACATTCAGGCGATCCTGAACAAGAACGGTTTTGACGCCGGCCAGCCCGACGGCAAGCTTGGCAAGAACACCGTAACCGCCATCAGGGACTTCCAGAAGTCCGTGGGTCAGACACCCGACGGGCGCATCACCAACGAACTGGTGACCGCGCTTCTCGCCCGCAACAAGTAAGCGTTCTGGAACTGGCGAAGCGGCCCCCCTTGGTCGCTTCCGGGCAACCCGGCGCAGGAATGTGGCGGCCTGCCCACGCACGACCGCTATCTTTCCAAATTATCAACGTATTTACCGTTGAATGTTGACAGGTCAGGCCCTCGCGGGCATGACGGATGAAGGTCGGGCATGCCCGGTCTTTTCAGACAGAAAGTGTAAATCGCGGCGCGGCCCCCTCACCCGGACAAGCCCTGCCGCCCGGAACCATTTGCCCGAGGTCCGAGCCGTGACTGTCTATCTGCCGATCGCAGAACTGTCGGTGAATATTTTCATCATTCTCGGCATGGGCGCGGCCGTCGGTTTTCTTTCCGGCATGTTCGGCGTGGGCGGCGGCTTTCTGATCACGCCGCTTCTGATTTTCTACAATATTCCCCCCGTGGTGGCTGTGGCGACCGGCGCAAACCAGGTGGTCGCTTCCTCCGTGTCAGGCTCGATCACGCATTTCCGGCGCGGAACGCTGGACGTGAAGCTCGGCAGCGTGCTGCTTGTGGGCGGTCTTGTGGGTGCGACGGTCGGCGTGTGGATATTCTCCTTCCTGCGCAGTATCGGCCAGCTCGATCTCATCGTTTCGCTGCTCTACGTCATCCTGCTCGGCACCGTTGGCGTGCTGATGCTGAAGGAAAGCATTTCGGCGCTTCGCCGCGCCGCCCGCAATGAAGCCGTGACGCTGCGCCGGCCGGGCCACCACAACTGGGTGCATCGCCTGCCGCTGAAAATGCGGTTCAAGAAATCGAAGATCTATCTCAGCATCATTCCCGTCGTCACACTGGGTTTCGGCATCGGCATCCTCACCTCGATCATGGGTGTCGGCGGCGGCTTCATCATGGTGCCGGCGATGATCTATCTGCTGCGCATCCCCACCAGCGTGGTTGTCGGCACCTCGCTGTTCCAGATCATTTTCGTGACCGCCTATACGACCGTCGTTCAGGCCGCGACCAACTATTCCGTCGACGTGGTGCTGGCCTTCATCCTGATGGTGGCGGGCGTCATCGGCGCGCAATATGGTGTGCGCGTCGGCCAGAAACTGCGTGGCGAACAGTTGCGCGCGCTTCTGGCGCTGCTGGTGCTTGCGGTCGCCCTTCGCCTTGCCGTAGCGCTGGTGGTGCGGCCGGAAGACCTGTTTTCGGTGGCCGTCGGGGGGTTAGGTTATTGACCCGCCATTTGCTGCTTGCCGCCCTTGCCCTGCTCTCATGTCTTGCCCTCGGGCAAACTGCTTCGGCGCAGACGCCGCCACTTGCACTGCCGCCCGGTCCGCAGCAGCGGTCCCTGCTGGAAAATATCGAAATCGGCGCATCGACGACGGAAATTCCCATCGCGTCGGATTTTCGCGGGGCGGATTTCACGCTTTTCGGCGCGCTGAACAACACCGATCAGCTGCTGCTCGCCATCGGGCAATATGATATCGTCGTGACGCTGGAAGGGCCGAGCGACTATATGACCGTGCGCAAGAAGGAGCGCGTGGCGGGCATCTGGATCAATACCAGCGCCATCACCTTCACGCCGCTGCCGGAATCCTATTCCATGGCCAGCACGCGCAATATCAGCGACATCGCTTCGCCCGGCACGCTCAGGGCCATGGGGCTGGGTGTCGACCATCTGTCGCTGAAAAGCGCGGTGTTTTCCGGCGTGCCCGACAATGTCTTCGATTTTCAGGAGGCCTACCGTCGGCTCAAGCTTTCAAGCGGCATCTATCGTAACGACACGACCGGTGTGAGGCTGGAACGCACCGGCCTGTTCTGGGCGACACTTCGCCTGCCCGCCAACGTGCCGAACGGCGTGCACACCGCCCGCGCCTATCTCTTCAAGAGCGGCAAATTCATCGCCCAGCGCGAATTGAAACTGCGCGTCGTCAAGACCGGCATGGAGCAGGCGATCACCGATGCGGCGCATCAGACGCCGCTTGCCTATGGCGCGCTCTGCGTTCTGCTCGCCGTGGTGACCGGCTGGGGCGCCAGCATCATCTTCCGCAAGGACTGACCCGCTCTTCCTCCTGCAAATCGGGCGCAGGCGACCCTCTGCGTCAAAGATAGCATTCGCTTCCGTCATCGGTTTGCGGTAAAATTCAAGGCGTTACAACCACGCACACAGCTCTTGGCGGCCAGTGTGGCTGTGACCGGGATGAAAAGGAGAAATGTCATGTTCAAGCACATTCTCATTCCCACCGATGGCTCGCCGCTGGCGCAGATCGCAATCGACCAAGGGTTCGCTCTCGCCAAGGAGGCAGGCGCAAAGGTGACCGTGGTGACGGTATCGGAACCCTTTCATGTGATTGCCAGCGATGTCGAGGACATTGCCGCCATTGCCGAAGAGGAATTTCACCGTTGTGAGGAGGCGGAGCATCTGCTGCGCGATACGCAGGCACAGGCCACGTCCATGGGATTGGATTGTGAAGCGCTGCTGGCGCGGGCGGGAAGGCCCGACGAGGCGATCATCGAAGCCGCCAACAGGAGCGGCTGCGATCTCATCGCCATGGCCTCGCACCGGCGCAGGAGCTTCTTGGAAATGCTGCTCGGCAGCGTCACGGCCAAGGTGCTGAAGAATTCGAAGATACCGGTGCTGGTCTACCGGCAATAGAGCATTTCCAGTAAAAGTGCGTAGCGGTTTTACGTCCGGACAATGCGTAAAAACAAAGAGATAACGGCGACGATGCGCTCAGCCGATGAGATTTGAAAATCGCACCGAATAGATGCGATCCCTCCCCATCAGATGCGCGACAAGAGCGGCATGATCGAACAGGCCGCGCATGGCTTTATGCCGCAAATCCAGCCCGCCGCTCATCACCCCGAATGCCGGCATCAAAAGCCGTGAACCATCGGTGGCGAAACAGGGGCGTCGCACCGTTTTCTCGCGACGGCGCACGGTTGCAGAAGGATGCAGGTGCCCCGCAATTTCGCCGGCGGCATCTCCCAGCTTCGGCTCGTGGCGGAAGACGAGATTGCCATAAAACATCTCGTCCACCGAAGAGCCCGGCAGATCGACCGTACCGTCGGGGTCGTGGTTGCCGTTGATCCATATCCACTCGCGGCCACGGGCCATCTCGCGGATGAGTTCGCGCAGCGGCAGCGGCAGATGCTCGGAACCGACGCAATCGTGGAAATTATCGCCGAGACTGACGACGATCTTCGGATCATAGCGGCTGACGAGGGAGGACAGGATTTTAAGCGTGGCGATGGTGTCATAGGGTGGCAGCATGCGGCCACGCCGAGCGAAGGCCGCGCCCTTTTCCAGATGCAGATCAGAGACGACGAGCAATGACAGGTCCGGCAGGTAGAGGCCGCCCAACGGGTCGCACCAGGCGGCGACGCCGTTGATGGCGGTTTCGCTGCCAAGGCATTCGAAGCCATTGGAAAACCTGTCGCTCAATGTCAGCCGGCTCAGCACTTTTATCGTTGTTCCTTCATTGCGTATGTCAGGACATGGCCTCGGCGATAAGCTCGTCGGCGGCCTCGGCCAGCACATCGTCCATCGCCTCGCCCGCCACCGTCTCACGGCCGATTTCCAGCATGACCGGAACGGCGAGCGGCGAGACATGTTCCAGCGCGCGGTGGGTGGTGTGACCCTTGATTCGCTTCAGCATATCGCCAAGACGGCCAATGTCCAAAAGTCCAGCCGCGGCATCGCGCCGCGTCGCTTCCAGCAGGATATGATCCGGCTCATGGCTGCGAAGAACGTCATAAATAAGATCGGCAGACACCGTGACCTGACGGCCGGTCTTTTCCTTGCCGGGATGACGGCGTTCGATCAGCCCGGAAATGACGGCGCAGTTGCGGAAGGTGCGCTTCAGCATGAAGGATTCGTCCAGCCATGCTTCCAGATCGTCGCCGAGCATGTCCTCGTCCAGCAGGTCGGCCAGTGACAGGCGGCGGGATTTCAGCCGCATGCCGATATCCTCCATCGCCCAGATGGCCAGCGAATAATCGGTGGCGACGAAGCCCATGGGTTTTGCGCCCGCACGCTCCAGCCGGCGCGTCAGAAGCATGCCGAGCGTCTGGTGCGCCAAGCGTCCCTCGAAGGGATACATGACCATGAAGAAGCGCTTTCGGAAGGGGAAGGTTTCCACCAGCAGCTCGTCGCGCCTGGGAATGATCGACTTCTCCTTCTGGATCGCTAGCCAGTCGCGCACCTGATCCGGCAGCGCCTGCCAGCGGGCGGGATCGGAGAGCATGGAGCGCACCTGATCCGCGAGGTAGGTGGAAAGCGGGAACTTGCCGCCGGCATAGGAGGGAATCTTCGGGTCCATCGAAAAGGCCTGCGAGACCAGACATTCATTCTCGCGGATACCTTCAAAACGCAGCACCTTGCCGGCAAAAAGGAACGTATCGCCCTGCACCAGCTGCTCGAGGAAATATTCCTCGACCTTGCCGAGCGACATGCCGCCGCGCCCGACCGTGCCCTTGGGATTGCGCTTGACCATGCGGACATTCAGTTCCGCCGCCTCGACGATGGTGCCGAGGTTCAGCCGATATTGCTGTGCGACGGCGGGATTGGAGACCCGCCAGCGACCGTCCTTCATCTGGCGGATGCGGGCGTAACGCTCATAGGTGCGCAGCGCGTAGCCGCCGGTGGCGGTGAAATCCACCACCCGGTCGAAGGTGGCGCGCGGCAGATCGGCATAGGGCGAGGCGCTGGTGACTTCGCGATAAAGTTCATCCGCATCGAAGGGTTCGGCGCAGGCCATGCCGAGCACATGCTGGGCGAGAACATCGAGCGCGCCTTCGGCAATCGGCGGCGTATCCTGCGCGCCGATATAATTGGCATCCAGTGCAGCGCGACACTCCATCACCTCGAAACGGTTGGCCGGAACGAGAATTGCCTTTGATGGCTCGTCCATGCGGTGATTGGCGCGGCCGATGCGCTGGGCCAGGCGGCTTGCGCCCTTCGGCGCGCCGACATGCACGACAAGGTCGACGTCGCCCCAGTCTATCCCGAGATCGAGCGTGGAGGTGGCGACGACGGCGCGCAGCCGGTTTTCGGCCATGGCGGCCTCCACCCTGCGACGCTGAGCAGCATCCAGCGAACCGTGATGCAGGGCAATCGGCAGATTGTCGTCATTGATGGTCCAGAGTTCCTGGAAGATCAGCTCCGCCTGCGAGCGGGTATTGACGAAGATCAGCGTCGTCTGGTGGTCCTTCAGCGCAGAGTACAAATCCTTCATGGCGTAACGCGCCGAATGGCCGGACCATGGGATGCGCTCTTCCGTGTTCAGGATGGAAATATCCGGTTTTGCGCCGCCCTCGACGGTGATGAGGCCAGCGGGTGGCTCGCCCTGCCCCTGCGGTGCAAGATAACCGCGCAAATCCATCGGCTCCGCCACCGTGGCGGAAAGGCCGATAAAGCGCACATCGGGTGCGTGCCGGCGCACACGGGCAAGCGCCAGCGACAGCAGGTGGCCACGTTTGGAGGTGACGAGCGAATGTAATTCGTCGAGCACCACATATTTCAGGTCACGGAAAAAGCGCTCGGCCTCCTTGTTGGCGAGCAGCAGCGAGACCTGTTCCGGCGTCGTCAGCAGAATATCCGGCGGCTTGACCTTCTGGCGCTGGCGTTTGCCCTGCGGCGTATCGCCTGTACGGGTTTCGATGGAAATCGGCAGGCCCATTTCGGAAACGGGCCTGGTGAGGTTGCGCTCGATATCGACCGCAAGCGCCTTGAGCGGCGAGATATAGAGCGTGTGCACGCCGACAAAGCCCGAGCCCGGCGACACCTTGCCGCGCTCTGCCAGATCGGTGAGCGAGGCCATGAAGCCGCCCAGCGTCTTGCCGGCGCCCGTGGGCGCAATCAGCAGCATGTTCTCGCCGCCCCGCGCCCGCGCCATCAGCTCCAATTGATGGGCGCGCGGAGACCACCCCTTTTGCGCAAACCATTTCTGGAATGGAAGGGGCAAGGAACCGACATGCGTGCCGGAGATGGGAGACTCAGCGTGTTTCACGCTTTCAAGGTAGTGAGAAACCTTGAAAAAAGAAAAGCGGAACAGGACCGCTTGACAGGAATGCATAATCATGGATAAATTATATCCACGATATTTAAGCGAACCACAAAAGAGCAAAACGGATGAAACTCGGCGACGGCGTTGAACAGGCCATTCACAGCGTAGGCATGCTGGCGGGACTTTCCGAAGGCGGCGTGCTTTCAGCGGCGGCGCTTGCGGAATTTCACGGCGTTTCCACGAGCTATCTCTTGAAACACCTGCAATCGCTGTCGAGCGCCGGAATAGTCGCCACCGTGCCGGGGCCGAAGGGCGGCTATCGTCTTGCCCGGACGACCGACAGGATTACGCTGCTCGATATCGTTCTTGCCGTGGAGGGGCCACAGCCTGCCTTTCGCTGTGCGGAAATTCGCCAGCGGGGCCCCAACCCCTTGCCGGGACGTTATTTCACCAAGCCCTGCGGCATCAATGCCGCGATGCTGAAAGCGGAGAAGGCCTATCGGGCGGAACTCGCCAAAACCAGCATGGCCGATATTCTGGGCGACCTTGCCGCCAATGACGACGGTGGCATTGCCGCACGCGGCTGTGCCTTTCTGGAGCTGAACGAGCGCAAGACGGCGGCGCGCTAAGATCCAAAAGAACCAACCACCCGAAATACCGGAAGCGTCACCGCTTTCCGGAACGATGACGCATACCCTTAAACAGACCCAACCAATGGAGAGAGACCCATGAAAACCCGTTTGAACTATGCCAAAGCATCCCCCGAAGCCTTCAAAGCCGTTATGGCTCTGGAAAATTACGTTCAGAGCAGCGGGCTTGAGCGCCGCTTCGTTCACCTCATCAAGCTGCGTGCCTCGATCATCAACGGCTGCGCTTTCTGTGTGGACATGCATGTGAAGGAAAGCCGTCATGACGGCCTTTCCGAACAATGGATCAACCTGATGAGCGTATGGCGGGAATCCCCCGTCTATACCGAACAGGAACGGGCGTTGCTCGGCTGGGTGGACGCGGTGACGAAGATTGCTGAAACCGGCGCTCCGGATGACGCCTTCGAGACGCTGAAGGCGCATTTCTCCGATGAGGACATCGTGAAGATCACCGTCGCCATCGGCGCGATCAACACCTGGAACCGCATCGCCGTCGGTTTCCGCTCGCAGCATCCGGTCGATGCGGCTGCGAAGGCGGCCTGACCTCTTAAACCCAGAACGGGCGGCCGCTACATGGCGATGTAGCGGTCGTTCCTGTGATTGATGGCAAGCGTGAGGTTCATGACCAACGCGCCAAGGATGGAGCAGAGGATGACGAAAGGTGTGGCCACGAAGAACGAGCAGGCCAGCACCATGCCGTCAAAAGCGAGCTGCACGAGGCCCGCGCGCCAGCCGAAACGATCCTGCAGATAAAGCGCCAAGATGCCGAAACCGCCGAGGCTGGTGCGATGGCGAAACAGCGCCAGCATGCCGGCCGCAACCGTCAGCCCGCCAAAAAGCGCTGCGGCAACCGGATTGATACTCTGAAAGGCGAAAAAGCCGGGCATATATTCGGAAAGCAGCGCCGTCATCGCGATAGCGCAGAAGGTCTTGACCGTGAAGGCGAGGCCGAGCCGGCGGAAGGCGAGATAATAGAACGGCAGATTGGCAAGGAAAAACACCACGCCGAAGCTGAAGCCGGTGGAATAATGCGCCAGGAAGGCAAGCCCCACCACGCCGCCCGTCAAAAGGCCCGCGGACGAAAACAGCGTGACGCCCAGCGAAACCAGCATGCTGCCCGCCAGAACGCCCTGCGCGTCTTCCAGCAGCGAATGACGATCCGGCGCGGAGGCCCAAAGGTTCAGGCGCCTGCGCGCAGTCGTATCGTCCATGCCTTTTCCCCTGATTTTCAGGCCCTTGCCGAGCTATTGCACTTAAGCAGGACGGATTTCAAGCATGCTTATTCAGCGCACGACGATATATCTGTCCGAGCGGTGATTGATGGCCAGAAACATGTTGAGGACAAAAGCGCCGACAATCGAATAGGCGACCGTGGCCGGATCGATGACGAGGAAGGCGCAGAGCATCACGAAGGCGTCGAAGGCCAGCTGGATCAGACCGGCGCGGATGCCGAAACGGTCCTGAATATAGATGGCGAGAATGCCGATACCGCCTAGGCTGGCACGGTGACGATAGAGCGCCAGCAATCCGTAGCCCAGAAGCAGACCGCCGAGCAGCGCCGCCCAGAGCGGATTGATGCTGTCAATCACCATCCAGCGCGCCTCCACTTCCGTTAGCACCGAAACAAGGCCGATAGCGATGAAGGTCTTGAAGGAAAAGGCAAGACCGAGACGGCGGAAGGACAGATAATAGAACGGCAGATTAACGAGAAAGAACAAAAGGCCGAAGCTGATGCCGAAGGCATAATGAAGGAGGAAGGCGACGCCCGCGGTGCCGCCGGTCAGAAGGCCGACCTTGTTCAGAAGATAAAAGCCGAGCGCCGAGACGATGGCGCCGGTGACGATGCCCTGCACGTCTTCCACCGGCGCATGTCTGGCCGGATCGGAACTCCACATGCCGTAAACGCTTCTCGTTATGCTCACGCTTTTTTCCTCTTGTTCAGGTATATTTTGCACTGCAAAAAACAGCCGATCAAGATGGATAAGTAAGCAAGACTGACCTATCGTGAAAAAGGCAAGAAACGGAATGTTCAGGCTTTCGCGCGGGCAAGAAAAAGAATGCCGGAAAGGGGTTTTCCGGCATCCTTGCGAATGGTGGTTTTGCGGATGTCGAGGAGGGAAAAGCCCGTCCGCTCAAGAAGGTCGGTCACATAGCTTTTGGAATGGGCGTAACGAAGGGATTCCCGCAGGATAAAACCGTCCTCATCCCCCGCATCCTCCACCGAGAAGGCAAAAAAGCCTGAAGGCCTGAGCAGGGCGGAAACGAGCGGCATGACGGTTTCGAGGCTGCCGAGATACATCATCACATCGGCGGCGGCGACGAGATCGGCGCGGTATTGCGCGAGGGTGGGTGTGAAAAGTCCCGAGGCCTCCGCTTCCAGCGAAAGATCAGCCTGACCCAGATAATCGTAAAGCCCCTTTTCCTCCGCCTTGGCCAGCATGTTCTGGGAAATATCGAAACCCTCAAGCCGTTTTGCGAGGGTGCGGATTTCGACACCGAGGAGACCGGTACCGCAGCCGATATCGACAATGGTATCGAAGACGCCGCCATCCGCCGCCTTGCCTATCAGTTCCGCCAGCTTTTGCGGCACGCTGTAGTCAAGCTTCTCCACAAGCGAGGTTTCGAAACGGTCGGCATAATCGTCGAACAGCCCTTCCACATAACGGCTCGGCGGCTGCTCGGGTGTTTCCGCGGCACCGAGAACCGCGAGTTTCAGTTCGGCTGCAAACAGCCCTTCCGTATCCAGTTCAGCGACTTTCTCGTAAGCCGCCACGGCTTTTGCCGTCTCCCCCGCCTTTTCATGATATTCCCCGAAGCGAAACCAACCCGCCGTCCACCGTGGCGCAAGTTCAAGCGCCTGTTCCATGAGTTCGGCGGCGGCGGGATAGTCACCGCCCTCCGCCAACATGCGGGCATAGTCCGCCCGGCGGTCGGCAATGACGTCACCGGAAGAAAACTGGTTTGGGGCCATCAATTATTTCCTGAGAAGATGCTGGCTGTCATTTATCAAGCCATAAAAAAACTCAAGTCCTATTTCATGGCCCCTGCGTGGAATTGACGGATATGGCGCGATATAATGCGCGAAAACTTGCATCGAAGCGGTGCGCCCCATATGTCAGGATAAAACAGGAGACTTGCTGATGGCCGGTGAGGTCAACAAAATGCTGGGTGATACGGTGGCCCGCACCGTGGTGAAACTACTCGTCGTTTCATTGCTCGTCGGCTTTCTGATGGCGATCTTCGGATTGACGCCGTGGAACATCATCTATGGCGCGCGCGATTTCGTGGTCGACCTGTGGCGCAGCGGTTTCCATGCGCTCGGCGCAATCGGCGACTATCTGATCCTTGGCGCAACGATCGTCATTCCCGTTTTCATCATCCTGCGCCTCCTGAGCTATCGCCGCTGACATGACAGATTCCACGCTTCAAACGCTTTCACGGCGCGGCTTCGTGCTGCTTTCCGCCGGTTCCGTTCTTTCCGCCTGCGTTTCCATGCCCACCAACAAGGGCATGCCGTCAGGCACCCGCG
>RCUP01000636.1_pt1 | contig 24969 bp, 29 predicted proteins | sample 2166341 | NCBI WGS metagenome assembly RCUP01 (sample SAMN09932325, study PRJNA488358) | compost metagenome | isolation source: compost soil in succinonitrile-enriched | place: Germany: Experimental Botanical Garden | reverse complement strand
ACCGGAGGCCGTCGATCATCGCCTTCTCGTGGGCCGCGACGTCGTCGAAGTCGGACGGCATCTCGTATGCGATGCTCCTGCGGCCGATGAGGATGTCTCCGGCCTCCCCTGCCAGCTTCTTCAGGTAGCGGAACCTGATGGTCACCCCGTCCGTCCCCTTGTAGAGCCGTTCGGTGGGGTCGGCAGCGGACGGGCGCTTCTTGACGAGCGCATCGCGGAGGAAAGTGAGGTGAGCCAGAACCTTGGCCGCAAGCGGATTGTCGTTGATGTCGGGATGCCACCTCTTTGCGAGATCCCGGTATGCCTTCCGAACCTCGTCCTCGGTGCCTGGCAGGACTTTTTCGGCCTCCCATGCCCCCAGTTTGAGAATTTCTTCTGCGGAAAACATTTTCTCGTATCCTTTGGAATGCAGATCCCCGTTTCCAGAATCGGCGATTTCTGGATTGCTTTTCTGCCAAATCTCTAATTCGAGGCTTATGCTCTCGATGAGTATTAACGTGCTCCCTTATTTCGCGCTTTGCAAGTTTGCATTCTGCGAATTAGTGAGGTACAAATATTGACAGAGAGAGAAATGACTGGGGAAACAGTCGCTTGAGGGCTCTAAAAAAATTTCCGGAGGCCTTTGAAACGGCCGGCAGAAAGCGGAAAATGGCTCTCAGGACACCTTCCCCGCAACACGGAGAACCCGCATGCCAACCAACCCGTACGGCCGACATGATGCCCCGATCGTCACCGTCGACGTGGTCGTCTTCACCCTGGACCAGGGGAACCTGAAGACGCTCGTGCAGCCCCGCGCGCGCGACCCCTTCAAGGGAGTGACCGGTCTCGTGGGTGGCTGGGTGCATACGAACGAGGACGAAGACGAAGAGGCGGTCGTCGAGCGCGTCCTGCGCACGAAGGCCGGACTTGAAGACGTCTACGTGGAGCAGGTGAAGACCGTCGGCTCGGCAACGCGGCATCCGGAAGGATGGTCTCTCTCCGTGGTCTACATGGCGATCCTCCCGGTGGAGCGGCTGCAGCCCGCCTTCGATAAGGGTTGCTTCCTCGTCCCCGCCGACGATCCCGGCGATCTGGCATTCGACCATAACAAGCTGCTGGGCTTCGCAGTGGAGCGGCTGAGGGCCAAGGGAGCCTATTCCACCATTCCAATGGAATTCCTGCCCGAGGAGTTCTCGCTGCCGGAGCTTCTGTCAGCATATCAGGCGGTGATGGGGGAAAGGCTCGACGAGGGCTCCTTCCGCCGCAAGATCGCGCAGCTCGGCCTAATCGAAAGCACGGGTCGCAAGGACAAGCCACGGGACGGCCAGGGAGGCCAGCGGGCGGCGACCATGTACCGCGCGACACAGAAGAAGACCTTCGACAGAAGTTTCCGCAGATGATGCCGACAATCAGGTTGACAGCGGTCGCTGCCTGAAGTCATCTCGAAATATGAATCCATGCGGCGAGGAACGAATCCTTGCCGCCTCATCCAGGCGCGAAGAATGGCGGAAATCGGACAGCATCAGCTATACATTGATCGCGAGAACCGGACAGGCGTTTCCGTGCTTTCCGGCGCGCCGATTTCGGATGTCCGCGACATGCCGCCCTACATGCTCGAACTCTGGGCGTTCTCCTCCGATCACGAAGCGAGCATCTTCATCGCCGGCCTCGAAGCAGCGGGAACCGGAAACAACCTTGTCTATGACCGGAACCTTGGCGACACGGAATCGAACCGCGTCGTCATCGTCGGCCGCATGGACGAGGAGGTTCAGTTCGACGCTCCGTTCGAAAGCCGCGTAAGGATGATGGGCGTGGCGCGCATCAACGCCGATACCGAGGCGAGGCGCCGCTACTCCGAGAAGAACACCCAGGAATGGTTGGAACGCGAGCGTCAGGAACGCGCAGAGACCACCGCCGTCCTTGAGAGCATTGGCTACGGCATCGATCATGCTTCGCGCTGGGGCAGGCAGTGGGCACGCATCGGCAGCCGCCGCGAATCCTTCGCGATCACGTGGGAGAGAACCGACGGCCCGTTCACCCTGAGAGCTAATGTCGAGGAATTGGGACAGGGCTTTCTCGATATCCGTCCGCGGATGGAGGAGATGGCAGCGCAGTACGGATGCCAGATCGATGAGGAATGGTCTCTGACGTCCAAGGACCCGATCCCGGATTCCGACGCTCTTCGCGCTGGAATCGCCGTTCTGACCGGACTGGTGAACGACCTGCACGAGGAATCGAGCCGGATCTACCACGCCAACTTCGTCGCCAAGACCAAGATGACCGCCAAATGGGCGCGGATGATCCTTGTCGGACGGGAAGAAGGAATCCGCACGAGCGTCGTCCGGCGCATGGAGCGCGCGCGTTGCGGCGGTGACGAAATCGGCCGGACGGACATCCACACCCTTCTCAACGTCGGGTGGCTTGAACGGGGCGGACAGGGACTTGTCCCGACGCAGGCTGGAATCGAGGCCGCTGAGCGAAAGCTCGGCGGCAAGGCTCCCAAGAACAACTAGGCACAGCAGGATCGAAATGACTTCCGAGAACCAGACGAAACAGCCGTCCAAGCGCTTTGCCAAGCTAGAGGCCATTCCAGCCCATGCGCGTATGCCGTTCGGCGCGAAATCGGTCCTTGCCAAGCTGTATATCGCCCGCAAGCTGACCCTGTCCGCTTCGGCGGCCGTCCTGGTCATCTCCGGCGCCGCGGTCTACGCTGCAAATTCGCTGAGCGGCTCGTCCAGCGAGAACGTAGCGGAAACTCAGGCCGTCTCGCAGGAACAGATCATCCCGGCCTTGTCGGTGCTGCCCGCTGCCGCAGAAAAGGCCGATGAGAAGGTTGCCGACATCGCCCCGGCACCGATCCTGGAAGAGGAGACGAAAGTCGCGGACGCAAAGCCTGTCGACGCCCCGTCCGCCTTCGCCAAGCCGAAGGATGAAGGCGTAGCTGTCGTGACCGCCGCGCCGCCGGAGGTGAAACTGGAGCCTGCTGTCAAGGAAGAAGTCGCTCCCGTGCGGCAGATCATTCCGATCGCTGAAGGACTCGATCTCTACCGGAAGTCCGCGCCGGAGGATCACGCACCACCGCATGTCGCCGACAAGGAGCCGGAACAGCCTGCCAAGGAGGGCGCTGGCGCATTCTCGCTGCCCACGAACGGAGTACCGTCCGAGGACGACATGTCCGGCTTCCTGGCCTCCACTCCGGCGGCGACCCCATCCCATGAAATCAGCGTGATCGAACCCGAGGATCTTTCACCGACGATCGCCCTGCCCGACAAGGTTCCGCTGCCCGAGGCCCGTCCGGCTCCCGGTGTGGCCGAGGGGCAGAAGATCGAGTTCAGGATTGTCCAGGGGCCCGGCATCAAGTCAGGGTTCTGGATCGGCAACAAGGAGGATGCGGCCGTCAGGCGGTTCTTCGTGATCGTCAAGCCGTTCCTCGAGGATGGCACGGCGGTCAACTGGAAGTTCACCAACATCGCCGACGGTTCTGCGGCGGACACCGACACGATGGCGGTCGAGGTCACCGAGGACGCGTTCATAGCACTTGCGAAGGAGTCCAAGCAGCTTGGCGCGGTCAGGGATCCCGTTCTCGGCCGCGGGGTGAGCGGAAGCAAGAACGTGAAATGGCGGATACCATCGGTGCAGGGGAACCTGCTGGCAGGATGGGACAAGGAGACGCGCAAGTGAGCGAAGTTGCATTGAAGGCAGAGGTGGCGCAGAAGGCCGTCCAGCTACGCAAGGCGCTCGAGGGCGCTGTTACGAAACTGTCCGCGTCCGAGCTTGAACTCTGGACGCTCCGGCTGCGGGAAGTCTCGCTGTGGCAGTCGGCGGAACCCGCCTCCCCGAATGCCCGGGCGGAGAAGATCTGGGAGCAGGTCCTCCTCGTTCTCGAGCGGAGAGACAGCGCGATCACTGCTGCACTGGCCAGGATCAGAACGATCGATGACGCATATGATGCCGTCGGCCGCCGTTCCGTGAATTCCGATGCAACTGTCGCTGCAGCCCGCAAGCGTTTCGACGAGGCAGAAGCCGAAGTCGCGCGGCGCACCGTGGAGGATCCGTCAATTGTGGCGATCGACCGTGAGGAGGAGAGACTTCTCCGCATCAAGGCGTTGAACAGCAACTGGCAGGAAGATCTCGACAAGCTCATCGCCGAACGGGAGGACGCGTACCGGAACGATCCCGTCTTCAGCTATCTCGAAGGCCGCGGGTTCGGCACCGAGGACTACCACGCCCGCTGGCCGATATCGGCCCTCGACGCCAAGCTGGCCGCATGGTCGCAGTACGCCGCAGAGCGGGCGAACCTGGAGGCCGTCCGGGCCTATCCCGGCGAGTACGCGAAGACGATGGAGAGACTGGAGGCCTCGCTGGCACGGATCACCCCTGCAAGGCAGACGGCGGTTCGCAGGATCAAGGACAGCCTCGATCCCGAGCGGGAGATCCTCGCCAGAGCCTTGAACTCGGCCGCGGCCGTCGTCGACCAGTTCGAGGATACCAGGGCGGCCAAGACCGCGGCATTCAAGCGGATCGATGAGAGCCTCGCCGGAAACGATGCCGAGACCAAGATGGTGACGGAGGCGGTGGTCGCCCTGCTGGCGCGAGAGCGAGCCGCTGCGGCACTCCGGGCAAGCGAGAAAGTTGCCAAGGCGACCGCAGCCGACGTCGACGCCCTCGTGAAGAGCAGGATCGCCATTGCGAAGGAAACTGACATTCTGCGAAGGAAGGCGGTGGAGCTTCTTCATCACCTGGCCGACATTCAGAAGCTTCTGGACGAGGCTGCCAGCAGGAACGTCGGCCCCGAACGTTTCGAGTTCGCGGTCGTCAGCGCCGGGGCGGCGATGGCCTGATTACTCATTGCGATTTTCGTGTTGGAGTACGCCCAAGGGGCAGCCGATTCTTTGGAGACGCGGGAATGAATGATAAGGGAGCAGGAAGCCCGGTCACCAGTCGCTCGAACCGCGTCACGCCCTTTGGACGACTGGAGGCGTCACCTTCCCGAGGCGCATTCCTCGGTAATCGCGGAGACCTGCATGCCCGTGATGGCTCCATTCGCAAAACATACGCGGTGAAATTCTGGATCTGCTGCACGCTCGAAGAAACCAACGGGCAACGAGTGACGTTCGACACTCCGGGACGCTATACGCCGCTCTTCTTCTGGGACGAGGCGGTCGCCATGTCGGCGGGTCATCGTCCATGCGGGCAATGCCGCAAGAACGCGTTTCGTGGCTTCAAGCAGGCCTTCAACACTGCGAAGGGATTTCCAGACGACCATTTCTTGTCGGTCAAGGAGATCGATGCCGAGATGCACCTCAGCAGGCTCGATGAACAAAAGCGTCAACGCCGCTACAGGGCAATGGCAAGAGATCTGCCGTCGGGAACCTTTGTGACTTTCGACTCTGGGCCCAAAGTTGCGCACCTGCTTTGGGATGGACTTGCGTATCCCTGGACCCATGAGGGATACTCGGCTCCCATCGGCATCGACGGCTCCGACAAGGTTCACGTGCTGACACCGAAGATCCTCGTGGAAGTCATGAGAGCGGGCTACGTGCCCTCGGTCCGCCTCGTCCCCTGATTATGCCGTCATGACCTTGACGCGACGTGGTCCCGGTTTCGTGGGGCCCCCGCCACGCATGTGGAAGCCCCAGAAAAATATCCCGGTTTTGCGGACCTTGAAGTGGCCTATGACGAAGGCTCCGTCGCGCGCACTCGCCAATGTCTGACCTGCACTCGCCATGGCCCGCCGGGCGCTCCCGGAAAGATGAACCTTCACGGTCGTGTATGCCCTGATGGCGGGACGGCCCTTCTTCGCCCGCTGCTTGTTGAGACGTTCGGGGGCGGGCACGACCTCTCTCTCGACGGCGTTCCTGCAGTTGAGGAGAATGAGCCCGGGAAGTATCTGGTTCAGGAAGGCACGCTCCATGTCCCCGGCCTGATCCTCCTCCATCATCTCTACCCGGTCTTCCCCCATCATGCCGGCGACGGTTCTGCGGAGAGGCGCCAGATCGGGATGCGGCCCCCAGGTCAGCCTTGCCCGAAGCTCGTGCCATGCGGCCGCTTCCGCCGGATCCTTCTCGAGCAACTGGTGGAACTGCCTCATCTTGCCCGCCACAGGAACGGTGGGATCGCGCGGTATCGTCGGGAAATATGGAAGCTTGTATTCGTCGGTATCGCGAAGTGAAAATCGCCCGATCACTGGAGCTATGTCGGTGATCGACTCTCTTCCGTCGGGAAGCCGACCCTCGAATGGCCTGTCCTTGTGGACATACTCCATGACGAGATCCTTCTTCCCGGTTCTCTCGTCTTCATCGATGTAGAGAAGGAATCCGGTGCGCAGGACCTGCACCACGGCGTTCTCCGCGCGCAGGTTGGGACTACCCATGTCGGCAGCGGCCTTGCGGGCCTGGAAGTTGGCATATTCGATCCAGATCATGTCGTCTGGCAGGGCAACGAAGGGAAGGCTCGCAAGAATGCTTGTCGGCTTCGTTAGGGCGACATTGGCCGCCATCGCGAGCGCCTGATCATCCATGATGTAGAGGGACGCGTAGGCGATCTTCCTGCGAATCGGATTAAGAGAGTCGTCATGACGGTAGCCGTTGGGATACCGAAGCTCGCTCTGGCTCTCCTGAATGTCGGTGAAAAGCAATTCCGGCCTCCGTTTTGGGAAGGCCGGAAACTACATCAGCGCAGATATGATCACAATGATCAGAGCAGTATTTTCCTTACTGCGTTGCCGCGCTCCAGCTCCTTGTTGATCTGGAACATGTCCTTCTTCCGCTGCTCGGTCTCGCGGTTGGCAAGAAGATGGAGCATGCCAGCCAGCCTCCTCAGAGCCGTCGCCTTGTTGCGGTGCTGCGAGCGCTCGTCCCGCGACATCGCCACGATTCCAGTCGGAATGTGGATCGCGCGCACGGCGCTGTCGGTCGTGTTCTGGTGCTGGCCACCGGGGCCGCCCGCCCGCAGCGTCTCGAACCTGACATCCCGGACATCGACTTCCGGAGCCTCGCATGCTGACGGATCGGGGATCCTCGTCACGCCAACGAACCAGTTATGGCGCTGGTGCCCCTTGCGGACTGGGCTCTTGAAGACGTACCGGATGGTTCCGCAGTAGCCGGCCGCAAAGCCGTCGGCTCCCTCGCCGTCGAGAGACAGGACGGCCGACATGGGGCCATGTCCGTCCGGGTTGCGCCCCTCGCTGACCTCGACGCGGATGTCATGGGAGGCCGCCTCCTTCGGAATGCGCCCGATGAGATCGGCGAGTGCGACCCGGCATTCGGCCGGGCCGTTCCCCGCAGTGAGATGAAGATAGACGGCGCTCATCGGCGACCCCTCCCCTTTGCACGTTCCCGCACGGCGGGCTTTTCCTCGCGCGCCCTCTTGAAGGTCACCAGCGGCCGCATGGCGGCGACGTGGCTGACCAGATCGAAGGCGACCAGATCCGCCACCACCCGACCGGCATCCTTGTATGCTTCGCCGGCTTCCTCGAGGAGGAGGTCGCGATCCTCGCAGATGATGCGGCCGCCCCACTGCGTGCGTTCCATCGCCTCCCGGTCGGAACGGGATCGCCCGACGCGGTGATGCATGGATGCCCGGTCGTACTTCCGTCCAGCCCCATGGGAGATGCCTCCCAGAGAGGCTTCCATGTCATTGGAAGAGAGCACGATGTGGCTGAGCGTTTCTCGCGATCCGGCGACAGGAGCGATCGACGACGAACCCACGCAGGCAGCCCCCTTGTAGTGGATCAGCCTGGTGCCGCTGCGAACGACGAGATTATGAGGCACATCGCAGACCAGGCGCACGTCGGCGCGGAGTGCTTCAGCCGCCCGCTCCGCGATGATCTCGCGGTTGAGCGAGGCCCACTTCACCGCGGCGTCGTGCTTCGCAAGATAGTCGAGAGCGACCTCGGTATCCGCATCGACGGCAAGACCGCTGCCATGCGGCACGCTGGAGAGGACGGATTCTCCGAACGCGCGGGAGCCAGAGTGCACGAGCAGATAAGCCCGCGCAGGATCAACAATGCCATCCATCATCTTCTCGTGCACCATCTGGAGCTCGCAGAAGTGATTGCCGCCGCCGATCGATCCAATCGAGGTCGGGTACGTGGATGGATCGAGGCCGATCTCGGCGAGGCGATCATCCGGATTGCCGTCCCAGTCGCCTTCCAGAAGCCGAAGCCGATCTGCCGCCTTGTCCACTTTGATCTTGCGGACAGGCAGGTCGAGTTCGAAGACCGACATCCCGCAGCCGATGTCGTTTCCGACCAGCAGTGGGTGGAGCCTCGAGGATTCGACGGCGACGCCCACGGGGCCGTAACGTCCAGGATGGAGGTCGGGGAAGGCGGCGACGCGGGTGACGCCCTCGATCGACAGGACATCGTTAATCTGGGACTGAGCGCGTCCCTCGACCCAAGCCAAGTCGCCGTAGAAGTTCGTAAGCGATGGACGCTTGCGCGCGCCGTCGCCCGGGTGCGGCGCGATGGCCGCAGATGAATTGCCCATGATGGGATCCTTCGGAATATATGCAGAGACGCCGTGGAACTGATGCCACGGACTAGCCAACCACATCCCTGGAACGGGTGAGGTTAGATGTTGTCCCCTGTGGGACGGCCGACGGTGATCATACGCATGGTCTGGCTCCCTTGTCCGAAGTTTCGATGCGCTCATCGTTGCACGCCGGAGCATTTCTTGGCAATACCGAATCCTTGAAATCGTCGTCATGGTTGACGCGGGCCTGCCGATATGGATTTCTTGATGCAAGCAAGCCACACATCGACGGGAGGTCTCCATGATCATGAAAAGCAGCATCAGGGATCGTGTCTTCGAGACCAACTCGTCGTCCTCGCATTCGGTGACCGTGGCCGAGGGCGAGATGTTCGACAGGACTTTCGATAAAGCCGCCATCCGGAGCGGCGTCGTGGTGCTTCAGAAGCCTCCGTCCGAATATGACGAATGGTTCCGGTTCTACAAGCCTGAGAACATTCTGACGTTTCTGATCGTCGCCGAGGTCGAGGCGAGGCAGTTCCCCGACTGGGACAAGGCCGGCATCGAGTTTCCGAGCGGACGGACGAAGGACATCGACATTCTTCCGATCCTCTGCGAGCACTACCCGAACGTTGCGTCGGCGATCGAATTCCTGACGAAGGAGTACGGGCTGAAGTTCCGGATGATGATGGGGCCGAACGACTGGGGGCGGTTCGACACGGGGGATCTCGGCCACATCGAGGGCTATCTCGGAGACCACGAACTCCTGAAGAGGGTTCTGTTCTGCAGCGGATCCTTCGTGCAGACCACCGAGGAGAACGGCTGGCCGGGAGAGACTGTCCCGACCGATCTCGGGACAGTCGTCGATTCAGGCTACCGCTACAGGGGTAACGGCGCGATATACTGACCGACGTCTAGTTCCAGGGCATGACGGGGACGGTGGATACGACGTTCTTCGGGCTGCCGTCCCATCCCTCGGTCGTGTAGACCAGATAGACGAGAGTCTTGCGCTTCAGGTCGATCAGGCGTCCGACCTTGAGCTGCTTGAAGATGAGCGACGTCCTCTCCTTGAAGACGACGGGTTCCGTCTGCGGCAGGCGAGTGACGGCATCCCAGTCGACCGGGCCGATCTGGCGGCAGGCGATGGAAGCCTCGTTCGGATTGCTAGTGGCCCAGACACCTCCAGTCTGCGCCCGGCTGACATGGCAGGTGACACCGGGCACGCCCGGATCATCGTAGGCTTCGATCACGATCTTGTCGTTCGCGCCCACCATTCGCCATGTCGTGTCGACAGAGCCGATCTCCTCGGCAACGGCGGTCGTGGCAAGGAGCATCAAGCTTCCGGCAAATGCGACGAGCTTCTTCATTCCTGGTTCTCCAGCTTCTTCATGTTCTCGTGGATGTCCTCCGGCTTGAGCCGGATGTTCGTCACCGACCACCCCATGTCGCCCGACACGAGGCCCGCGAGATAGCCGTCGGCGGTGATGCACCAGTCGTAGGCCTTGCGGACGACGTCGAGCGTCCGATGCAGATCGTCATGGTGCTCGATGTCGCCGGGATGCGCGCAACTCGGATGGTTGTCATCCAGGGGAACCGTGTAGCTCTTCTTCCATGCCGGAACGTCGTCGGACGGAACCGGGCTGCTGTCATTGTTCACCATGGGGCGGTATCCTTGTTTCCGAGCCAGCGCTCGATCTCGTTGATAATTTCGTCTGGAACGTTCTTCGCCCTGAGGGCGACAGCCAGCCCATCGAAGAGAATGCGGCGGGCCGTCCGGTATCTGTTGATGAGGGATCGGCGCTCCTCGGGAAGGTCGGCAATCCGCTCCGGGGTGGAATTGTCCCGATTGTCCGCCAGCTTGGCGATGATCAGGACGATGTCGCCGGTCGCCGCTGTCGCCAGCATCTTGTCGCGGTACGTCTCCTTGGAAGGAATGCGCGTGAGGCCGAGGACGATGAGGATGATCCGCTCGCGGTATCTGCGGGCTGCGAGGGCCTCGCGGGTGATGTAGCCATCCTCGATGCTGTCGTGAAGCAGGGTGGCATGCTCTCCGTCCTCGATGGCCTCGTCTGACAGCATCCCGGAGGGCAGAAGCGCGGCAAGCTCGAGGAAGTAGTCGTGGACTCGGACGAGATGGGAGTGATAGTCGGCGCCGTGCAGTTCGAGCGCCAGCGCGGATGTCTCAATGACTGAAGGATTGGATCTTTGGTTCATGGATACCGCGTATCATGCCGCGCGAATCTTTGCAATGCTCGTTGCAGAGCCCAAAAAAGTGGCCACCTTGCGGCGGCCAGGAGTTGATGCGGTGAGGAAACGAGCAATGGGCGATCGCATAACGCGCCCTGCATTAAGGATTGCATTCATCGAATCCTTGCGCAAGTAAAAAATGTATGGATCGCCGCAAGGATTCGATTGCAGAAGCCGTCTGCCGTGCTATGTTGTCAACCGAATGGAAGCCCGTTTGCAAGGATTCAGCATGACCATACAATTCCTCAGCCGCGCCAAAGCGGAGATCATCGGCGAACTGGTGGAAACGCCATCGTTCGCAGACACAGCGAACGGCGCACGTTTCGCCCGGATCAAGATCCAGACCGTCGAGCATTTCATCAGCAAGGGCGAGCGCCGCAGCCGCAAGGAAATCCACGACATCACCGTCTTCAGCAAGGCCGGGGTCGAACTGCTGACGAATTTCGGCAAGCCGGGCGTCCACTTCCTTGTCGTCGGCAAGCTCAGCAACGGAAAGATCGAAGTCAGCCAGTTCGGCGGTGAGATCTACGTCATGACCACGGGCGAGCAGTCGTCCGGCGCGGCACCCGCCGCAGGCGCATCTGAAAGCTCTGTCGGCGCTTCGACGAAGCCCACGGCCGCCGCAGCGCGTCCGTCCGGTGGCCTCGGTCGCGTCGGCGGTCGTCCTTCCCCGTCGAAGCCTTCGGAGGAGGAGGGCTACACGCCTCCGGCTCGCAGCGACTCCGATCTGGACGACGACATCCCGTTCTGACAGGAATAAATTCCTATCGAATCCTTTAACCACCAACAGGGCGAGGCAATCGCTTCCGCCCGATAACGCCGCGCACGCGGCAGACAGGCAAGCAAAGTGGCAGGCAGCGTAAACAAGGTCATCCTCATCGGCAACCTCGGCGCCGATCCCGAAGTCCGCAAAACCTCGGCTGGAAAGCCGATCGTCAACCTGCGCATCGCGACTTCCGAAAGCTGGAAGGACCGCAACAGCGGCGAGCGCAAGTCCAAGACCGAATGGCACACGGTCGTGATCTTCAACGAGAACCTTGCGAAGATCGCCGAGCAGTACCTGAAGAAGGGCAGCACGGTCTACCTCGAAGGCGCATTGCAGACCCGCAAGTGGCAGGACCAGGGCGGCAACGACCGCTACTCCACCGAGATCGTGCTTCAGGGCTTCAATTCCGTCCTCACGATCCTGAACGGCCGCGGCGAAAGCGATGCAGGCGGCGCAGGCGGCAATGCCGGCAGCGACGACCAGGGCGGCGGCTACTCGGACGAAGGCGGAGACGATATCCCGTTTTAAAGGATTCGCGGGGAAGAACCCGCCAATCCCGATTATAGGTGAAGTCCTGCCTTGCAGGATCCATCCTGTTTGATCAGGCGCAAGGAAGCGCCTCCTGCGATGACCTGGAATTGATAGTTCCAGGTCATCAGCGTCAACACGCGACCTCTATCCGCCAATTGCACGAAATCAAAAAGACGAAATTCAAGGATTCATGATGAAGATCTCACGCCTGTTCACCGCCGCCTTCCAGAAATCCTCCGTTGAGATCGAATGGAAATTTGCCACGAGCAAGATCAAGGAAGCCGACGGCAAGTCGGTCTTCACGCTCGAGAACATCAGCGTACCGAAGCAGTACAGCCAGGTTGCGACCGACATCCTCGCCCAGAAGTATTTCCGCCATAAGGGTGTTCCGAAGATCCTGAAGAGGGTTCCCGAGGAAGGCGTTCCCGAATGGCTCCAGCGCAGCGCCGCCGACGAGGAGGCCATGACTGCCAAGGGGCTTCCGGAAGCCGAATGGTTCGGCGGCGAAACGCAGGCGCATCAGGTCTTCGGCCGTCTTGCCGGCACGTGGACCTACTGGGGCTGGAAGCTCGGCTACTTCGCCGACGAGGCATCGGCGCTCGCCTTCTATGACGAGATCTTCGCCACGCTCTTCGCGCAGATGGTCGCCCCGAACTCCCCGCAGTGGTTCAACACTGGCCTGCACTGGGCCTACGGCATCGACGGCCCCGGCCAGGGGCACTTCTACGTTGACCCCTTCACGGGAGAGCTGACCCAGTCCGCCTCCTCCTACGAGCATCCGCAGCCGCATGCCTGCTTCATCCAGTCCGTCAGCGACGACCTGGTCAACGAGGGCGGCATCATGGATCTTTGGCAGCGCGAAGCGCGCCTGTTCAAGTACGGCTCCGGCACGGGCACCAACTTCTCGGCACTGCGCGGCTCAGGCGAAGGCCTGTCCGGCGGCGGACGCTCGTCCGGCCTGCTTAGCTTCCTGCAGATCGGCGACCGTGCGGCTGGCGGCATCAAGTCCGGCGGCACCACGCGCCGCGCGGCGAAGATGGTCATCGTCGACGTGAGCCATCCTGACATCGAGGCCTTCATCGACTGGAAGGTCGTGGAGGAGCAGAAGGTCGCCGCACTCGTGGCGGGATCCAAGCTGATGTCGGAGAAGCTCAACGCGGTGCTGGCGGCAACGCGGGTCGAGGCGGAACTGGTGCGCTTTCCGGATCGGTTCAATCCGAAGACGAACAAGGCGCTCAAGGCAGCAGTGCAGGATGCCCGCCGGGCAATGATCCCGGAATCCTATGTCGCCCGCATCCTGCAGCTCGCGCAGCAGGGCTTCGAGGAGATCGAGTTCCGGACATATGACACGGACTGGGATTCCGAGGCCTACGGCACCGTAGCCGGACAGAATTCCAACAACTCGGTCCGCGTCACGGACGAGTTCCTTGAAGCCGTCGAGAAAGGCGCAAAGTGGAACCTCGTCAACCGGACGAACGGCGAGATCGCCCGCACGGTGGACGCTTCCTATCTCTGGGATCGCATCGCCTATGCAGCATGGCAGTCGGCCGACCCCGGCCTGCAGTTCGACACGACCATCAACGAGTGGCATACCTGCGCCGCTTCCGGCCGCATCAACGCCTCGAATCCGTGCTCCGAATACATGTTCCTCGATGACACGGCCTGCAATCTCGCGTCGATCAACCTCGTGAAGTTCCTGCTCGACGACGGGTCCGTCGACGTCGAAGCCTACAAGCATGCCGTCCGCCTATGGACGATCGTGCTCGAGATCTCGGTCGCGATGGCACAGTTCCCGTCGAAGGAGATCGCCCAGCGCTCCTACGACTTCCGCACCCTCGGCCTCGGATACGCAAACATCGGCGGCTTCCTGATGCAGAAGGGCATCGCCTACGACAGCAAGGAAGGCCGGTCATACGCCGCCGCCCTGGCCGCACTGATGACAGGATGGTCCTACGCGACTTCGGCCGAGATCGCTTCCGAACTCGGGCCATTCAGCCAATACGATCTGAACCGCGAGATCATGCTCACCGTCATCTACAACCACCTGCGCGCCGCCGAAGGCCTCGACAAGATCGAGGACTACGAAGGCTTGTCCATCGCGCCCGTGCCTTTCGACCGCGACAGTTGCGGGGATGACAATCTGGCGAAGGCGGCTATCGAGGCATGGGACATCGCCTACAAGCGCGGCGTGGAGCACGGCTACCGCAACGCTCAGGTCTCCGTCATCGCCCCGACCGGCACGATCGGCCTCGTCATGGACTGCGACACGACTGGCATCGAGCCTGACTTCGCTCTTGTGAAGATGAAGAAGCTCGCGGGCGGCGGCTACTTCAAGATCATCAACCAGTCGGTTCCGAAGGCGCTCGAGGCGCTCGGCTATTCGACGGGGGACATCGAGGACATCGTTGCATACGCCGTCGGCCATGGATCGATCATCCGCGCTCCGTTCATCAACCCGGATTCGCTGCGCCAGCGCGGATTCGACGACGATGGACTTGCCAAGCTTGCCGAAGCCCTCAAGGCGGCGTTCGACATCAAGTTCGTCTTCAACCACTGGACATTCGGGCGCGAGTACCTCGTCGAGCGCATCGGCGTTCCCGCCGCGGAGATCGACAAGGCCGACTTCGACCTGCTCAAGTGGCTGGGCTTCGACGCACAGGCGATCCGTGCCGCCAACACGTATGTCTGCGGGGCAATGACGCTCGAAGGCGCGCCGGGCCTCAAGGATGAGCACCTTCCAGTCTTCGACTGCGCCAACGCCTGCGGTCGCGACGGAAAGCGTTACCTCAGTGTCGACAGCCACATCGACATGATGGCCGCTGTGCAGCCGTTCATCTCCGGCGCCATCTCGAAGACGGTCAACATGCCGAACGACGCGACCGTCGAGGACATCAAGGCCGCCTACATCAAGAGCTGGAAGGTCGGGCTGAAGGCCAACGCCATCTATCGCGACGGCTCCAAGCTTTCGCAACCGCTGAACTCCTCTCTGGTCGAGGACGAGGAAATGGACGGGGACACCGCCGTTCCACAGCAGGAAGCGGTAGTCCAGGTGGTCGAGAAGATCGTTGAGAAGATCATCGAGCGGCATCCGGGTCGCCAGCGCCTGCCGAACCGACGCCGCGGCTACACCCAGAAGGCAAAGGTCGGCGGTCACAACGTCTATCTGCGCACGGGCGAGTTCGCCGACGGCCGTCTGGGCGAGATCTTCATCGACATGCACAAGGAGGGCGCCGCCTTCCGTTCGCTCATGAACAACTTCGCGATGGCCATTTCGCTCGGCCTGCAGCACGGCGTGCCGCTGGACGAGTTCGTTGAAGCGTTCACGTTCACACGCTTCGAGCCGAACGGCATCGTCATCGGAAACGACACGATCAAGAACTCGACGTCGATCCTCGACTACATCTTCCGCGAGCTTGCGATCTCCTACCAGGGCCGCGACGACCTCGCCCACGTTCCGCCGCAGGATCCCCACCCGGGCAGCATCGGCGGCGGCGATGCCGACAGCGTGGCGGGCGCAGGCTATCTCCGCGGGCGCGTAGCGAGGCAGGAGGCAGTGCCCGCGGCATCGGTTCCGACCTCGGCCGGCGCAGACGTCATCGCATTGTTCGACAAGGCCCCTGCCCCCAAGGAGCCAGTCACTCCTGTCGCGAAGCCGACTGATACGGCCGATGACAAGTACAAGATGGCAAGGCTTCAGGGCTTCACGGGCGACTGCTGCTCGGGTTGCGGCAGCTTTACGATGAAACGCAATGGCGCGTGCCTTGCCTGCGTATCATGCGGTCAAAGCTCGGGCTGTAGCTGAGCCACAGGGGCGGACATGCCTGGAATTCTGGTCACAAGGCGACCTTGTGACCAGTCTAATGAACGATCTGAACGCGACGCACTATAGTCGCACGGCTGTCGTTGCGATTTCCTAGCGTGCGATGCAGGCATAGTGCGTGACGAGATCCGACGGGTCGAAGTCCTGTCTGTCTCCCTCCTCCCAGCAAGTATAGAAGGCCGTGGACATCCCCACCCGGCTGCCGATGGTCTCGCAGAGCGACTCCCGGCAGTTGGCGCCCCATGGATTGAATATCGTTCCCGGGTTGTTCAGGGAGGCGTACGTACCTGCCTGCTCACGCGACTTGCACATCGCGCCATTGATGCTCGACACGGCCATGTCCTTGGCGTTGCAGGTATCGCGGGCGCTGGCCGTTGCCGATGCAGGCACCCAGATTGCTTCCTTCGGGCATTCGACCTCAACCTCCCGGACGGTGTCGGGAGCGTAGGTACATGATTCCGTGAAGTCGGCCGAGTCGCTGTCGTTGCCCTGGCATGCGTAGTGCGCGGGAACCAGCCTGTTCTCGTAGCAGACTTCAGCGGCATATGCCGTGCCGAGTCCGGTAACGAAAATCAATCCAAGCGAAAGCATGCACATCAACTTCATGGTCGGCCCCCTATATCCCTGACCGATGATATTCCCTGTCGCTGAAATTTGCGGATCGGCCGGTGAGAAAACGGCGTAGCGGTTTTGGTGGCAAAAATGTTGACTCCTAATATAAAGGGAACATAATGAGAACACCTCATTCAGAGGTGCATCCGAACAGTTTCATCAGGGAACGCCGCGTGCAGGACAGCGCGAACACACACGTCATTGCCGAACTCCGGGAGAAGATCGACCGGATCGCCGGAGGAAGCGCAACCAGGCGCGGGCACCTTCCATTCGGCGTTCCGGATATCGACCGCAGACTACCGGGCGGAGGGCTGTCCCTCGGATCCACGCACGAGATCGCCGGGGGCGGCGCCGATGCCGTGGCAGGAGCCGTCTCGGCCCTCTTCACCGCCGGGATCGTGGCGCGGACATCGGGACCCGTCGTCTGGTGCCTGACCCGCACCGATCTTTTCGCGCCCGGACTGCAGCAGGCGGGCCTTGACCTCAACCGGGTCATATTCGTGGAGTCGGACAGCGAGGAGGGCGTGCTCGACAGCGCCGAGACGGCGCTGAGGTTCGGCGGGATCGCAGCCGTGGTTGCCGAAGTCGTCCGCCTTCCAATGATCGCATCGCGCCGGATGCAGCTTGCCGCAGAACAGACGGGCACGATGGGGCTGATCATCCGACGCTGGCGCAGGCAGTCCGAGGCCACCGACTATGGGCAGCCGACAGCCTCATCAACGAGATGGCGCGTCTCGCCCATGCCGTCGGAAGAACTCCCTGTTCCAGGCGTGGGAAGGCCGAGGTGGATGGTCGAGCTCCTGCGGGCGCGCGCCGGAGAAAGCTTCGACGTCGAGGTTGGTGCGTGCGACGGCAATGGACGCATGGCTACAATCCCGCCTTCCGGCGCACCGAAACGGAGAATGGCCCAATAGAGGCCAATCACATGGACACGGCAAGGTTCAACCTTGAATCAGCCTTCACGGGACGTTTCGGCCAGCAGCCCGACGGCGCGGTCGCACTCTGCGCTCAATCCCGAGATGACCTGCGTCGGATCCATGAGGCCGAGATTGATCCCGATCGCGTTGGCCAGCACCCATCCCCATTCGTTCTGCGCCCTCTCAAGGAGCAATGGCCCGGCAGTCCGGAGACAGTTCCCCGCAGCCGCGGCCATCTCCTTCGACGGCAGGGCAGCCAGTCTTTCAGCCAGTTCGGCCTGAAGCGGTGAAAAGACGAATGTTGTAAACATATAGGTAATCAGATCTGTCATATACGGCCTCTCAGTATTGCATCCTTCATATGGGGACTGGCGGTCGACACGCGAGAGCGCCGGCGGATCCTTGAAGGATGCGCGGCATGGTCTCAGGATCGGCCGACGCTGGGAGAATGCTATGACGACGGCCAAAGAGCTTTACGCCAAGGTGACAGGCGACCTTGAGAACGCCACGCGGGAGCGGGACTCGCTCAAGGCGCAGTTGGCGGATGCGACGGCACACATATCGGAAGCCGAAACCGAACTGCGCTTAATCGTCTGGAAACTGATGCCCGACGCGCTGGAAGCGCTGCCCCACATGTTCAAGGATTTCTCAGACGCGCTCGGCAGAGCGACGGATGCGCGGGCTTCGAGCTCCGCTGCGATGCAGGCTGCTCAAACCCGAACCACGACCCTGAAAAACGCATACGAACAGGCCCGCGAGGATCTCGGAGCCTATGCCGACGGCGCGAGGGCGGCCATGAGGAGTTCGTCTGAATATCGCAGAGCCGAAGAGGCAGCCGCGTCGGCCGACGCCATTCTGCAGTCCAACGCCCCGACACTTGAAGAGGCCGAAAGACGGCTGGCCCGCTTCTCGGAACTGGCTCGGCAGAGCCTCATCCACCGGATCCTCCTCTCGGTGGACGAGAAGGGCGAACGCCAGGGGCACTTCCTGCTGGCTCTCTGGCATTCCATCGGACGGAGCCTGAAGGACACGGAATGGTTCCGGAGGATCGATGCAGACCGGACGGCCGCGGCGCGCGATGTAGAGCACGGCGGAAAGATCCGGGACAAGGCTATCATGGAGGCGGAGAAGTCGACGTCCGCGATGCAGCAGCTCAATCTTGACTTCGAAGCCTCCCTCCAGCCACGGCGCAAGGCGCTGCAGGACATGGCAGCCGAACTTGAACAGGCCGAGAAAGCGGAGAAAGGTGCCAAGACGGATCATCTGATCGCGGACAACCGCCTAAGCGACCTGCAGGAAGGCCGGGTGGAACCCGCAATCGCAGCCCGCGCCGCACTGGCTTCGTTGCTAGGCAAGGAGTTCGGCGCCGCTTCCAAGGCTGATCTTGCGGCGATCAAGGCGCTGGCTGAACGCCCTGGAGCCGCCGGACTGGTCAAGCAGGCGATGGGGTACTCGGAAGAGAAGCGTCTCGCCACCATCGACCGGATATCGCTCACGGAACAGAAGGACGCGGTGCAGACAACCATCGACGAGCTCGACAAGGTGAAGCGGAAGATGTCGAGAAACGGACTGCACCGAAGCAGCAAGACGATCGACAGGGCCGAGACCTTCATGATGTCGGACATGTCCGACGGCTTCGATCTCGAAACGCTCGCGACGATCTCCATCGTGGCGGATGCAGTCTCCGACATGGGGGCGTCGTCGAATTCCGACTGGTCGTCCGGCAGCTCGTGGGGATCCAGCAGCTTCGATTGATTCGGGAGGGGCCCGCTTCAGGTCACCCGATCACGACCACATCACATCGCGATACGCCTTCCACTTGTCGATCAGGGGCTGCCAGAGGTCGCGCTGGTCAGGCCAGGCGCCACGCGGCGACGTTCCGTAGTCGGTGAGGCCGTGCCCCGACAGTACATAGAGCATGAATTCTATGACGAACCCCTTTTCCTTGATGAGATCGAATGTCTTGCCATCGCGGACCGCTTCGAGCGTCTCGATCATGAGGTCGTCCGACTCGCTGGAATAGTCGCCGTGGATGCCCCGGATCACGTTCCCCCACGGGGAGAAGAACCCTTCGCAGCCGACGTCTTCGGCTGTCGCGGGCAGCGGGAGCGCCAGCGCAGCTCGCAGATCTTCGCGGTGCAGGCGCGCAAACTTCTGATGGATCTGTTCCATCACTCGTCTTCCTTCCACAACAATTGCCAACCGAGTCCATATCACAACAGACCAGGCAGCAACTTGGCTCCATTCGATTGAATGCACCATAAAGGATTCACACTTGAATCCTTTATGCAAGATGATACAAGAGCCAAGGATTCATTCGGTGAATGCGCGGCAGGCCTCCTCCGCCTTCGCCCGCCCACGCTGAAAGGAAGTTCCATGGGTACCAGGCATCTCGTAGCAGTGCAGATTGACGGCGTTTACAAGGTAGCGCAGTACGGCCAGTGGGACGGATATCCGACAGGTCAGGGCGTCCGCGTCCTCGACTTCCTGAAGAACGGCGACGTCGAGGCGCTGAAGCGCAACGTTGCCAAGGCCTACGAACCCACCGAGGAGGACTCGATCCGCATGTGGGCGGAGTTCGACGTCGACATCGTGGCCAGCAAGGGCATGGTGGAGTGCAGCAAGGCCGACGCCTTCGGCGAAAAGTACCCATCGCTGGATCGCGACACTGGCGCGGGAATCCTTGAGCTGATCGCCAGCAGCGATGACGCGGAAAAGATTCCGCTGCGTGTCGACATCGGCTTCGCAGGCGACAGCCTCTTCTGCGAATGGGCCTATGTCATCGACTTCGACCTTGGCACGTTCGAGACATACCGGGGCTTCAACACCGAAGGACCCGTTCCGGAAGGCAGCCGCTTCAGTGAAATCAAGTGGGACGACAGCCGCTCTGTACGCGGCGTCGACACCTACTATCAGGTGACCCTGGCGCAGTCGTGGAAGCTCTCCGCGCTGCCGTCCGAAGAGGAGTTCGTCGACGCATTCAAGTCGCCCGATGAGGATGTAGATGAGGAAGCCGAGGAAGTCCTTGATGCTGCGCCTCAGGAACCGACGGCAGAGCCTGCAGAGTCCGCCCCGGAGGCCGACGAAGACAGCACAGCCCCGCGGCCGGTCTGGGCCGAGTAAGCCACTCAGGCTGGCGGTCACTTCCTCGGGAAGCTGACCGTCAGCTTGATGCCATCCTCATCAAGATGAAGCATCGACTGATACCAGTCCCTGTCGGGCTTCTCCTTCGAAACCCTGTCCACGAGGCGGCTCGCCTCGGCGGAGATCGCCGGAATGTCGAAGAGGTAGCCGACAGGCGTGCCCCTGAACCGCTGGTAGCCCGCCTGCTCGAGGACATCCATCGATGCCCGGTAGGCTTCCATGAAGTGCCTCACGCCGGGCGTATCGAGCCTGAACACCTTCTCCTCGTGCCGCTTGCTCTCGTTCTTCTTCGCTTCTGCTTCCAATTCCATCTCCCTCGCTGGCACGCGTATACGCATCCCGCCGGGGTATCCCGTGGGCCGTCTCGTCCGCGTTGTTCTGAGCGATTCAGAGTTTGGTTCCGACGGCCGTCGTCAGCAACCGATAAGATTCCTTGACTGGGTTCCGCCGCTGGTCATCAATCACGCGGACATCACACGCTCGCAGATGATGCGGCTGAGGCCGTCTGCGTTGCGGGTCTCGCATTCCCATATGACCACGGGCCGCCACCCGCCGTCGGCGAGCAGATCCGTGCTTCTCCGGTCGCGTTCCACGTTGCGGGCGAACTTCTCCTGCCAGAATTCAGCATTGCTACCCGGCATGCTCGCCAGCTTGCATCCCTCGTGCCGATGCCAGAAGCAGCCGTGGACGAACAGGACGACGCCGCGCGCCGGAAAGACCATGTCCGGTCGGCCGGGAAGATCCTTCCTGTGAAGACGGTAGCGCAGCCCCAGGGCGTGGGCCGTCTTCCTGACCTTCATCTCGGGCTTGGTGTCCTTGCTCCTGATGCGCCCCATTACCCATGAGCGCTTCTCCGGCGTGAAGACATCGGTCATCCGTCAAACTCCTTCGCCGCACGACCTGCATGACAAATGCGGCGGCCTCAGGGAAAATTCGACGGAGAGCAGGAGAAACTACCCCGATGACCATGAAACTCATCGTTGATCATCTTGGATCGGCATATGGCCAGCATGACTACGAGATACGGGCTATGGATGGTGAAAGCGTCGCCGGCGTGCTGAGCTTTTCAGAGTTCAACGGAACGCCGCACGTGAACGGCGTCAGGGTCGAAGATGATCATCGCCGCAAAGGCATAGCGAGATCGATGATCCGCAACCTCCAGAGCAGGTACGACGGCGTTCCGATCGACTTCGGATACACCACCACCGACGGGACGCTGATGATGGCGGGCCTGCAGTTCAGGAATGTGCCCAACCAGGTCTATTCGGATGCGGAGGCCGCTCGGACGGCGCTGTCGACAAGGATTGCGGAATTCGAAGCCGCGGCGGAGCGACTGAAGACGGCCTCCCCTTCCGAGCGCGACGCGATCATGGCGACGATCGAGGAGTGGAACGAGGTGTCGGATGCACTGGACGAAGCCGTGGAGATCGTCGCGCGTGAGCCACGCTTCCACCGCCTGGTCGTCATCGAGGATGAGGAGGACGAGCTGTCAGGATTCGTGATGCATCCATGAGCTCAATTCATTTGCGCCGACGCTTGCGTGGATCCTACCATCCTTGAACCGTGCAGCGCATTCCCGCGCGCCAAAGGATCACACGCCATGTCTGGAAACACTTGCGGCACCGGCCGCCCGCACTCACGCACGCTTCATCAGGTCTTCGCCGACCGCCTGTCGTCCATCAGAGTTGCCTGGGCAAGGCGCCGCGCGATCAGGGAACTGGAGGCGATGCCGTTCGACGTCCGCAAGGACATCGGCTGGCGCTCCTGACACTCAGATGCGCGTCACGTCGGGAAACGAGGCCGGATCGATGCCGAGGGTCTTCAGATCTTCGGCTTCAGGCCGACGGCGAGCATCGACGCGGGAGCTGACTGCGTGCGCAGCGCCGAACACCGCGATGGCGCGGCCGAGGAATCCATTCTTGGGGGTAGGCTGCTGAGGCCTAAGCATCTTCATATCTCCTTATATAGCGTGCCCGAAGGATGCCCTTTCGTTGTGCGCCGCACAATGCACAAGGATTCACCACAGCATTGCAGTCAGCGCACGTCAGGATTCGCAAACCTCGTGGGGCAATCTTGATCACTCACGGATTGATGTGTAGGCTTCGTTCAGCCGCAGACAACGGCGCTTCCGAAAGGACGCTGCGGCAGGCGCACCCATGCAGGTCGGTACACCACGGTAAGACGCAGCCGTTCGCTGAAACGCATAGCGGGAGAGACCATGCGGCCTCTCCCGCCGTTAAGAAGTCGCCGGACGCAATACCTTCCGGACGCGGCAAGACTATGCAGCGCCCGTGGTAAACGGCGCATTAACAGACAGGAATATCTTGCCGGATGCCTTGTCAGCGACACTTGGAGCGCACCGAGTATCAAGGTATCGTTGCCATGATCAGTGGCCCATTGACGATCATGACCGACGCGCTTCGTCCGTCGGAGAAAAGGTGGAAGTGTGAAAGTTCTAGGCATCGACTTCGACGCGAACAAGGCATCGTTCGTACTCGTATCCGGCACCCACGAGGAGGCGGAAGTCACGCACAAGGAGCGGCTGCAGCTCGGCGAGACGCGGTCGCAGGCCGACATGGCCGCATTCCGGGACGGCGTCAGAAGGATCCTGGAGCTGTGCGCGCCGGATGCCATCTCTGTCAGGGCGAAGCCGGAAAACGGCCAGATGCGTGCCGGAGCGGCAGCCTTGAAGATGGAGGCGATCGTGCTGGCCGAAAGCGCTGCGCCGCTGGAGTTCGTATCGAGCGTGAAGGCCTCGAAGCAGGCCGACCGCGACGGCCTCTTCGCCTACCTGCAGCCAGCCTACAAGGCAGCGATGGCGCGGCTCGCAGCGCCCACGAAGAAGAAGTGACAGATACACGCGGACGGAGGGAAATGGAATGACTGCGGAGACACCTCGTGAAGCTCCCCTCCACGAACGAGGCGAGCCGGAAACACACACAGACCGGATGCTTCGCATTGCGGAGGGCGCGAAGGCGGCCAAGTCCGATGGCGTTAACATCACGCACATGAGCCGGGAGAAGCGACGCGAGGTTCTTTTCGGCTGAGCGTAGTCCTCGATTGCGTATCACATAGCAATAGATACAAGAATTCGTGTTGCGTTTTCCGAATCCTTCCGATAAGCAATTGTTGACAACATCAGAAAGGATCAGGCGCATGACGCATTTCTCCGTCGTCATCATCACCAAGGAACAGCCGGACGGCGATCTCATCGAGAGCCTGATGGCTCCATACAAGGAGTATGACGGCGAGGATGGCAGGTTCCTTCGCGATGTCGACATCACCGAAGAGACCCGCGAGCAGTACGCCACCCGCACCGAACGCCGCTACAAGGCGCCCGACGGCACGCTTCACGATCCATGGACAGACGAGTTCTACCGTGACCCGACCGCCGAGGAGGAGGCCAAGCACGGCCCATTCCACGGCTTTGGCGTCGGCGGTGGCATCTCATGGAATTCCAAAGACTGGAATGACGGAAAGGGATACCGCGGGAAGATCCAGTTCGTTCCCGATGGGTGGACCGAGGTGAATATCCCGACCTCTGAAATGATGTCGTTTCCCGAATTCATCAAGGACTATCACGAATACGAGAGCATTACGGAGTGGGCGCAGCCCGACTACGAGGACGAACACGCCCACGGCTACTTCGTCGTCAACGATGCCGGCGAGGTAACCAAGGTCTTCCGCCGCTACAATCCCGAAGGCTACTGGGACTGGTATGAAATCGGCGGCCGCTGGAGCGGCGAGCTGCGCGTCATCGATCCGTCGCTGGGCTACCCGGCGCAGGACCACTGGACCGGGAAATCCCCGGAGGACGGCTTCGATGTCTCCCGGCGCGACAATCTCGACATCGATGCGATGCGTTCGGCAGTCTCCGGACAGCGGCGCAAATGGTTCAATGACATCGCCGGCCGCGCTGGGGTGGATCTCGCGACGCTGGAGCGCATGCTGCATCTCTACCGCGACGTCCATCAGAAATGGCTGGCGCTCGATCCGCGACCGCGCGGCAACGATTACCGGGATTGGCTGATCGCGAACGTCGAGGAAGGCGAGACGCTTCACAAGGTCGTCAACGCCACCTTCGACACGCCTGAACTGAAGGAAGGACAGACGATCGAGGCGTTCATCGCCGACGTCGTCCCCTTGAGCGCCCATGCCATGATCATCGACGGCAAGTGGATGCAGCGCGGGAAGATGGGATGGTGGGCCTCGATGCATAACGAGACGATGTCCCACGAGGAATGGACGGCGACCGTCTGGAAGACCATCGAGCAGACCCCGGGGGACCACTGGATCTCCGTCGTTGACTGTCACGTATGATCGCATGGGCAAACCAGCATTCGCCGCAGACAGGCTGATGGAGACGGCCTCCCGGCGCCGGGAGGCCGTCCTGGCACTCCTTCGCGCCTTTGTCGCCGAAAGCAACGACGTGGTCATCGGATCGGTGCTCGCCGACGACGAATCGGGTGAATGGGTCTGCGA
>RCUP01000634.1_pt1 | contig 25002 bp, 23 predicted proteins | sample 2166341 | NCBI WGS metagenome assembly RCUP01 (sample SAMN09932325, study PRJNA488358) | compost metagenome | isolation source: compost soil in succinonitrile-enriched | place: Germany: Experimental Botanical Garden | reverse complement strand
TTCAGTTCTACACCTAAACGTTCCAATCCTAGTCCCGCAGTATTAGGCTGTACACCAATTGCTGAAAGCACACGGTCAAAAACGATTGTTTGAACGTCATTTTCCGTTTCAATTACACAGTGAACTTGCCCATTTTCAATTTGAATACTTTGAACAACAGCATCCGTTAGGACCTTCATTCCTTTTTGTTCAAATTGTTTTCTAACGTATTGAGCAACTTCTGCATCTTCAGTCGGTAGAATCTGCTTAGCTAAATCAATAAGTGTGACCTGACACCCTAAGTCTTGATAGAGGCTGGCAAACTCACTACCAATTGCACCCGAACCAACGACGAGTAAGCTTTTTGGCAGTTCTTCTGGAATAAGTGCTTCTTTATAACTCCAGACATACGTTCCATCGACAGGAAGTTGAGGAATATGTCGGGCTTTAGCACCGGTTGCCAAAATAATATGTGGTGCACTTAAAGCCTGACTTTTACCTTGAGCATCGGTCACTTCAATTTTTTCTTTCGCTGTAAGTTGAGCACGACCATTAAATACAGTCACCTGATTCTTTTTAAGCAAGTAATCAATGCCTTGTACCAACTGTGCCGAAACTTGACGGCTATGTTGCACAAGCTTTTGAATATCAAAATCGAATTGAGATACCTGAAAACCAAACTGTGCTGCATTTTTAAATTGAGTTGCCAACTCTGCGCCAGCCAATAGAGCTTTGGTTGGAATACACCCCCAATTCAGGCATATTCCGCCCAAATGCTGCTCTTCTACAATTGCGGTTTTTAGCCCGAGCTGGGCTGCACGAATTGCAGCCACATATCCACCCGGTCCCGCACCAATCACAATCAAATCGAATTGAGTTTCTGACATGCGGGTTCTCCTACACCAAAATTAAAGCAGGGTTTTCAACAAACTGCTTGAAGCTGGCCAAGAACTTTGCACCTACAGCACCGTCAATGACTCGGTGATCGCATGACAACGTCGCTGTGACAATCTCACGAACCACTACATTTCCATTTTCAACGACAGCACGTGGTTCTGAAGCACCGAATGCCATAATTGCGCCTTGCGGTGGATTAATGATGGCATCGAACTGTTTAATGCCTAACATTCCTAAATTTGAAATGCTAAAGCTGCCTCCCTGAAATTCATCAGGTTGTAACTTGCCAGTCTTGGCACGCGTTGCCAAATCACGCATGTCATCGGAAATCTGTGCTAAAGACTTCTGATTAGCGGCTTTCACAATTGGTGTAATTAAACCGTTTGGAATCGCCACAGCCACCGAAATATCTGCTTGTGAAAATTGCAGAATCGATTGTGTAGCTTCATCAAATTGAACATTCACTTCAGGCACTTTAATCAGTGCTGCTGCCGCGGCTTTAATGAGCATGTCATTAATAGAAAGTTTTACATGTGGAACAGTCTCATTAATCTGCTTACGTAAATTTTGAAGTGCTTCCACGTTTAGATCGACTACAAGGCGGAAATGTGGTGCATTACGTTTTGCAGCCTGTAACCGTGAAGCAATCGCTTTACGCATACCATTCATCGCGACATTGGTGACTGTCGATTGTGGTTGAGTAGCAGCAACCTGTGTTGATTGTTCATTTACCGCCGTTGGGTTATTACGGTTGTAAACCGCTTCAACATCTTCTTTACAGACACGGCCTCGGGTACCTGAAACACGGCAGTCATTAAGGTTAATACCCCATTGTTTTGCCAAACGGCGTGCAACAGGTGTTGCCAAAACACGGCTATCATCGGCAGTAGATTTAACTACTTTAGCTTGATGTTGCTGCTTAACATCAGGCCACTGGCCTCCAGCAGCTTGCACAGCTTTTTGAATGTCTTGAACACTAATACGTCCTTCACGACCAGAACCCGTCACTTTTGCCAAATTAACATTATGCTTTTCAGCAAGTTTCAAAGCATGTGGAGTTGCAAAAAGCTCATTAGATGTTTGATAGCCTTGTAATGACTCTGGTACAGCGTAGTCACCTTTAGCTGCTTTTACTGGAGCTGAAGTACTTGCAGCAATAGACTGAGATTGAGTATTTTTTTCAACAACAGCAGGTACAGATGTTTCCGCTTTACTTTGTTCTGAAGATGTTTCAGGTGCTTTAGCTGCCGCACCACCCAATGATGCAATAAACTTCTCAATTTCTGCATCAGAAACTTGGCTTTCAGCACACACAGCAATAAGACCACCTACAGGTAAAGTATCACCGTCTTTTGCTAAGATTTTACGGAGTGTTCCCGCAAAAGGTGCTTCTAATACATTGACGATTTTCGTGGTTTCAATTTCACAAATTTCATCGCCCTTATTAAAGCTATCGCCTTCTTTAATCAGCCATTGGGCAATCGTGCCTTCTTCCATGGATAATCCCCATTTCGGGATCTCCAGCGTTTTAATTTCGCTCATCCTAAGCCTCCAATGTTTTTCGCACAGCTTGCTCAATACGCTCTACACTTGGAATCCATTCTTTTTCTAAAACTGGTGAGAATGGAACAGGCGTATGTGGTGGCGTTACGAGTTCAACAGGTGCTTTCAAATAATGGAAACCTTTCTGTGCAACCAATGCAGCAACATCATGACCAAAACCACAGCGTGCCGCTGACTCATCCACAATCACAACACGCCCAGTTGATGCCACAGACTCTAAAATTCCTTCTTCATCAAGAGGCGAAATTGTTCGAGGGTCTACTACTTCAACCGAAATACCATCTTTTGCTAGTTTATCTGCTACTTCATTAGCGCGGTGTACCATCAAACCTAAAGCAATAATGGTTACGTCTGTACCTTCACGGGTGTAATTTGCTACCCCAAAAGGAATGGTATAGGCTTCATCAGGAACGTCACCTTTAATGTCATAGAGCATTTTGTGCTCACAGAACACGACAGGATCGTCATCTCGAATTGCTTGAATTAAAAGTCCTTTCACATCATATGGACTAGATGGAACCACAACTTTTAAGCCCGGAACTGCAGCAAATACGTTATATGGTGACTGAGAGTGCTGAGCTGCTGCAGAAAAACCCGCGCCAATCATACCGCGTACAACCATCGGTGCTTTTGCTTTTCCACCGAACATATAACGGAATTTAGCGGCTTGGTTATAGAGCATGTCATGACACACACCGTAGAAATCCATAAACATTAGATCGGCAACAGGACGTAAACCAGTTGCCGCAGCGCCAGCCGCCATACCAATAATTGCAGATTCAGTAATTGGCGTATCAATAACACGTTCCGAGCCAAACTCTGTCCACAAACCTTTAGTTACACCCAGCACACCACCGAAACCTTCAAGCTGGTTATCTTCGGTATTTTTACCGCCATGTCCACCGCGTACATCTTCCCCCAACACGAACACAGTTGAGTCACGGCGCATTTCTGATTCAATGGCTTCTTTAATCGCATTACGAAAACTTTTATTTGGCATCTTTACTATTCCTTTAGTAAGAGACATAGACGTCGGTAAGGAGTTGTTCTGGTTTTGGATATGCCGCAGCACGAGCTTTAGCAACTGCATCATCAACGTTTGCCTTAGACACTGCATCAATCTCGTCTAATTTAGCTTCATCAATTTTGCCTTTAACTTTTTCTCGGAAAATTTTCAAAGGGTCTTTATTTTCTTTAACAAAGTCGACTTCCTCTTTTGAGCGAATGAGCCCTGGGTCACCTTCAAAATGTCCATAAAAACGGTTAGTAATCGTTTCAATAACACTTGGCCCTTCACCACGGCGTGCACGTTCAATGGCAGTTTGAGCCGCTTCATATACAGCAAAGAAATCGGTACCATCGACTTTAACTGCTGGCAAACCAAAACCTGCCGCACGCCCTGCAATGTCTTTACTTCCTACCGCGTAGTCATGGCCTGTACCTTCACCAAAACCGTTATTTTCGAAGACAAAAATCACAGGAAGTTTAAGTACAACAGCCATGTTCATCGCTTCAAAGGTAAGGCCCTGATTTGAACCACCATCACCTGTAAAAGAAAGCCCGACACCGCCTGTCTTTAATGTTTTAGCTGTTAGCGCAGCACCAATTGCCAAAGGAGGTCCACCACCCACAATCCCGTTGGCGCCAAGCATGCCTTTGTCTAAATCGGCAATATGCATAGAACCGCCTTTTCCTCGGCACAGCCCGTCATCTTTACCGAAAATTTCCAGCATCATGCCGTGAATGTCACAGCCTTTTGCAATACAGTGTCCATGGCCACGATGGGTTGAAGTGATGTAGTCTTTATCTGTTAAATTCTCACAAATACCGACTGCTACAGCCTCTTCACCACTATATAAGTGAATAAAGCCGGGAATATCACCATTGGTATTTTCTTCGTGAAGTCGATCTTCAAATTCACGAATATCACGCATGCTTTTATATGCTGCGAGTAATTGCTCTTCCGTTAATTGCATATCCTTTTCCTTTATTATCTTGATTTTAAAAATCAACCAAGTTTCAAGCGAAAATGCTAGTTCGCTATAAATACTTAAACTTAAATTCAATAATTGATCTATTAGACTAAAAAGTTTTTATTTAAAATATTTCCAATTAAATTATTAATTTCAAAAACTTAACAACTCAAAATAAATTTAAAAAAATTTTATAATTTTCATTAGCTTGCAAAACAAACCTTTAACCAACCTTTGTTATTTTATAATACTCGCCACACCCTGTGTTTATAATTAATTGTGACTTATTAAGGAAATTTAAATTAGTCTTTAAATTAAATAGGCAGGAGTTTAAGTAAGTTTTAAATAAAATGGAATTATTAATATGGATTTTAAAAGACAAGTGGAAACTGGTATTAAATTACGGGGAGCTGATAAAGTCGCCCGTATTCCAATTAAGGTTTTACCAACAGAAGAGTTGCCAACTAAACCTGAGTGGATTAGAGCAAAAATTACAGATTTTGAAGAAATTAAACGTATAAAAAACCTTTTACGTCAGCAAAAGTTACATAGCGTTTGCGAAGAAGCGGCATGTCCAAATTTACCGGAATGCTTTGGTGGAGGTACAGCAACGTTTATGATTATGGGTGATATCTGCACCAGACGTTGTCCATTCTGTGATGTCGCTCATGGTCGCCCAAAACCCCTAGACGAAGATGAACCTAAACATTTGGCCGAAACGGTCGCAAACCTAAACTTAAAATATGTAGTGATTACCTCTGTAGACCGTGATGATCTACACGATGGGGGCGCTGCACATTTTGTAAAATGCATTGAAGAGATCAGAAAACGCTGTCCAGAAACTTTGATTGAAATTTTGGTACCCGATTTTCGCGGTCGTTTGGAGACAGCTCTTTCGACTTTGAGCTTATCTCCTCCCGATGTGTTTAATCATAATATCGAAACTGTTCCTCGTTTATATAAGGCAATGCGTCCAGGCTCAGACTATCAACATTCATTGGAACTACTAAAACGCTTTAAAGCATATTGTCCCGATATCAAAACCAAATCTGGTTTAATGGTTGGATTAGGAGAAATTGAAGCAGAAGTGTTTGCCCTACTGAACGACTTAAAAGATTATCAGGTAGACCTTATTACCATTGGACAGTACTTGCAGCCTTCAAAGTCACATGCACCCATTCATCGATTTGTAAATTTACAAGAATTTGAAAGATATACGCGACATGGCAAACGGCTAGGTTTTAAAAATATCTGGAGTGCACCGATGGTCCGTTCTAGCTACTTTGCTGACCGACAATATTTTGGAGAAGAAGTACCAAAACCTTTTAGTCGAAAAGATGTCTTATCTTAAGGATCAGACAATTAACAAAACTTATCCAATAGGCTAATGGTCAAGACTTATAAAAGTATTTAAGGTAAGGAGATAACGAGGAAATAGTCACAATAAAAAAGTTATAACGGTTGAGCGGCTACGGATACGCCATTTCAATGATAAAGGAATTTCGATATGGATATGTCAGAACAATTATCATCGCCTTTTATAGATACTACGCCGTCTTTATTTCGGCCAGAAAAATCATCTCATTCTCAATATTTAGGAAAAAAGCCATCACTTGACCTTGAAGCAGCACCTATATTTGACTTAACCGAAGAATGGGAACATTCATTATTCGGACGTTCGATTCACGAGTGTCACCGAAACTTAATGCACATTGCCGAAGATGCTGATATGGCAATTGGTGTGACCGACCCACATGGCACTCTACTTTGGACATGGAGCAGTCATCCAATGCGCTCTTCGGCAGAGCAAGTTCATTTTGTTGAAGGTGGTCAGTGGTCTACTCAAGCAGTGGGGCAAAATGCAATTGGTTTAGCATTAAATACTCATTCAGCTAACTGCGTTTATTCACACGAAAACCAAATGAATAGTGTAAGAGATTGGGTCTGTTATGCAGCGCCGATTACCGATGCCAACACAGGCCAATTTTATGGGATTATGAATTTATCGACTAAATATCAAAAGCATAACTCGTTAGGTCTTTTAGCCGTTGAGAGATGTGCGGACATTGTTAAACAAGCAATTCAGCTTCACCAAAAAAATATTTTATACATTAAGGCCTTTGGAACTCCAAAAGTTCAATATAACCAACGCAGCCTTACTTTAACTCAACGTCAAATTGAGATTCTGTGCATTCTGACACTGTGCCCTGAAGGTATTAATCTTGAAGAGCTTCACTATGCGTTATATGGTGATCGGCCTGTAAGTACGACCACTTTAAAAGCAGAACTATCTCAACTCAGAAACTTAATTCCCGATGTGATCGAGTCTCGCCCTTACAGACTTAACTGTGAAATTCAATGTGATTTTTTAATGGCAGAACAAGCATTAAATTTAGGCTTTACATCGACAACACTAACGCTCTATAGAGGTAGTTTTTTAGCTAAATCGGAAAGCCCATTTTTATGTGCTTGGAGAGATTGTTTTGATGCCCGTTTAAGTCACGTAATCTATCAGATTGAAGATGTTGATCAATTATTACGAGTCGTAAGCCGTGTTCCTGACCGTGTCGATGCAGTGGAACGTTTGCTAGAGTTATTACCCGAAGATACGCCTTATCGAACCAAACTGTTAAAGCTACTCGAATAAAATAAAAGGGAGAATATCCATACGATATCCTCCCTTTTTCAAGATAAGATCAAGCAGAGGCTTGAAGCTGTACCTTATAACAATCGTCTAAGGCTAATTCATAATACCGCAGCCCTTCTTCCGCAGCATGAAAAGCTTTTTGCTGCCAGTCGGGACGATCATTACATAAACGCTTAATCAGCTCCATGGCTTCATAAGGATGAAGATCATCATAGTGAGCATGCGCACGCAACCAAGCTAAAGAACGTTTATCAATCGTTACTTCAGGATGATCAGTATAGGTATGAATACCCTTATAGACCTGAATCGACCAATCCCCAGTTGCCCACTCAATTGCAAGATTTGTTGCAGCAAGGCACTCTGCTAAATTACCACGATGACTCATATTCCATAAGAAATGGTTCACCGCATTCATCGCAGCTGGTGGTCGTACATGATCAAGCTCATCAACAGTTAAGCCAAAACCTCCAGCCCAGTCGCGATACCATTTTAAGTGTCGCTCTTCTACCTTAATATTCTGGATTAACCAATCTCGTGCTTCTGTAACGCCAGGTTCAGAAAACCCCGTTGCTTTGCCTAACGCCCCTGCCATATATGACGGGAAATGCGCGACTAATGGATAGAAATTAAGTAAAGCATAACGGAAACTATCTAGGCTCAATCCCCCATTGGCCATTTCCGAAAAAAACGGATGTTTACTCACCCGTTCTTTCGCTGGTAGCAGGTCATCCCAGAACTGCTGTGACCATCCATTATGCGGTGTAATTTCTAAATGCATTCCATATTGATTTAGAGCAGTCATTGCTAATTTTCCTATTTATATGACAGCAATCATCTGTATTTCACGGTATAAGTCTATCCGAAAATGATAAAGATACAATCGTTAATCGACCATTTGTAACTTTTTTCGATGGATTGTGAATCTTTAGATAATTGTTACGCTAATCATTGAAATGTCGTGATTTTTATCACATTTAACTTAGATAAAAATCATTACTTTTTTAAAAAAACTGTATTATTATTTTGAATAAATCACACATTATATAATCAATATTTTTAGATGGAACTTTACTAAAATAAGTCTCATTTTATGACAACTTCCAATATAGTGAGCATTAATTATGAAGTTGCAGGGTTCCAATATATTGGGACAGGAACAAATAGATTTATTAACCACACGAGGATTAAATTTCGTATGGTTTCCAAAGCAGCTTGAAACGATTTATCGTTTTCAATACCAAAATGGTGCTGCCTATGAGTTCCGCTATAGAGCGCCTATTATTTTAATATTATATATATTTTTAAGCTTTGGTATATATCAAGTTTTACCAACTGAGCAAGTTTTACCCTGGTTTAGCTATTATTCTTGGGTAGGTATAATCATTCTTATCGCTTGGATTTTATCATTTATTAAAAAATTAAATCAGTATTTTGATTATTATGTAGGAGTCGGTTCAGCTTTAGCTGTGGCAATTACTTTTATTTTAATCAACGTCATTGAAAATGGCCAAGATAATGTTCTTTTTCATGCAGCGATGATGTATGCGATTGTGATTATCTATGGTGCGGTAGGTATGCGCTTTTATACCGCCATATTTGCTGGATGGATGGGCGGGGTTGTTGGAATTTTGATAAGTAATTACTTAAATGGGGTGATCGACTGGACCTTCTTGAACCGGACTTACACCTTCAGTAGTTTTTTAGGAATGACCCTTGCCTATGCAACTGACCGTCAACATAGAGAAAACTATTTACAAAACTGCATGATTGAGCTGAATCGTATTGAACTGATGCAGCAAGCACAGCAATTATCTTTACTTTCACAACAAGACGCACTCACCGGTTTAGCCAATCGACGCTATCTAGATGAAACACTTGATAATGAATGGCGCCGTGCTTTACGACATGAAATGCCCCTGACCATCATGATGGTCGATATCGACTATTTTAAAGCATACAACGACACTTTAGGACATCTAAAGGGAGATGAATGCTTAAAAGAAATCGCAATTGCTATTTCTTCTATTGCTGCACGCAGTGGTGATTTAGTTGCTCGTTATGGCGGCGAAGAATTTTTACTCTTATTCCCAATGACAAATGCTCAGCAAGCCTTGATCCAAGTTGAACGTTTAATGAATGCTATTGATAAAATTGCAATTAAACACCCATGTAGTGATGTTTCACCACAAGTCACTATTAGTGTTGGAGTGGCAACCACCATTCCACGTCTAAACGATTCAATTTCAGCTTTCGTAGCCCGCGCTGACCATGCTTTGTATAAAGCAAAAACCAATGGGCGTAATCAATATAAGATTGCTGTAAACGAAGAACAAATTGTAGATTTAACTTAAAGTCAGACTTCCATTCAAAATGACTGTTGACTAAGTATTATCTCTCTTAACTTCTTTTATAGCTCCTTTCCCAATTAAAATGACTCGAAATAAACAATTAGCTTTTCCATCCGTGGTAAAGCTAAAATGTAATTTAGAACCAGTACGTACGAAAACCTCTTTTATTTAAATTTAAACCATCTGTTAAAAATGATTTATATAAACTTAATAAATTTAGCGACTTTCAATACATCAACATCCTGTTTTTAGATAATGAAAATTAATAGATCCAGATAGTCTAATATAGAAAAAATTCCATTTCATTAGAGCTCACCTTTCAGTCTCTTCCAAAATTTAATTAAAAAATAAAATAGTGAATTTTGTTCTATTCTTTGCGGCACACTGGAAATAGCTTCAGTTGAAAATGGTAAAATCGAAACAATATTCTCATGTATTGTTTCATAATTTGGATACGCTTCTTTTTTTATTATTTCTATAATTTTTTGTATTTCATCAATAGATAAATTCAAAAATCTCTTAATTTCTTGGGCTGTTTTTGACTCAATAGATAATAAGGCACAAACTCTAGTGACATTAACAATCTGCTCGGCATGAATGTTTTTAAAGTTTGGATAACAGACAAGCTTATAAAGAATTTTTGTCTCTAAATGATCTTTAGACACTATATTCTCGTTATTTATTATACGCTCTTGATGACTTGTTTTAAAATATTCATTCTTCTCAATATCTTGTAAAATATTGAGAAGTTCCTGATATCTTATTGGTCTCTTCAAACCATACTGATAGCCCTTTAAAAGCTCAGGATTATTACTTAATACGATCTTAATTTTTTTTGGAATAAGAATATTGGTATAACCACTATCTAAATCAATAATATGTATATCAGGATTGTCTTCACTATATATCCAATTCCCCACAAGATGAGATGACAAAGATAAGTCATGAATAACTTTTATCATTGCCTCTAAATTTTTAGGCAATAGCCTATCCTTTGACATACAGCCAATTCTATATGTGCACTGATTCATTGATATTTCCCCAATTTCAATGATGACTTTGAAAATTCTTTGTTAAAAGTAATAAAAATTTAAATATGTAATAAACTTATATAAAAGCAATTTGAGTAAATTAACTTTCAGTGATAAATATAAATATCGGTTGCAGTAAAAAATTAACAAGATTTAATTGCCAAGTTCTACAGATGAATATACTCAAAAATAATTCGCAGAATATTATATTTATATAAATATTATAAGACAAGAAAATAATTTAAAATTTAATCAAACTCAATGGAATAAAAATTTAAAACCCCATATTTAATTTAAATATGGGGTTTTATTTACTTTAGTCAAAAATTATGACTATGGTTCGATTGGAGCAAATGGTGGAATAACATCTGCATTTTGTGCGCGATGGCGTAAGAAGTGATCCATCAAAACAATTGCTAACATTGCTTCAGCAATTGGAGTTGCTCGAACACCTACGCAAGGATCATGACGGCCTTTAGTCAACACATCTGTATCTTCACGATTTAAATTAATCGTTTTACCTAGTGTCGTAATGCTTGCTGTTGGTTTTAGTGCAATAGCAACTCGAATGGTCTGACCACTTGAGATACCACCCAAGATACCGCCTGCATGATTCGCTAAAAAGCCATTACTGGTCATTTCATCACGTGTTTCATGACCAAACTGTCCAGCAACTGCAAAGCCATCACCAATTTCAACACCTTTAACCGCATTAATACTCATCATCGCATGAGCAATGTCAGCATCTAAACGGTCAAAAACAGGTTCGCCCCAACCCACAGGAACTTTTTCAGCTAAAATTTCTAGCTTTGCACCGCAGCTTGTTCCTTGTTCACGTAAAGAAGTCACTAAGGCTTCAAAACGCGAAACAGCGTCTACATCACCACAGAAAAATGGATTATTCGGAACTTCATTCCAATCCAGTTTTTCGGCAACTTCATTACCAATTTGTGTCACATGACCACGAATCAAAACGCCAAATTTTTCTGCTAAATATTTTTTAGCAATTGCACCTGCTGCAACACGCATAGCAGTTTCACGAGCACTTGAACGGCCACCGCCACGATAGTCACGGAAACCGTATTTTTGCGTATATGTATAGTCGGCATGGCCAGGTCTAAAAGTTTGGGCAATATTGCCATAATCTTTCGATTTTTGGTCAGTATTACGAATCAATAAACCGATTGGTGTACCAGTGGTTTTACCCTCAAATACACCTGAAATAATTTCAACTTGATCAGGCTCTTTGCGTTGAGTCGCAAATTTTGATGTACCTGGCTTACGACGGTCTAGATCTTTTTGTAGATCTTCTTCGGTTAACGCAAGGCCCGGTGGCACACCATCAACAATTGCCATTAAGCCAACGCCATGAGACTCACCACAAGTAGTTACACGAAAGAGTTGTCCAATACTATTCCCTGCCATATGCCCAACTCCTTATATTTGCTCTTCAAATAGTTTTCTATAACGGCGACATTGTTCAGCAGTCAAAGCAAAAATACCTGAACCACCTTTTTGGAAAGTGAGCCAGTTGAAATCAATCGTATTAAAGTTCTGACGCATTGACCATTCAGAATTACCTACTTCAATGATAATGAGGCCATCTTCAGTTAAGTAATCTGCCGCTTGTGCAAGCATTTTACGAACTAAGTCTAAACCATCTTGGCCCGCTGCCAATGCAAGTTCAGGTTCATGTAAAAATTCTTCTGGTAAGTCGGCCATATCTTCAGCATCAACGTACGGTGGATTACTTACAATCAAATCATACTGATTTTCAGCTGGAATCTTGGCGAATAGATCCGACTCAAGCAATGCAACTTGATATTGCTTATTGTGGTGCTCAGTATTAATTGAAGCAACTTCTAAAGCTTCTTTAGAGATGTCAGTTGCATCTATTTCAGCGTCTGGATAAGCATAAGCCAAAGCGACTGCAATACATCCAGAACCTGTACACATATCTAAAATACGGTGCGGAGTTTTAGGCTTTGCATTTTCTGGCAAATTATTGAGAGCTTCGCGCATTTGACCATTTTCATCTAAACAATATGGTGCAAAACGTTGCTCAATTAATTCTGCAATTGGTGAACGTGGAATCAGTACACGCTCATCTACATAGAATGGTTTATTAAAGAAATAAGCAAGGTTTAATAAATAAGATGTTGGAATACGATCATTGATACGGCGTTCCAATAAGCTTAAAAATTCTGCTTTCTCGCTTGGTAATAACTTCGCATCTAGAATTTCTGCGTCTGCTGACCATTCAAGAGATAAGGTTTGTAAAACTAATGCAGAGCTTTCTGCAAAATAATCTTCAGTACCTTGTCCTAAATGTGCATCATGTTGACGTAATGCTGATACCCCAAAACGAATAAAATCTCGAATTGTTGATAAATTTTCAGCCGCTTCCTGTAAATTTTCAGGGCTAATCGTCGGTCGCTCCACTTAGGCGTCTCCAAAGGCAAATTTTGCAAAGTGACTATTCTACTGAGTGAGGTACAGCAAAGCAACGCTTTGCCTTGTGAACCGGAGTTTTACACGCCTATCTCGAACAATCACACGTTAAAATCAGAATACTTTGTTTTAATTATAAAATGATGAACTTTAATTAAACTTTAATTTAGATATTCAAAATAAAAAGCGGCCCTTAAATGATGGACCGCTCCTAAAGTTTAATGAGTTTTAAAGCTTAAGCTTTTCAGCGACATAATCAGAATCTTTATCTCCACGCCCAGATAGATTCACTACAATCATGGTTTCTTCCGCTAATTGGGGAGCTTCACGAATTGCCCATGCGACAGCATGTGAACTTTCAAGCGCAGGAACAATGCCTTCAACTCGAGATAGTGTCATAAAAGCATCTAAGCACTCTTGGTCAGTTGCAGTACTATATTCAACACGACCTAAATCTTTTAAAAAACTGTGTTGTGGGCCAACACCTGGGTAGTCAAGTCCTGAAGCAATAGAATGCACCGGCAAAGGCTCACCGTCCTCATTTTCAAGGACATAACAGGCCATACCATGAATTTGACTTGGCTTACCTAAAGTTAATGTTGCTGAATGCATATTGGTGTCTAAACCATGTCCAGCTGGTTCAACTCCTACCAGCTTTACATCGGGATCATTTAAGAATGCGGTAAATGCGCCTATTGCATTTGAACCGCCGCCAACGCATGCCACAACATAATCCGGATTTTTTCCAAATCGCTGGTGCGTTTGTTCTTTAATTTCAGTACCAATAATCGATTGAAAATCACGAACCATTTTAGGGAATGGATGTGGACCCACGACAGAACCAATCGCATAGATAAAGTTTTTTGGGTCTTTTAAATATTCTTCAAATGCACTATCTACAGCATCTTTTAATGTTGCTGTACCACGTGTTACTGCGACCAAATGAGCACCTAAAATTTTCATTTTGACGACATTTGGATGTTCTTTTTCAATATCTACTTGCCCCATATGAATTTCACATGGAATCCCCACTAAAGCGCAAGCTGTTGCCAAAGCAACCCCATGCTGACCAGCACCTGTTTCAGCAATTACTTTCTTTTTGCCCATATACTTGGCAAGTAAAGCTTCACCTAAACAATGATTGATTTTATGTGCGCCTGTATGATTTAAGTCTTCGCGCTTTAAATAAATTTGTGCACCGCCTAACTGTTCAGAAAGACGCTTCGCATGAAATAAAGGACTTGGACGGCCTACATAATTCGTAAAGAGATCTGCTAATTCATTTTTAAATTCAGGGGTATGGCGAATCTCTTCATAAGCAACATTAATCTCATCCATTGCCTCTTTTAAATGTGGAGGAATGAACTGTCCGCCATATTCACCAAAAAATCCTTGTTCATTCGGCAAAGCAATACCGTTAATTTGATGTTGCATGTCATCTCTCTTTTTTAAATTATGAAAGTTATCAAGTTTATCGAGAAAGGTAGCGAGTCATATCTTCAATGCCCTTTAGCGTCATTGGATACATATGATTTTCAAAAATTTCTTTAATCCAGCCAATGGTCTGAGTGTAATGCCAATACCCTTCAGTTTCAGGATTTAACCAAGCTGTTTTATCAAAATGTTGACGTAAGCGGCGTAACCAAACCTCACCAGTCTCATCATTCATATATTCAACCGAGCCACCCACCGATTTCAACTCATACGGTGCCATACTGGCATCACCCACTACAATTACACGATAGTCGCGTCCATAAGTGTGAAATAGATCCCATGTATTCATACGGGTAGCTGTGCGGCGATGGTTATCTTTCCAAACATAGTCATAGAGACAATTATGGAAATAAAAGTACTCAAGTGTCTTAAACTCAGTTTTAGCGGCACTAAAGAGTTTCTCGCATTGGGCAATATGAGCGTCCATAGAACCGCCTACATCGAACAACATAAGCACTTTTATTCGATTTCGACGCTCTGGTACCATTTGAACATCAAGAATACCTTGCTTGGCTGTTTCACGGATTGTACCGTCAACATCCAACTCTTCAGCTGCACCTTGACGTGCAAATTTACGCAAACGGCGCAAAGCAATTTGCATCTGACGAGTACCAAGAACTTGGTCGTCATCTAGATTTTGATATTTACGCTGTTCCCATACTTTAACAGCCGAACGTTTACGACCCGGCCCACCAATCCGCACTCCCTCAGGATGATCACCAAAAGCCCCAAAAGGTGAAGTACCACCTGTACCCACCATGCGGTTGCCGCCTTGATGTTTCTTATGCTGTTCGCGTAACCGCTCTTCCAGCATTTTCATCAGTTCTTCTAAGGAACCTGCTTTTTGGAGTTCTGCTCTTTGTTCAGGAGTTAAATGTTTTTCTAGAAGCTCTAAATCGAACCAGTCTTTTGGTAGTTTATGAACTTGCTTAAGTAACTCATCCAGATCAAAGGTTTCGATACCGTCAAAGTAGTCTTTTATGGCACGGTCAAACTTGTCAAAAAAGCGTTCATCTTTAACTAAAATAGTTTTAGCAAGTTGATAGAACTCTTCTTGATCGGCAAAAACTAAACCTTCACTTACAGCCCGGTTTAAGTCAATAAGCTCACGAGTTGTAACTGGAACACCGTATTTACGTAGGGTGTAAAATAACCTCACAAACATGGGTTATTCCCTCCTTTAACGTCGAGACATGAAAGCCAAACGTTCGAGGAGTTGCACATCCTGCTCGTTTTTGATGAGAGCACCATATAACGGTGGAATAGCTTTAGATGTATCTCGATTACGCAATACATCTTCAGGCATATCATCTGCCATGAGCAAGCTTAACCAATCAATTAACTCAGATGTTGATGGTGGTTTCTTCAAATTAGGAATTTCACGTAATTTAAAGAAAACCTGTAAAGCTTCGTTGACGAGTGTTGCAGAAATATTCGGGAAATGAACATCGATAATCTCTCGCATGGTCACTTCATCTGGAAACTCAATGTAATGAAAGAAACAACGACGCAAGAAAGCATCTGGTAACTCTTTTTCATTATTCGATGTAATAATTACAATTGGGCGTTGTGTTGCCGTAATGGTTTCACTTGTTTCATAAACATAAAAAGACATTTTATCGAGTTCATGCAACAAGTCATTTGGAAACTCAATATCGGCTTTGTCAATTTCATCAATTAACAAGACACAACGCTCTTCACTGGTGAAAGCTTCCCACAATTTACCGGGTTTAATATAGTTCTTAATATCGTAAACACGGTCATCACCTAACTGGCTGTCTCGTAAACGAGAAACAGCATCATATTCATACAACCCTTGCTGTGCTTTGGTTGTCGATTTGATATGCCAAGTAATGAGTTTTAAGCCCAAACTTTCTGCTACTTGTTCAGCAAGTAAAGTTTTACCCGTACCAGGTTCACCTTTAACCAGTAAAGGCTTTTGTAAAGCACGGGCTGCTTTTACAGCGAGCTTAAGACTGTCAGTCGCGATATATTGATCTGTACCGGTAAAATGTTGGGTATCAGCAGACATGTGAAGACCTTATTTTTCTATTTCAATGGTTAGATGGAACGCATGCTTTTGTTTGTTGAATATTTTGACCAACAATAGCCAATAACCAAACCTAGACCAACTACAAACAGAATTAAAGATAAATTTGACCAGATTAGAGGGCTATCTTTGGTTAAAACACCAAAAAGTAGTCCAAAAATAGCAGGTGCTACCGATGCATTCGGACCTTCAGACACTGTTGGTGTGACTAAAACAGCAAATACAATAAGCCAGCTAATCGCACCAAAAGTTGTAGGAAGACGGCGCATTAATCGCCACCAACACCACAAAGCAATAATAGCGCCTATTCCATAAGCTGTTAAAGCAATAGCATCTTCAGGAATAAAATCCAAAAAAGAGAATAATTGATTCATTATTCCAGTTTGATTTTCACGCACCACGTAAGCCCTCTGGTTCAACTGCATTTGGGTTAATTAACCCTTCTGGCGGCATCTGAAGAAAGAAACCTTTTGTTTGTAATGAGTCTAAAACATGTAAAACATTAGCACGCGCCAATTTACGTGTTGGAGCTAATTCTAAATGCATGACAAACGTTGCACGACCAAACGCTTGTAGAACAGCTTCAGGAACATTTTCAAACGGATCAGCTTGTTCCGCATCGTCAGGATAGTTTGGACGAGCAATATAAATGTACATTTCATCTTTTTTGCTCGATCTATAAATATCACAGTGCATTTCAAATCAACTCTTGAACTAAGGACAGCATACATGAAAAAAAACGACTCACCCACGCAGGTTTGTTTACGCATCAGTCGTTTTTTTAATTCTTGGGAAATATTAACCCACAACGTTGATTAAGGTCGATAATAACTTTGTTCTAGACAAAAGACAGCTTTCATAAAAAATAAGTAAATATATGATTTCAAACATTAAATACAATTATTCATTTTAATAAAATAAAAACAATTTTAGAAAAAAATAAGAAATCGTTCGTTACTAAGTACTTTTTGTGATCTGTTTTCAATAGTTTCACCCCTTAATACTATGAAATTTATAGTATTAAAATTAGCTATTACCTTTTTAAATTCACATTTAAGTAAAACTTCTAACCACTTAATAAACATTAGCAGACATTACTTAACTGGTTTAAATTCTCAATATGTTTCAATAATAAATATCTTAATAATAGATGCGGAGGATGAACTTATGCCTCGTGGCGATAAAACAGCTTACACAGCAAAGCAAAAACGTCAGGCTAAACATATTGTTGAGAGTGAAGTAGACAGAGGTCATTCTCAAGAAGAAGCTGAACGAATCGCATGGTCTACCGTCAATAAACAAGATGGCGGCGGTAAGAAAAAGTCTCATTAATACAAACTTTGAATACTTCTTTAGCCCAAGCTAAAGAAGTATTTTTACCAAACAAGTTAATGATTAAAAGACTCGAGAACTCTTTATATAGTTATCAGTTACTTGATTTAGGGCATTCAAAATAGCACTATCATCTTGACTTAATAGAGCTTCATTGAGGCATTCCATGTAGCCTATGAGCGTAGTCTTAGAAACGTTGGCAAATTCAGTTGTTACTGCTTCATCTTCATATAAAATCACGTAACTACGTGCAAAACCATAGATTAAATAGACTGCTGCTTTTTCTTTTGTATTTTTAGATTCTTTAAGAGACTGTTCACAAGCATTTTTTAAATCTTTAAATGCATCTGTACCAGTAGATTGATTTTTGAAAGATAAAAGTATTGTTTGGAAGTTCATATCCATATTCCACTCAAAAAGTAAAGCTACAGAAGATGGTAGAACCTGTCAAATAAAATCATGATTAACATACGTTTAAATGTAAATAAATTTATCTTCCTTTTTAATACGATATAAAAGACCGCCTTTAAAAGAGCGGTCTAACAAAAAATCGATATTTAAAAGCTTATTTCTATCGTTATGGTAGTACCAGAGTGTTCGATATTGGTTGATACATTGAAGCCTCTACCCTTAAGTTCCTCTTCTACTTGTGTGAGGTGATCAGGACTTACAGCATCAATCGGAAACAGGAAAGTTGCTTTTCGCTTCCCTGCTTTAGAATCAGTTTCAGTGCCTGTTAAAATTTTTTCCAGCATGGCCTCTTGATTGATTTTAAAATTTTTAGCATTTTGACGCGCTTGTTCAGCACTAAAGTTATTAAGCATATTTATCTCTCTAATTATTAATTTATCTAATTTTATAGCATAAAAAGCTTATATAGTTTTGGTGTTGTGTAGTTAATTCCAATCAGAAATATAAGCTTATTGATTAAATAATCTTTCTATCCATTCAATAAATTTTCTGGCATTTCTATTTTTAAAATCTTCTTTATTTGGGATGTAATAGCACAGCTCAGATTGAACTGATTTAGTCTTCAGAGGTTGTATAAGATTCGCTTTAATAAATCTCTGGGCAAGTGTAGAAGAACAAAATACGAGTCCATTGGCCGATAATGCCTCATGTATTCCAAAAATTTCCTGATCAAACTTCTTAATTGTTATTTGCGTTCGGTCCCATCCATTCACCTCAAGCCAAGTCTCTAGTGGCGGACTTGGTAATGCTTTATTTTTCCATTCTGTGGTAAATAACGTTATTGGCTCACTAGAATGTTCTAGTGGATCAAGTTTAGATGTACCAAATACATTAAAAGACTCATATTTAAGAATATCGCTAGAAGGTATTAAAGATACATCACCATATCGAATAGGTAATGTATATAAGTGACTTTCTAACGCTTCGCCTGTAGAAAATTCAACTGAAATATCAGGATGTAATTGATAAAATTCATTTATTGAGGGAATTAACAACATTGCTGCCAATGAAGACGTGGTAGCTACTCTGAGTGTATTTCCATTTACTGTTATTTCATCTAGCGCATCTTCAATTTTACGAAATCCTTCAGAAATCGCTACTGCTAGCCTATCACCTGTGGTTGTAAGCGTTATTTTTCTTACCTGTCGATGAAATAAGTCAACATTTAACCTGCTTTCAAGATTGGCAATATGATGTGAAATTGCAGTCGGTGTTAGCGAAAGCTCTTCAGCAGCCAATTTAAAACTGCCTAGTCGAGCAGCTGATTCAAATGCCCTAAGTGCTTGCAATGAGACTTGCATACTTTCTCCTGAATCACAGTTATAGGTGATTTAAAATCATCTATAACTGTAATTTTCTCGTTTGTCTACTTCTCATTTAAAACTCAGAATAAATTAACTCCTAACCCTTATGGAATTTATGATGAGCAAAATGTTACATATAGATGCCAGCGTACGAGCTGCAATTAACCCCAATCCAAATCATAATTCTATTTCAAAAAGTATTGCCAGCCGATTGGTCAGTTTATGGAAAAATAAAAGGCCTATGGATGAGTATATTTATCGGGATGTAGGAATGAATCCGCCTCCATTTATTACTCAGGACTGGATTGATGCCGTATTCACACCTGAAAATAAAAGAACACAAACTCAATGTGATGTCTTATCAATATCCGATCAGTTAATAGCGGAGGTTTCGAGTTCAGATATCATTCTAATTTCTTCTCCTATGTACAATTACGGTATGCCTGCTCAACTCAAAGCATGGTTTGACCAAATTATTCGGATTAATAAAACATTTGATTTTGACCTTGCTCGAGGAGACTTCCCTTTACAACCTCTTTTATCTGGAAAAATTTTAATCATTATCACGTCTAGTGGAGAGTTTGGTTTTGAGAAAGATGGAATTCGTCACAATATGAATCATCTTGTACCTCACCTGCGTACACTCAGTAAATATTTAGGTGTAGAGAAAATTTATGAAATTGCCTCAGAATATCAAGAGTTTGGAGATGAACGACATATAAAGTCATTAGAAAATGCTTTTCAAAAAGCTGAAGAACTTGTAGCTGAACTTGCTGCTTCATTCACAAAAAATCCGTAGAATATTAATAGTTAATTTTTAAAATTTAATAACCTACTGACATTTTAACTAAGCTATATCATTAAAAAATAAAAAGCCGACCCAATTGGGTCGGCTTTCTTATTTCTGCACTGAAACAAACTTATAGTTATATATTATTCATATTGAAATTGTTTTTCTTGTATCCAAGAATATACAGACCTGTATGTTTAATCAATTGAATTTTTCTCATTGAATCGGTTAATTTAATTCATTATCACTTTTACAAATTAAAACCCATTCAATTCATCACTTTACTAACTCTTAAAACAAGTTAATTATTTAATATAACTAATATAACTATTCATTTTATTAACTATTAACGTTAAATATCTATTATTTTAAATAAAAACTACTCAATTTAAACTTTAAGCCATTCACTATCCTTAATTAAAAAAGCCCATCACGAAGATGAGCCTTTTAAATTTTAACTATCAACCCATTTTAAATTGATAGACTTTCTTTTTCTTCTTGAAATAAATGAATTAATGGTTGAGTTAACAACTCATAACGCCAACCCAAAAGATAATCAGGTAAATCTTGTTCATCCCCTTGAGAAAGAACATGTTGATGAATTGCGTTTAGCCATTTTTTTCTCAGTAATACTTCTTTAGGAATAGAAGTTTCACTTATTGCATGGGCAAGTACCATATCCATTTTATTTAAAGTTTCTTTAGATGTTACTTTAAAAGGTTTGGCAATTCTTGTTGGCCATTCACTTTCATTAGGTAAATCTTTCAGTAATTCTAGAATCGTTTTTCCATATTCACGAACTACATTTGGGCGAATATCTTTAACTTGCGAGAGTTGAAAACTATTACGTGGATTCTTTTCAACCATATCAATCATGGTTGAGTTTCTAAGAATAAAACTACGTGGCTGATTCGTCGCTTTAACAATGTAATCACGCCATTCACTTAAATTTTGCAATTGCATCAATTGACGGCGCGAATGACGATAATTACCAACATCGGTATAGAGTAACTCTTTAGGCGTTTCACTAATAATTTCTTTAGTTAAACTACTACAATCTTCAAGAACATAGTCATAAAGCCCTTTCTGCTTAAGTTGTTCTTGAATATGATGAGCTAACTTCATTATATATAGAACATCATTGGCTGCATAACAGAGTTGCTGAGGCGATAAAGGTCTTGCCAACCAATCGGATCTTGTTTGATCTTTTTCAATGTCAATATCGAGACAAAGCTTTAAAGCGCCTTGGTAACTCACTTGTAGTCCATGACCTAAGAAAGAAAGGCCCACTTGAGTATCAAACACATTAAGCAGATCTTCTTGATCAGCGTAATGATAGATTAAATCGATGTCTTCCCCACATGCATGAAAAATATTTTGCTGTGCGACAAATATTTTTTTCCAAAACTGACTTAGATCTAATGAAACACCATCCAACAGATAGACATTGCCATTTACATTGACTTGGCATACCCCAAGTTTAGGCCAGAGTGTGTCAACCTTAATAAATTCTGTATCAAGTCCATATATCGAACATTGATCCATTTTTTGAAGAACATCAACCAATTCGGTTTGCTGTTGGATAAACTGAAACATGCTTTCTCAAGTAAATGCAAAGAGTGCTTAGAACTCTGGTATATATAACATAGAAGTAGGAAATTACCACTTAAACCTTTATGAATACTCTATTTTTGAACAATTTTTCGAAAATAGATAATTTTTTGATCTTTTATTTATACTTTTAAAGTTAACTCCAAATATTCATTGTTTAAAATCTCTAAGATCTTTTTCATTCTTATGTGTTTTCATATTTTATTTAAACGATTTTTTCTAATTAAAGACAGAATAATATTTGCCTTTAATAGCTAAATTAATAAATTTAATTCAATTTTATATCGCATCAATGAAATAAGCATCGGAATGCTTATTTCATTCTCATACGGTTATGAACTGCCTGACTTAAGGTATGGCTATCTACATACTCAAGTTCACCACCTTGCGGTACACCTTGAGCAATACGCGTCATATGTATAGGTAAGTGCTTAGTCGCCTCTACCAAATAATGAGCGGTTGCCTGCCCCTCTACAGTCGCATTAGTTGCCAAAATCACTTCTTCAATAGTGCCTTGACTTAAGCGCTGAATCAGATAAGGAATACCAATTTCTTCTGGGCCAATACCATCCAAAGGAGAAAGATGTCCCCCTAAAACATGGTATTTACCTCGAAAACTACCACTTTGCTCAATCGCCATTACATCTGCTGGTGATTCAACTACACACAATAGTTGATCTTCTCGCTCAGTTGAGGCACAAATATCACAAATTTCATTTTCAGTTAGAGAATGGCAAACGCTGCACTCATGAATATAACTTGAAGCCTCATGTAAAGCATGAGCTAATGCGAACGCACCTTCTCGATTTTTCATCAAAAGATGTAATGCCATACGTTGAGCCGATTTCGGACCAACGCTAGGCAATATACGTAAAGCTTGAACGAGTTGTTCAAATCTATCACTAAACACAGAACTTCCTTAGAACATGCCCGCTAAGCCAGGTGGCAAGCCCATACCAGAATTCGCTTTTTGCATTTTTTCTTCTGAAATAACTTCTGCTTGACGCACAGCATCATTTACCGCTGCAGCAATCAAATCTTCAATCATATCTGGTTCATCTTGAAGTAATTCAGGGTTAATTTCGATACGTTTTACAAGATAGCGACCATTCATGGTTACTTTAACCAAACCACCACCAGCTTCTGCTTGGACTTCAGTTTGGGCAAGCTCTTCTTTCGCCTTTTTTATATTTGTTTCCATATCTTTTTGCATGCGCTGCGCTTGCTGCATGAGCATATTGATATTCATAACTTTACTCCGTATCTCTATCAAATCTTTAAAGTATTATTCGTTATCTGGTAATACTTTATAAAAACTTAATCTCATTGAACCAACCCATATGATTAAAATCCATACAGATTAGTGCATTGAACTCAAATTAATCCGTAATTCTGACACAATAGACTAATGTTTTCTATCAGTATCTCTAGCTCTATTTCACGGAGGTATATCAGTAGCGTGGTTAAACTTAGATACACTTCATAAACGCCTAAAAGTTATACATTAAAGTCTTATAAAAATTTATTTCACTATTGAGATGCCTGTAACCCTTTATCAATTGTTTTATATTCACTTAAGGGAACTTTCTTAAAGGAAGTATTTGCTTCTTGAATAGATTTATCTGCTTCTTGCACCGATTTCTCTGCATTGTTAATCAATAAGGTTGTTTCATTTACTGGGTGTTGATGAGGTTTGGTCAATAATTTATATCCAACCACCCCAATTACCCCTACCACAACAACAATAGCAATAGGCTTAAGCATTTTAAAACTCGCATTTCTTTTAATTAAATTTAAAGTCTTTATACCTTGTACTCTTAGCCCTCATTTAAACAAAAATGTAGTTTTTTTATTGCAATTCTGAAATTTGAGTAACATTTAAATATAAAAAACCATCTCGATTAAAGAGATGGTTTGATAAACAAAACAACAAAAGAGTGTTATTTCGATAGAATTAATTAGATCAGATCCAGACCACGTGAGATATCACGGATAATATCATTAATATCTTCTAAGCCTACCGATACACGTATTAGACCCTCTTGGATACCCGCAGCAGCTTTTGCTTCAGCAGAAAGTTTGCCATGTGTAGTCGTTGCAGGATGTGTAATTGTTGACTTCACATCGCCTAAGTTGCCCGTAATTGAAATAAACTTAGTATTATCAATAACCTTCCAAGCACCTTCGCGTTCGCCTTTAACTACGAAAGAAACGATCCCGCCAAAACCATTTTGCTGTTTTGCAGCAAGCTCATGACCTTCATGAGTTGGCAAACCAGCGTAGTAAACTTTTTCTACTTTTTCATGAGTAGATAACCATTCTGCAAGAATTTGAGCACTTTCACAGTGTGCTTTCATACGCAAACGTAAAGTCTCTAAGCCTTTTAAGAAAACCCATGCATTAAATGGACTCATTGATGGTCCAAGCGTACGGACAACACCAAAAACTTCTTCTAATAACTGATGATTACCGACAACAGCACCACCTAATGCGCGCCCTTGCCCATCTAAATATTTAGTCGCCGAGTAAATTACAAGGTCTGCCCCAAACTTTAATGGTTGCTGTAAAACAGGCGTACAGAAACTGTTATCAACCGCAAGTAATGCACCATTCGCATGGGCAATATCTGCAAGCGCTTGAATATCTGCGATCTCAGCTAAAGGATTAGACGGTGACTCAACAAATAAAAGTTTAGTTTCTGGACGTACTGCCTTTTTCCAATCGTCTAAATCACATAAATCGACAAATGTAATATCTACACCAAACTTGGCAATATATTTTTCAAATAAGGCAACAACTGAACCAAAAACTGCTCTTGAGCAAATAACATGATCACCCGCTTTGAGATATGCCATAGTAACTGACAAAATCGCGCCCATTCCAGAGCTTGTCGCAACAGCACGTTCAGCACCATCTAAAGCTGCTAAACGTTTTTCGAACATCGATACAGTCGGATTGGTAAAACGAGAATAGATATTTCCTTGAACTTGACCAGAAAATTTTGCTGCAGCTTCAGCTGCATTTTCATATACAAATGATGAAGTCAAAAAAATCGGTTCGC
>RCUP01000633.1_pt1 | contig 25026 bp, 16 predicted proteins | sample 2166341 | NCBI WGS metagenome assembly RCUP01 (sample SAMN09932325, study PRJNA488358) | compost metagenome | isolation source: compost soil in succinonitrile-enriched | place: Germany: Experimental Botanical Garden | reverse complement strand
GCGGCGCCCTGCTGAACGCGCCGCGATTCATCCTGACGCCGATCGTGGTGGTGACCGGCATGGTGTCGCACCACGCCTCCGACGCCTCCTACGTCGTGGTCATTCCCCTGGCGGCGGTCATCTTCGCCGCCGCGGGCCGCCATCCTCTGGCTGGTCTGGCCGCCGGATTCGCCGCCGTCTCCGGGGGCTACGCCGGCAACCTCTTCCCTGGCGCCAGCGACGCGCTGATTCTGGGCATCACCGAGCCGGCCGCCCATCTGATCGATCCCTCATACGCCGTCAGCATCGCCGGCAACTGGTTCTTCATCGTCGGCGTCGTCATCGTCTTCACCCCCATCGTATGGTTCCTGACCGACCGGGTGATCGAGCCGCGCCTGGGGCCGTGGGTCCCCTCCTCCGCCGCCCCGGCCACCGCCGAAGAAAAACAGCCTCTCTCCGTTCCTGAGAAGCGGGGTCTGGCATTCGCGGGCCTGACCATCCTTGCCATGATCGCGCTCTGGACCCTGGTCACCCTTCTGCCCGGCTCGCCATTCGTCGATGCCGACGCCGAGCCCGCCCAGCGCTTCAATCCTCTTTACCGCTCGCTGGTCGCCTTCTTCGCCCTGACCTTCTTCGGCGCGGGCGCAGCCTTCGGGGCGGGCTCCGGCTCCATCAGGTCGCACCATGACCTGGTCCGCATGATGCGCGAGGGGATCAGCCAGCTGGCTCCCTATATCGTCCTGGCCTTCTTCGCCGCCCATTTCGTCGCCATGTTCAACTGGTCGGGCCTGGGGCCCATCCTGGCGGTCAACGCCGCCGCCTCCCTGCGCGAACTGGCCCTGCCCACGCCCCTGCTGCTGATCGTCGTGGTGCTGGTCTCCTGCGTCTTCGACCTGTTCATCGGCTCGGCCTCGGCCAAGTGGTCGGCCCTGGCTCCCATCGTCGTGCCCATGTTCATGCTGCTGGGCATCAGTCCCGAGATGACGACCGCCGCCTATCGCATGGGCGACAGCGTCACCAACATCGCCACGCCGCTGATGAGCTACTTCCCCCTGATCCTGACCTTCGCCCAGCGCTGGGACCCGCGCTTCGGCCTCGGCTCCCTGATGGCCACCATGCTGCCCTACGCCGGGGCCTTCCTGGTCGCGGGCCTTATCATGGTGGCGACCTGGGTGGCGCTGGACCTGCCGCTGGGGCCAGGCGTAGGCGTCCATTACGAACCGCCCCCGCCCGCCGTCGCCTCGCACCTGCCGACGGACGGCGGAATCGCCGGCCCCGTGGCCCCGCCGCAGGCCGCCGCAGCGGCCAAGTAACGGAGGTCTCGCGGTATTTTCACTTATCCACAGGCGAGCCGCTTGACGCACGCAACGCCCCCGCCTAAACGACGCCCCTCGCCGCGGCGCACAGCGCTTCGGTTCGGGAAACGCGGGTGTAGCTCAGTTGGTTAGAGTGCCGGCCTGTCACGCCGGAGGTCGCGGGTTCGAGCCCCGTCACTCGCGCCATTCTCTTCAGCGAAGAGAATGGCGCACACCGCTCCCAAGGGGCGCCGCCTGTTCTTTCATTACATCGTCAGCAAGTTCCGCTAGGCGCCTTTGCGTGCGCCGAAGGCCACGCCGCTAATTCAACGGCGCGACCTCCTGCGGCATGACGAACTCGGACCGACCGCTCAGCTCGCCATAGAGCATCGACAGGTCCTCGAAGACACGATTCCAGGCGAACTGCTCCACCATCTTGACCCGCGCAGCCTGACCAAGGGCCTCGATGTCACGCTCGAACAAAGTCTCGATGGCCTCGGCGTAGTCGGCCGGGTCCGCCGACGCGGCCAACTGCCCCACGCTCGAATCCACCGTCTCGGCCACACCGCCGGCGTTGACGCCCACGACAGGGCGGCCACAGGCCATGGCCTCCAGCACGATCAGTCCGAACGGCTCCTTGTCGTTAGCGTGAACAAAGGCGTCGCAACTGGCGATGATCCGCGCCACCGCCTTGGGGTCCTTCTCATAGGGCAGAGAGATGACCCGATCTTCCGGCGGCATCCCGGCCCCGGCGCCCACCAGCACCAGATGATAGGGCGCGCCGAGACGCTGCACCGCATCGATCAGGACATCGACGTTCTTTTCCTTGGCCGGGCGCCCGGCGAAGCACAGCAGGCGGGCGTCCGCGCCCAGGCCCAGCTTCTTCAGCAGCCAGTCCCGGTCCCGGCGATCCGGGCGGAAAGTGTCGACTTCAACCCCCAGAGGACGAATCACGATCCCGCTGACGCCCGCTTCCTCCAGACGGCGCGCAATGAAGCGGCTGGGGGAGACCACGCGGTCGAACTGCGAGAACAGCTTGGCCCAGCGCTTCTCGACAGGCTTCTTGGCCCACTCGCCGAAATGCAGCGCCGCCAGACCGGCCGGGTCCGAGTGGCAGAAGCCCACGACAGGGCAGCCCGCCCTTTGCCCGGCCTCAAGCGCGCCCTGTCCCGGGGTGTAAGGATCGCCGGCCTCGATCACGGCCGGGTTCATCGACGCCACCCAGGCGCCCCACCTCCGCACCGAGCTGGGCCAGCGATAGCCGTCTCCAAAAGGCAGCTTGGCGGCGTGAAGCTGGACGATGCCGTCGTGGCCGGCCTTATGCTTGGCGCCCGGCACCACCAGGGTGTGTGCGACCGAAGGTCGATTCGCCTCCAGCCAGGCCTTCTTGGACAGCAGATAGCGTTTCACCCCGCCAGACCGGGGAGCGAACAACATGGTCGTGTCCACCAGCCGCGGACGCGGATCGGCGGTCGAAGCCTTAAGTATCCTAAGGGTTTCAGCGACTTCTTCGTCCAGTCCAGGGATCAGGCGCAACTCGCCTTCCTGAACATCGATATCGCTCATGGTCATTGAGGCGGTCTCTCCAGATCTCAACGCGGCAACGCGGCTGGATCGGGTTTGGATGCGACGCGCGCGCTTGGAACTTACCATGAATCGCCCCGTAGCCCCGGACACGGCTCGGCTCAAGCGTCCTTTTCCACGACGCACGGCTCGCGCGATAAAATGGCGACGTTCAGGCGCGGTTCACCTAGGCCTGCCTACGCCGGGCCTTGCAATCGCCTCAAATTCGAGAAACTTGGGGCATGGCGACGCCGAGCCTGATAGACGGACGGCTGACGTCGTTGCGCGTGTGTCCACGAGGGGTTTCTAACTAATGCGTATTCTGCTCGCGACCGCTGTGGCGATCGCCCCCCTGATGGCCGCTGCGGGCGTCCAGGCGCAAACGACGCCGACGCCCGAGACCGTAATCTCGACGGCGCGCAACACGCCGATCGCGACCGCGACCGCCACGAGCACCGGCGGCCCCGACAACATTCGCCTGGCCTCAGGCGGCTCGATCGCCGTCACCAGCGGCGCGGCTCTCACCGTCAATTCCAGCCATAGCGTCGATCTGGATTCTGGCTCCACCATCAAGATGGAGAAGGCCGCCAACGGCGCGACCGGCATCCTGGTCCAGGGCGGCAACACCGCCAATGTCACGGTCGGCGGGGCCATCGACATCACTGACGCCATCACGGAATACACCGACACCGACAAGGACGGCGATCTGGACGGCCCCTTCGCGGAAGGCACGGATCGTTACGGCGTCCGCATCTCGGGCGCGACCCCTCTGACCGGCAACGTGCTCATCGAATCGACCGGCTCCATCAAGGTCGAGGGCAATAACTCGGCAGGCTTGGCCATTGAGGCGCCGCTCGTCGGCAAGCTGACCAGCATGGGCACCATCAGCGTGCTGGGCGACAACACCTACGGCGTCCATGTCACGGGTCCCGTCACGGGGGATGTCGCTATTCTCGGCGGTATCGGCGCCCAGGGACAAAATGCTGTCGGCCTTGCGCTGGACGGCGACGTGCAGGGCGCGGTGAAAATTCAAGGCGCGATCAGCAGCACGGGCTATCGCTATACGACCCCGCCGCCCGTCCGGCCCGAGACAGGCGCAAACGCCGACACGCTCTATCTCGACGAATTGGATGCGGACGACCTGCTTCAGGGCGGCCCGGCCGTGCGGATCGCTGGTGACGTCACCGGTGGCGTGCTGTTTGACACCGGCCCGGAGTACGGCACGGGGGGCATCGAGGGCGACGCGGACGCCGACGGCGTCAAGAACGGCGACGAAGACGACGACGGCGACGGGATCAAGAACCGCGACGACCCTGATCGCGACGGCGACGGCCTGCCCGACGTTTCCGAAGGCACAGCGACGATCAAGACGTTCGGGGGCGCGCCCGCAGTCCTGATCGGCTCGACGACTGACGCCATCACCCTGGGCGCGGTCGGCACGGGCGCCAATGCCTATGGCGTCATCAACCGCGGCTCGATCGACGCAGCGGGCGTCTATGCCGGCGTCAACGTCACGGCCGTGCAGATCGGCGGGACCGGCCAGGCCGTCAACGTCAATGGCGGTGTTTACAACAGCGGCACGATCGGCGCTTCCGCCAACAACGCCAACAGCACGACCATCCTGATCGCGGCGGGCGCCTCGACCCCCAGCCTGGTCAATGCAGGGACGATCCTGGGTTCGGGCGTGTCGACCGGCGAGCATGCCGTCACCGGCATCAAGATTGAAGCCGGCGCATCCCTGCCTTCGTTTGAAAACTCGGGCCAGATCAGCGCCACCATCACCGGATCCAAGTCTGACGCCATCGGCTTCAAGGACGCCTCCGGCACCGTGACCAGCTTCCGCAACACGGGACTGATCGCCGCCGGCGTCGCGCCGACGGCGGACGTCACCGTGACCGGCGAGACCATCGCCGTGGATCTGAGCGCGAACACCACGGGCATCACCTTTACCCAGGACGGCGTCGTTTCTTCCGATACCTCGCTCCCCGACGCCGATAAGGACGGGGTCCCCGACTCCAAGGAACCGCTTATCCGGGGCGAAATTCGCCTGGGTTCGGGCGCCGACGTCCTGGACATCCGTAATGGCACGGTGACAGGCGACATCAGCTTCGGCGGAGGGGCGGACAGCCTGAGCATTTCCGGCGGCGCTGTCGTCACCAGCAAGCTGTCCAGCACCGACGGCTTGCTGAGCATCGACATTTCCAAGGGCACGCTGGACGCGCGCCATACCGGTCAGTTGGACGTAACCGGTCTCAATGTCGGCGCCGACGGCGCCCTGATCGTGACGCTCGATCCCGCAAACGGGATGTCCGGCGGCTTCAACGTCAATGGAACGGCCAATGTTTCGGCGGACGCGGGCCTGGGCGTGCGCTTCAACTCGCTGATCAACCCCAATGGCGAAACCCGCTTCACCCTGATCGAAGCGGACACGCTCAACGTCACCGACGGCGCTATCGATCCAAACGCCCTGCAGTCGAATTCGCCCTACGCCTTTGTCGTCAGCACCGACCCCGCACAGGTCGCCAACGGCAAGATCGACGTTCTCGCTCGCCGCCGCACGGCGGAAGAAGCCGGCATGATCGGCGTAGAATCCGCCGCCTACGACTCGATCTACGGCGCCTTGGGCCAGAACGAGGCCATTCGCAGCGCCATCCTCAGCCAGACCGGGCGTGACGGCTTCTTCGACATCTACGAGCAGCTTCTGCCCGACCACTCGGGCGGTCCCCTGCTGTCGCTGGCCAGCGGCGTCGACGCCGTGACCCGCGCCCTGACCGGTCGCAACGCCTCGGCCGCGCCGGGCGAGACCAGCGCCTGGGTCCAGGAAATCAACTTCTACGCCGACAAGGACAAGACCGACTCCTACGGCTTCCGCTCCGAGGGCTTCGGCGTCGCGGGCGGCGTCGAGCGCGGCACCAACATGGGCGCTATCGGCCTGACCGCAGCCTTCACGTCCTCCGACCTGGAAGATCCCGAAGCCGCCGCCGAGGAGGTCCTGTCCGCCAACCTGCTGGAGTTGGGCCTCTACTGGCGCGCCCAGGGTCAGTACTGGACGACCTGGGCGCGGGCGGCGGGCGGCTACGCCTCGTTCAACGCCACCCGCAAGCTGGTCGCCGACGGCATCAATCTGAAGAACGAGTCGGACTGGCACGGCTTCACCCTGGCGGCTGCGGGCGGCGCCTCCTACGAGCGCAACTTCGGCCGCCTGAACGTGCGTCCTGAAATCTACGGCGAATACTTCTCGCTGAGCGAAGACGCCCGCACTGAAAGGGGCGGCGGCGACGGATTCGACCTCGATATCGACGACCGCGACAGCCACATCTTCTCCGGCGTCGCCGCTGTGAACATCGGCTACGGCTTCGGTCAGAACGGCTGGATTCGTCCCGAGGTCCGCCTCGGCTGGCGTCAGAACTTCTCGGTCGACGCGGGCACGACCATCGCCCGCTTCGCCTCGGGCGGCGACGCCTTCACCCTGGACCCCGCCAGCATCGAAGGCGGCGGCCCGATCCTCGGCTTCCGTCTGAACATCGGCAACGACCTCGGCATGCTGGCCATCACCGGCGACGCCGAACTGCTGGAAGACTATGTCCGCTACACGCTTCTGCTGCGGGCCAGCTTCAAGTTCTGACAAGTTCGATCGCGAACAGAGAAAGGCCGCCGGTTCACCCGGCGGCCTTTTTCGTGCCCCGACATCAAAGGCGCTCCGTTTGTGAAGTCGCCTCCCGCCAGGGGTCTTCCACTAGAACCGAAGGCTCAGGGGCGACGACGGACCTCCCAGTCCAGTGTCCAGCGCCCCGGCCCGGCGGGCTTCAGTTCCGACGTCTCGGCCGGCGCGGGCCGGTCCAGCCCGTCCAGGAGAAGCGACGTGCCGTTCACAGAGGCGATCACAGCGTTGGTCTGCCAGACAGGACCTGACATGCCGCGCATGGAAAAGCGGATATGGACCGTGTCATCGACCTTGGGCATAAAGCGTCCTCATCTGACGGTCGACGACCGCGCCGGCGCCTTTTGGCACGGTCGAGCAGGTCCTGTCGCCTGACCTGTGACTGCCGTCACCTCGGCGGCATCCATGCTATAGGCTCAGGCTGTGGGCGGCCCCGCCCCGGCAAGGACCTCATGGCGCGACCTTCCAGGATTTCAAACCGGCTTTCCGCCGCCAACCTTGCCCGCCTCGGCGCGCCTCGTCTCGCGGATCTGCTGATCGAGGCCGGTGCGGGGAACGCCAACCTCAAGCGCCGCCTTCGCCTCGAACTGGCGGCTGAGCTGGGCCCCGAGGCGCTGACGCTTGAAATCGACAAGCGCCTGACCGCCATCGCCGCCGCCCGCACCCGCGTGTCCTGGCGCAAGCGCGGCGAACTGATCGACGACCTGAACGCTCACCGCCGAATGGCCAGCGAACGCCTGGCTTCGGAGGCGCCTGGAGACGCCCTCGCCGTCCTGGTCCGCTGGTTCGACCTCTATCCGGGTCTGGCCGTCCGCGTGAAGGACGCCAAGGGCGAGGTGGCGGCCGCTTTCGAGGAGGCGGCGCCTGATCTCTTCACGCTCGCTGAAATCGTGAACGAGGACGCCCTGTACGTCTTGATCGACGCTCTCGACCGACAGCCGCAGGACTATGGCCGCTGGATATCCGCCGCTGGCCAGGCGCTCGGCCCGCGTACGGCGCGTCGCCTGCTCGACAGTCTGGACGCGTCGGCGAAGAAGACCCCGGCGGGTCGGAATCTGTTGCGGCGTCTGGCGGACCGGGCCGAGGACCTCGACCTCTGGCTCTCGCTCGTCACGCCTGAACAGGCCGGATCGCCCGACATCGCCGCCGACATCGCCCGCCGCCTCCTGACGGCCGGTCGGATCGCAGAGGCCCGCGCCGCCCTGGAAGCCGCCCTCAGCCCCTCGCCCCTCAACCGTCGCTGGACTTTTGGCCATAACCCGAAGGCCGGCGCCCCGCGCCTGACCCCCGCCTGGGAAGCCGTCTCCATCGACGTGCTGGACGCCGAGGGACACAGAGCGGAGGCTCAGGACTTACGCTGGAGCCTGTTCCAGCGCGACCTGTCGGCGCCCGTGCTTCGCGACTACCTCTCGCGCCTGCCCGACTTCGACGACGTAGAGGCTCTGGACAGGGCCTTCGCCCACGCCGCCACCCACCCGGATTTCGAGGCGGCGATGCGGCTTTTGATGGATTGGCCCGCCCACCGCGAGGCCGCCGCCCTGGTCCTGTCCCGCCCGCGTGAGGCGCGGACCACCAGTTCCCAGTCAGCCGATTGGGCCGTCCGACTGATGCAGCGGTTCCCGGAAGCGGCCGGCATCCTGCACCGGTAGCCGCCGCGCGAGCCTGCTGCTTCAAGTGTAGTGGAATACGATCCTGGCGGAGCCCATGTTCCCCGCCGTCGAGGGCTGGAGTCCCTGAGTGCGGAACCCTGACCTTCATGGCTCCGTTCCTCTCGCCTATGCAGGGCCGGGCCCTGATGTCCGACCGGCTCTGAAAGCGACCCTACGCGCATGTCCCTGCCCGACCATGGCCCCGCTTCCGTCCTGCGACCAACGCCTGCCGGCCTATGGTGCCCGGAAGGCGACTTCTACATCGACCCGCCCCGCCCGGTGGATCGGGCCGTCATCACCCACGGTCACGCCGACCATGCGCGCGCCGGCCACGGCGCCGTCCTGGCCACGCCTGAGACCCTGGCCATCATGGGCGAACGTTACGGCGCGGACTTCGCGGGTCAGACCCAAGCCCTGACCTATGGCGAACGGCTAAAGGTGGACGGCGTCGAGGTGTCGCTGGCCCCCGCCGGCCACGTGCTCGGCTCAGCCCAGGCTACGGTGCGCCACGGCGGCCTGACCATCACCGCATCGGGCGACTACAAGCGTCGGCGCGACCCGACCTGCGCCGCCTTCGAACCCGTGCCCAGCGACGTCTTCATCACCGAGGCGACCTTTGGCCTGCCGGTCTTTCGCCATCCCCCAGACACCCAGGAGATCGGCCGCCTGCTGCGTTCGGTCCAGCAGTTCCCCGAGCGCGTCCATCTGGTCGGCGCCTACGCCTTGGGCAAGGCCCAGCGGGTGATCCGGTTGCTCCGGGAAGCGGGCTATGACGAAACCATCTATGTGCATGGGGCTCTTGAACGCCTCAATCGCCTCTATGAGCATTTCGGCGTCGATCTGGGACCTCTGGCCCCGGCGACCGGATCAAAGGCCGACTTCGCCGGGCGCATCGTCATCGCCCCGCCCTCCGCCATCGCCGACCGCTGGAGCCGACGCTTCCCCGATCCGGTCACCGCCTTCGCCTCGGGCTGGATGAGCGTGCGGGCGCGGGTGCGCCAGCGCGGCGTCGAGCTGCCGCTGATCCTGTCCGACCACGCCGACTGGGACGAACTGACCGCCACCCTGACTGAGCTGTCGCCGCAGGAAATCTGGATCACCCACGGCCGCGACGACGCCCTGCGCCGCTGGGCAGAACTGCAGGGACTGACGGCTCGCGCCCTGCACCTGGTCGGCTATGAAGACGAGGACGACGACTGATGCGCGCCTTCGCCGCCCTGCTGGATCGGTTGTCGTTCACGGCGTCGCGCAACGCCAAGCTGCGACTGATCCGCGACCACCTGGCCGATGCGCCCGATCCTGACCGGGGCTGGGCGCTGGCCGCCCTGACCGGCGCCCTGTCCTTCACCGCCGCCAAGCCCGCCATGATCCGTCAGGCGGTCGAGGCCCGCGTCGATGCCGAGCTGTTCCGCCTGTCCTATGACTATGTCGGCGACCTGGCGGAGACCGCCGCCCTGATCTGGCCGGCCCGACACGGCGCCAACCGCGAGCCGGAACTATCCGAGGTCATCGACACTCTGAACACGGCCAGGCGCGGCGAGGTTCAGGGCCTGCTGGAAGGCTGGCTCGACGCCCTGGACGCCGACGGACGCTGGGCCTTGCTGAAGTTGGTGACGGGCGGTTTGCGCGTCGGCGTCTCGGCGCGGCTGGCCTGGCAGGCGGCGGCGGACTTCGGCGGCGTCGAGGTCGCGGACATACAAGAGGTCTGGCACGCTCAGACCCCGCCCTACGCCGACCTGCTGGCCTGGCTGGACGGCAAGACCGAGCGCCCCTCGGCCATGGCCCACGGTCGCTTTCGTCCCGTCATGCTGGCCCAGCCCATTGACGAGGCCGTCGACCTGCCCCGCCTCGACCCCGCCGCCTACGCCGCCGAATGGAAATGGGACGGCATCCGGGTCCAGGCCGTTAGCGAAGGCGGCGTGAAACGTCTCTACAGCCGCACCGGCGAGGACGTGTCCGGCGCCTTTCCCGATGTCCTTGCGGCCCTGGCCTATGAAGGCGCCATCGACGGCGAGCTTCTGGTGTTGCGCGAGGGTCGGGTCGCCCCCTTCGGCGACCTGCAACAAAGGCTGAACCGAAAGACGGCGGACGCCAGGCTGATGGCCAGCCATCCGGCGGGCATACGCGCCTACGACCTGCTGGCCGCCGACGGCGAGGACCTGCGCGCCCTGCCCTTCTCCGAGCGCCGCGCGCGGCTGGAGGCCTTCGTCGCCGCCATCGGGTCAGACCGGATAGACCTGTCGCCCCTGGTGCCGTTCGAGGCCTGGGACGAGCTGGCCGCCCGGCGCGCCGAACCACCGCCCGGCGATCCGCAGTCAGCCGAGGGCTTGATGCTGAAGCGGCTGGACAGCGCCTATGAGGCGGGCCGCCCCAAGGGGCCCTGGTTCAAGTGGAAGCGCGATCCGCACCTGATCGACGCCGTGCTGATGTACGCCCAGCGCGGCCACGGCAAGCGGTCCAGCTTCTATTCCGACTATACCTTCGGCGTCTGGACCGAAGACGCCGACGGCATCCATGTGCTGACCCCCGTCGGCAAAGCCTACTTCGGCTTCACCGACGAGGAGCTGAAGCAGCTCGACAAGTTCGTACGCGATCACACCGTCGAGCGCTTCGGCCCCGTCCGCTCCGTCACCGCTACCCGCGAGTTCGGGCTGGTGCTGGAGGTCGCCTTCGAGGGTCTCCAGAGATCCAAACGCCACAAGTCCGGCGTCGCCATGCGTTTTCCTCGCATCAGCCGCATCCGCTGGGACAAGCCGGCCAAGGAGGCCGACGAACTGGTCACCCTCGAACGAATGCTGGACTAGCCGCGCATCCCGCCCTGTCAGCGACGATACAGGTCGGCGTCCGGATCTTTCCCGCCCCGCAGTGCGGCCGCGACCACCTGGCTGGCGATCACCGAATAGGTGATGCCGTTGCCGCCGAACCCCATGACCGCCCAGGCGTGATCCACACCCTCGACCGGCGCAATATGGGGCAGTCCGGTAGCGCTTTCGCCAAAGGCGCCCGCCCAGACATAGTCGACCTCCACCTCCACCTTGGGCAGAAGCTGCTTAACCTTGGCCAGGATTCGGTCGCGCTTTCCGCGCATCAGCGCTGGGTCGGCATGCGCGGTCGCGGAGGCTTCGTCCTCGCCGCCGACGATCAACCGCCCGTCCCGGCTGGTGCGCATGTAGAGGTAGGGATCGGCCCCTTCCCAGACCAGGGTCTCGCTCAGCCAGGCCGGAAGCTTCGCCCCGGGCTTTGAGGCCAGCGCCCAGGTCGAAATCACATCGGAATCCGGCGCAGACACGCCCTCTGGTCGCTCATAGCCGCAGCAGAAGACGACCGCCGACGCGCGAACAGCCAGGCCCTCGTCAGTCAGCAGCGTGACCCCGTCCGGGTCGGACGCCGCCTGCATGACCTTGACCGGCGAATAGATCCGCGCGCCCCGTTCCGCCGCACGCCGAAGCAAGCCGGCCGCCAGTTGGGCCGGATCGGCGCTGGCCGAACCCCCGCCCAGAATGGCCCCCGTCCGCTCGACGCCAAACTGGTCGTCCAGTTCGGCCGCCGTCAGGAACCGGCTGTCCAATCCGATCGCCGCCCGCGCCTCGGCCTCCGCCTCCAGCGCCCGCCGCCCATAGGCGTCGCCAGCCAGATAGAGGGCCTTGCGGTCCTGAAAACTGCATCGAATCTGCTCGTCGGCCACGATACGCCCCAGGTCGTCCACCGCCCTTCGGGACCGCAGATAGGCCCGGCGGGCGGCGGACTCCCCGATTTGCTTGGCCAGCGCCGTCAACGGCAGGTCAATCTCCCATTGCAGGAGCGCGGTTGAGGCGACGGTCGAACCCATCATCGGCGGGCGGCGATCCAGAACCGCCACCTCATGATCCTGCGACAACTCATGGGCCATCAGCGCGCCGCTGATCCCGGCGCCGACAATAGCGACATCGACCGAGATCGCCTGCTTCAAGGGGCGGACGGGCACGCCAAGGAAAGCACTGTCGGCCCATAGGGAGCGGCCGCTCCTCAGATCACGTTTCCGGGTCAATCCCGCCATTTGGCCTTCCCTCCAAGCCTCGCTTTGAGACCGGACGACGGAACGCGCCTTGTGGCCGAGGGGTTGCTCCCGTCCGAGGCTTCGCATGGCCCGGCCTCAGCCTCGATCTCCGATGGCAGAGGTGAAACAGAACAAGAACGCACCTATACTCGACTTCCTGCCCTCTGGATCTACCCGTTTGGACACCTGCGACCTCGCCTCCGACCGGCTGCCGCCCCGCTTCCGTGACTGGTTCTCCAGTCGCGGTTGGTCGGCGCGCGCGCATCAGTTGGCCATGATCGATAAGGCCCAGACCGGCGCTGACGTGCTGCTGATCGCCCCGACCGGCGGCGGCAAGACCCTGGCTGGTTTCCTGCCCAGTCTGATCGACCTGGCAGAGCGCGGGCCGCGCAACGGGCCCAAGGCCCTGCACACCCTCTATATCTCGCCGCTCAAGGCCTTGGCCGTGGATGTGGAGCGCAACCTGCTGACCCCCGTGCGCGAGATGGACCTGCCCATCGTGGTCGAATCCCGGACCGGCGACACCGGCCAGGCCCGCCGCCAGCGCCAGCGGATCGCCCCGCCCGACATCCTGCTGACCACCCCGGAACAACTGGCCCTCTTTTGCGCCTGGGAAGGGGCGCGCGACTATTTCGAGAACCTGCGCTGCGTCGTGATCGACGAGATCCACGCCATCTACGGGTCAAAGCGGGGCGACCTGCTGGCGCTCGGACTGGCGCGGCTGCGAAATTTTTCTCCCCACCTGCGCTGTGTCGGCCTGTCGGCCACGGTGGATGACCCGGCGCGCGTGCGGCGCTGGCTGTCGGATCGCGGCGACGATCTGGTCATGGGCCAGCCCGGCGCCCCGCCTCAGCTGGAGGTTCTGCTGTCCGAGAACCGCGTCCCCTGGGCCGGTCACACCGCTCAGCACGCCATGGCCGAGGTCTATGAGACCATCAAGACGGCGGGCACCACCCTGGTCTTCGTCAACACCCGCTGGCAGGCCGAGTTCGCCTTTCAGGAACTGTGGCGGCTGAACGACGACAATCTGCCCATCGCCCTGCACCACGGCAGTCTGTCCGCCGAACAGCGCCGCCGGGTCGAGGCGGCCATGGCGCGCAACGAACTGCGCGCCGTCGTCTGCACGTCGACGCTGGACCTGGGCATCGACTGGGGCGCGGTCGATCTGGTCATTCAGTTAGCCGCGCCAAAGGGGTCGTCGCGGCTGGTGCAGCGCATCGGCCGGGCCAATCACCGGCTGGACGAGCCCTCGCGCGCCGTGCTTGTGCCCGCCAGCCGGTTCGAGATGCTGGAATGTCAGGCGGCGGCCGAAGCCGTGGCGGAAAATGCGCTCGACGGCGACCCGCCGCGCATCGGTGCGCGCGACGTCCTGGCCCAGCACGTCATGGGCTGCGCCTGCTCCGAGCCCTTCGACCTTGTGGCCCTCTATGAGGAAGTGATTCGCGCCGCGCCCTACGCCGGGCTGACATGGGAGGCTTGGGAGCAGGTGGTCGATTTCGTTTCGACCGGCGGCTATGCGCTCAAGACCTATGATCGCTTTCGTCGCATCATCCGCGGCCTCGACGGGCTGTGGCGGGTGCGGAACGAAGAGACGGCGCGACGGCACCGAATGAATGTCGGCGTCATCGTCACTGCCCAGACGCTGAATATCCGTCTGCCAGGCCGTCGCGGATCAGGCCGCATGATCGGTCAGGCCGAGGAGTGGTATTTTGAACAGTTGTCGCCCGGCGACAGTTTCCTGTTCGCGGGTCAGGTCTGGCGCTTCGAGGGGGTCGAGGGCACCGACGCCATCGTCACCCGCTCGACCTCGGACGAGCCCAAGGTCCCTAGTTGGGGCGGGTCGAAATTCCCTCTATCCACCTATCTCGCCAAGCGCGTGCGGAAAATGATGAGCGACGAGGCCGCCTGGTCGCGCCTGCCGCACGATGTCTGCGAATGGCTACACGCGCAGAAGGACCACTCCAGCCTGCCGGGCGAGGACGACCTGCTGGTGGAAACCTTCAGTCGGGGCAAGCGACATTTCATGGTCTGCTACGCCTTTGAGGGTCGGCTGGCGCACACCACCCTCGCCATGCTGATCACCCGGCGGCTCGACCGGGACGGGGTGGGCCCAATCGGCTATCTGGCCAACGACTACGCCCTGTGCATCTGGGCCATGCGGCCGATGGAGGGCCTCGATTTCGACGCCCTGTTCGAGCAGGACATGCTGGGCGACGATCTGGAAGCCTGGTTGGACGAGAGCTTCATGATGAAACGCGCCTTCAAGGAGTGCGCCCTGATCTCCGGCTTGATCGAGCGACGCATGCCTGGGCACGAGAAGAACAGCCGTCAGGTCACCTTCTCCGCCGACCTGATCTACGACACCCTGCGCCGTCATGACCCGGACCATCTGCTGTTGTCCTGCGCCCGCGAGGACGCTGCGCGCGGTCTGCTGGACGTGGCGCGTCTGGCCGAGTTGCTGACGCGCATCTCCGGTCGTATCCGGGTCGAGCGGCTGGCCCGACTGTCGCCCTTCGCCGTCCCTCTGCTGATGGAGATCGGCAAGGAGCGGGCGCCGGGAACCTCAGCCGCCGACATGATGCTGGAGGACGCCGCCCTGATCCACGAGGCCATGTCTTGACTGTGACGGAGACGGCGGCCGCCAGTCACGACGGGGCGCTGACCGTCCGCCTGGCCGGTGCTCTGGCGACGCTGCGGGCGTCCGGCGCCCTTTGGCTGGCGCGGGAAGGCATGCTCGTTGTCGCCGACCTGCACCTGGAAAAGGGCTCGGCCTATGCCGCCCGGGGACAGATGCTGCCCCCATACGACTCGCGCGAAACCCTGAACCGCCTGGAGCAGGAGATCGCCGCCCTGGCGCCCCGCTCCGTCGTTCTGCTGGGCGACACCCTGCACGACGGCGCCGCCGAAAGCCGGCTAGCCGCCTCTGAAAGGGATCGGCTCCGCGCCCTCGCCGCGAGGCTGCAATTGATCTGGGTCTGCGGCAATCACGACCCGGACGGCGCCCGCGACCTGGGCGGCGAAACCGCGGCCGTCGTCGAGGCGGCGGGCCTCACCCTGCGTCACGATCCATCACCGGGCACGGTCCGCGGCGAGGTAGCCGGGCACCTGCATCCTTGCGCCCGCATTCACGGCCCAGCCGGCGGCGTCCGCCGTCGATGCTTCGCCTCCGACGGGCAGCGCCTGATCCTGCCCGCCTTCGGCGCCTATGCCGGTGGGCTGAACCTGCTCGACGACGCCTTCACCCCATTGTTCGAGAGCCCTCCGATCGGCTTCGCGCTCGGCCCTCGCGTGATCCCCCTGGCGTATGATCGCCTCAGGCATGACCGCGCCTTGCCGCGCAGCAAGCGTGCGGACGGCTGAACAGGTCAGGTGCGGCGCCGGTCCGGTCTTCAGGATCGGCCGTCCCATCCCCGTGCCGGGACGCCATGCCGGGACCAGCCGTGCTATTTCAGCGAAACAGCCTATGACGTCGCGGGAGGAACCTGAGGAACTGATGCCAGGGCCCGGCGCCTGTAAGGTCGATTTCCGGGACCGCCCAACGTGATTCCATTCGATAGACTGGTCGAAATCCTCGGTCGCGCATTGTCGCAGCGACGACCTATGCCGCCCTCATGCAACGAAGAGACCCGCTCATGACCGTGAAAGCCTATGGCGCCCACGCCGCCGACAAGCCGCTCGAAGCGCTCGACATCGTCCGTCGCGCGCCCGGCGAACACGATGTTCAGATCGAGATCGCCTATTGCGGCGTCTGCCATTCCGACCTGCACACGGTGCGGAGCGAATGGCCTGGAACCCTCTACCCCTGCGTTCCCGGCCACGAGATCGTCGGCCGCGTCTCGGCCGTCGGCGCCCACGTCAGCCGCTTCAAGGAAGGCGATCTGGTGGGGGTCGGCTGCATGGTCGACAGCTGCCAGGCCTGCGCCTCCTGCGACGAAGGGCTTGAGCAATACTGCGAAGGCACGGGCATGGTCGGCACCTATAACGGCCCGACGCCAGATGCGCCCGGCCACACCCTGGGCGGCTACTCCCAGCGCATCGTCGTCCGCGACAAGTTCGTGGTGAAGGTCAGCCACCCGGAAGACCAACTGGCCGCCGTCGCGCCGCTGCTGTGCGCCGGAATCACCACCTGGTCGCCCCTGCGTCACTGGAACGCCGGACCGGGCAAGAAGGTGGGCGTCGTCGGCATCGGCGGCCTGGGTCACATGGGGGTCAAGCTGGCGCATGCCCTGGGCGCCCACACCGTCGCTTTCACCACCTCAGAGAACAAACGGGCCGACGCCCATGCCCTAGGCGCGGATGAAGTTGTGGTGTCGCGCAACGCGTCAGAAATGAAGGCGCAGGCCGGCTCTTTTGATATGATTCTGAACACCGTCGCGGCCAGCCATGATCTGGACGCCTACACACGCCTGCTCAAGCGCGACGGCGTGCTGGTCCTGGTCGGCGTGCCTGAGCACGGCCATCCCTCGCCGTCGGTTTACAACCTGGTCAGCCGTCGTCGCGCCATCGCCGGCTCCATGATCGGCGGAATTGCTGAGACCCAGGACATGCTCGACTTCTGCGCCGAGCACGGCATCGTCGCCGACATCGAGATGATCCCGATCCAGCAGATCGAGGACGCCTATGCCCGTATGTCCCGCAGCGATGTGAAGTATCGCTTCGTCATCGACAGCGCGAGTTTAGGGACGACCTGAGGCCCATCCGTGAAACGCCCGCCGCCGTCTCGAGACCTTGGCCGAACAGCGGCGGGCCTATCGCTCAGCGGCCATCTGGAACGGGGATTTCGTCCGACCTGCCGATGAGGTTGGTCCGGGCGCGTCAGCGGCGAAGACATGCGCATCCAGCCTCTACCGCCAGCGCGGGACATTTTCAGATTTGATTTTATTTGGTAGGCGGCGACGGGTTCGAACCGCCGACCCTCTCGGTGTAAACAAATGGGTCCACGCCTAAAGCGCTGTATTATAAGGCCTTACAGTGGTTAGGTTTCCGGTTTCGTTCTCGCAATTATCGGTAGTTTCTGGGGACTTTCTGGGGACCACTTTCCGCACCAGGCCCAAAGTCAGCTTACGACCCATTGCGGACATTTGCGCTTTCGGAGATTGTTGTTCTGTTAGGGGGTGCGCATGCCGTTCAAAGTTGTCGCCGTGCTTGTCGGGCTGGTTGCCGCGCTCTGTCTTTGGTTCGCCTACGTCGCGGGCCTCGCAGGCGGACAAATGTATTCACTAGTTTATTTAATTGAAGACTACTTCCGATATGCGTTTTTCGATCTATTCCTTTTGACCCTGTGGGCGGTAACGCTAATCTGCGGGCTTGTTCTTAGGACAAAATCACCACGGTCTGCTTTGGCGCTAGGTACCGTTGCGTCGATATGCGGCCTAACGGCGACGGCCAGTCAGCTATTTCTACTCCACTCGGAAATACTATCGTTTGACACCCCCGAGGCTGGAGCAGTGTGGGTATATGTGCCGCGACTCACCGCCACTGCATTCACGCTCGGGATCACCCTTCTGGGTCTTTCAATCCAGCTCCTATTTGGAGCGCCTACGTCGCTAGCGTTTCGAAGAGCAGAGGCCCGCTAACCACCCCTAGCTGACTTTGACCCTGACCGCTTTTGGCCTGAGGGCCAAAGTCCGCTTTCGGCGCGAAGCCCAGGACCTAAAACGACCCCTAGCAGCCATTGGCATCTACCTCGAACAAGATTGGCTTGCCGCGAGAGGCGGGTTCCCACCCAGCGGTTAAGGCCGCTCGGACGCCGTTTTCGATGATCCGCTGGTTTACCTGCGGACGGCGCAGTTGCGGTTGCAGCTTCGACCGACGCGTAGAAGGCATCGGGAACTCCAAGATCGCCTCGCGCTGTGCGTCACGCAGACGGAGAGCAACAGTCATCCCCTTCCACCCATCGACCGTGCACCACTGTGGCTCCCGTTGAACGGACCACTCGTATTTCAGGCCATCGACTTCAATCGTGCCAGCGAGATCGCGAGTGTGGAGCATGGGGCAAAACTAACACGACAATGTCCGCTTTCCACCCTTAAGCGAACTTCGGCTCACGACCCATGGCGGACATTGCTTCTAAGTTGGCTCAAGCGTGGCTGACTCGCAGAAGAACCAAGTGCTCTCAGCCAGTCGAACAAGATACCGACTGTCCGCATAACCACCCGACGGTTCAAACTGATGCCTCACCTCTTGCCGCGCGAGTTCGTCAGCGAGCAGTGTCCGTAGGCTCTCAGGCCCTGTCGCCAGCATGAAAAAATCCGTGTTCGAATATGCGAGGAACGTGGAGAGTCGTGCAGCGCCATGGAGAAAATCATGCACGGCTTTGACTCCGTGAGAACGCTCCACCCATCGTTCAACAATATCATAGACCGCGAGGGGTTCGGGCAGCGGCTGGCTACAATATAGCGAGAACGTCGTAGGGCGGGCCCAATCGAGATCGTCTGATCTAGTGACCTCGAAATCCCCGAGTGCTTCGTCGTCTTCCAGATCGAGAAGTGCGCGGATGTCTAGTGTTCCCCCGGAGATGCCAGAGAATGACAGGATGGCGCCGCCATTGGAGTAGGTTGGTCTGTCCTTCCACCAGCCATATCCGCGAACGGTCAACCGCAGACTGTCGTTGCTAAGCAGCGCCGCCGTGATTGTGCTCGGGTGTGAGAACGTCTTCTCATTGAGTAGGGCGAACAGGTCGAAAATCATGGTTGCGCCTCACAGCTTGGCTGTGACCCTACCATGGCGATGTCCGCTAACCACCCCTAGCTGACGTTCGCTGCGTCGCCTTCCGGGCTCAGGGAGCGCCGTTCGTATTCACACGATATCCGGGGACCGGAGCCCTACCTCAGCCCGCCCAGTCCCCGCGCCTAGAGAAATAGTTGTTATAAATCAATGGCTTAAAATGGTAGGCGGCGACGGGTTCGAACCGCCGACCCTCTCGGTGTAAACGAGATGCTCTGACCAGCTGAGCTAGCCGCCCTCATGACGTGTGTGCGTCAGGCGCGCTTAATGCCTGTGTCCGCTCAGCCGTTCAAGGCGCTTTTCAATCCTTCCCCAACCCGAAAGCGGGCGGTGCGTGATGCGGGGCGGGCGATGGCCTCGCCGGTCTGCGGATTACGGGCGGTTCCGGCCTTGCGCTCGACGGCGATAAAGCTGCCGAAACCGACCAGCCGCACGTCGCGCCCGCGCGTCAGCGAAGCGGTCACATTGTCGGTGAAGGCTTCCAGCGCCAGCTTGGCCTGGTCGCGGCTGATGCCCGCCGCCTCGGCCATGACGCCGATCAGCTCGGTCTTGTTCATTGTCTGCTCCCCAGCAAATTTCCCCGGCGCACTTAAGGCCTTCCTGACGCTGACGTCAAAAGCAACGCGGCCCGGGTTTCCCCGGGCCGCGCGCTGTCGGTCAGATGGTCGTCGGCCTCAGTGGCTGACGGCGGTTCCGTCCTGGGACGGCGCCCCCTGCGGCGCGGGCAGCAGCGGCTCAGCCGCCTCGTCCCATTCCACCGGCGTCAACGTGCCGGTCAGGGCCCACTTCAGCGCCTCGTCGGCGGTCGAGATCGGCACGATCTCCAGCGCCGACTTCACGTTCTCCGGCACCTCCTCCAGGTCTTTCTCGTTCTCCTGAGGGATCAGCACCGTCTTCACGCCGGAACGCAGCGCCGCCAGCAGCTTCTCCTTCAGGCCGCCGATGGCCGTGACCCGGCCGCGCAGGGTGATCTCGCCGGTCATGGCGATGTCCTTGCGGATCGGGATGCCGGTCAGGACCGAGACCATGGCCACGGTCATAGCCACGCCGGCCGAGGGACCGTCCTTGGGCGTAGCGCCGTCCGGCACGTGGACGTGGATGTCGGTCTTCTCGAACACCGGCGGCTTGACGCCGAAGCTGAGAGCGCGGCTGCGGACATAAGAGGCGGCGGCGGAGATCGATTCCTTCATCACCTCCTTCAGGTTGCCGGTCACGGTCATGCGGCCGCGGCCCGGCATCTTGATCGCCTCGATGGTCAGGATGTCGCCGCCGAACTCGGTCCAGGCCAGGCCAGTGACGATGCCCACCTGATCCTCAGCATCCGTCTCGCCGTAGCGGAACTTCTTCACGCCGGCATATTCGGCCAGCTTGGCCGCATCGACGGTGATGGAGACGGCCTTGGTCTTGGCCATCTCGCGCACCGCCTTGCGGGCCAGTCCGCCCAGGGCGCGTTCCAGTGAACGCACGCCGGCTTCGCGGGTGTAGTAGCGGATCAGGTCGCGGATCGTCTCTTCCGGAACGATCAGCTCGCCGTCCTTCAGGCCGTGATCCTTGAGCTGTTTCGGCAGGACGTGACGCTTGGCGATCTCGACCTTCTCGTCCTCGGTGTAGCCGCTGACCCGGATGATCTCCATCCGGTCCATCAGGGGCTGAGGCATGTTCAGACTGTTGGCCGTAGTCACGAACATGACCTGCGACAGGTCGTAGTCGACCTCCAGATAGTGGTCGCCGAAGGTCGAGTTCTGGGCCGGGTCCAGCACCTCAAGCAGGGCCGACGACGGATCGCCGCGCCAATCGGACCCCAGCTTGTCGATCTCGTCCAGCAGGACGAAGGCGTTGGTCGTCTTCGCCTTCTTCATCGACTGGATGATCTTGCCGGGCATGGAGCCGATGTAGGTCCGGCGGTGGCCGCGGATCTCGCTTTCGTCGCGCACGCCGCCCAGCGACATGCGGACGTATTCACGCCCGGTCGCCTTGGCGATGGACTGGGCCAGCGAGGTCTTGCCGACGCCCGGAGGGCCGACCAGGCACAGGATCGGGCCCTTCAGGCTGCCGGTGCGCGCCTGGACGGCCAGATACTCGATGATCCGTTCCTTGACCTTCTCGAGGCCGTAGTGGTCCTCTTCAAGGATGTCCTCGGCCTTCTGCAGGTCGATGGGCTTGGTCTTGGCCTTGCCCCACGGCACGGACAGCAGCCAGTCGAGGTAGTTGCGCACCACGGTCGATTCCGCCGACATCGGCGACATGTTGCGCAGCTTCTTCAGCTCCGCATCGGCCTTGGCGCGGGCTTCCTTCGACAGCTTGGTCTTGCGGATGCGCTTTTCGAGCTCCAGCAGTTCGTCGCGCGTGTCGTCGGTCTCGCCCAGCTCGCGCTGGATCGCCTTCATCTGCTCGTTCAGATAATACTCGCGCTGGGTCTTCTCCATCTGGCGCTTCACGCGCGAGCGGATCTTCTTCTCGACCTGCAGGACGCTGATCTCGCCCTCCATCAGGCCATAGACCTTCTCCAGGCGCGCCGGCACCTCGATGGTTTCCAGCAAGCCCTGCTTGTCGGCGATCTTGACCGACAGGTGGGCGGCCACGCTGTCCGCCAGCTTGGACGGGTCGTTGATCTGCGGGATGGAGCTGAGGGCCTCGGGCGGGACCTTCTTGTTCAGCTTCACATAGTTTTCGAACTGCTCGATCACCGCGCGCAGCAGGGCTTCGCTCTGCGAGGCGTCGCCTTCTTCATCGGCGATCTCGACGGCCTCGGCCTCGTAATAGTCCTCGCGGTCGGTGAAGCGGATCAGGCGCGCGCGGCCCTTGCCCTCGACCAGCACCTTCACGGTGCCGTCGGGCAGCTTCAGCAGTTGCAGGACGGTGGCCAGAACGCCCGTCTGATAGATGGCGTCCGCCGCCGGATCGTCGTCGACGGAGTTCTTCTGGGTGGCGAGCAGGATCTGCTTGTCGCCCTTCATGATCTCGTCCAGCGCCCGCACGGACTTCTCCCGTCCTACGAACAGCGGCACGACCATGTGCGGAAAGACGACGATGTCTCTCAGCGGCAGGACGGGGAGGATTTTGCTCTCGGTCATGATGCGTACTTTCCTGGGCCATCGGAGATCTCCGGCCCGCCGCCCTGAAACGCCCCGGCGCGAGTGCCGAAACTCCTCAGAACGACCCGCCGATTCCGGCGGCTTTCGTGTGAGTATGTGGTTCGTGTGACGCCGTGTTCAAGCGTAGCGGGCGGATGGCCCACAGATGCGTGTTTCGGCTGCCACGGTGGACGACCTGATCGACCCTCCCCGGCCCCGAGGCTGGTTCATGCGCCGACGGCGTCTGGGGTAGCCATCTCCACCTCGAACAGTCTGTGGCGCCGGGGCCGCAGGCCAAACCGTAATGGAAAAGGGGGCGGGCCGTCGCCGGCGCCGCCCCCTTCCGACAGTGCGTCGCCCGATCAGGCGGCGCCGTCGGCCTTCTTCTTGGAGCTTTCCGAATAGATCAGAAGCGGCTGGGCGCGGCCTTCGATCACCTCGGCGTTGACCACGACCTCCTCGACGCCTTCAAAGGTCGGCAGTTCGAACATGGTCTCCAGCAGGATGCCTTCCAGGATGGAACGCAGGCCGCGGGCGCCGGTCTTGCGGGTGATCGCCTTCTTGGCCACCGCCGACAGGGCGTCGTCGGTGAAGGTCAGCGTCACGTTCTCCATCTCGAACAGGCGCTTGTACTGCTTGACCAGGGCGTTCTTCGGCTCGGTCAGGATGGTGACCAGGGCCGCCTCGTCCAGGTCTTCCAGCGTCGCCAGAACCGGCAGACGGCCGATGAACTCGGGGATCAGGCCGAAACGCATCAGATCGTCCGGCTCGACACCCTTGAGAATGTCGCCGGTGCGGCGTTCGTCGATTTCCTTGACCTTGGCGCCGAAGCCGATCGAGGCCCCTGCCCCACGGGCCGAGATCACCTTTTCAAGACCGGCGAAGGCGCCGCCGACGATGAACAGGATGTTGGCGGTGTCGACCTGCAGGAACTCCTGCTGCGGATGCTTGCGGCCGCCTTGCGGAGGCACGGAGGCGACGGTGCCTTCCATGATCTTCAGCAGGGCCTGCTGCACGCCTTCGCCCGACACGTCACGGGTGATCGACGGGTTGTCCGACTTGCGCGAGATCTTGTCGATTTCGTCGATATAGACGATGCCGCGCTGGGCACGCTCGACGTTGTAGTCCGAGGCCTGAAGCAGCTTCAGGATGATGTTCTCGACGTCTTCACCGACATAGCCCGCTTCGGTCAGGGTCGTGGCGTCGGCCATGGTGAAGGGCACGTCGATGATGCGCGCCAGCGTCTGGGCCAGCAGCGTCTTGCCCGAGCCGGTCGGCCCGATCAGCATGATGTTCGACTTGGCCAGTTCGACGTCGTTGTTCTTCGTCGCGTGGTTCAGGCGCTTGTAGTGGTTGTGGACGGCGACGCTCAGCACCTTCTTGGCGTGGCTCTGGCCGATCACATAGTCGTCCAGGACGTCGCGGATCTCCTTCGGAGTCGGGACGCCGTCCTTGGTCGTCTTGAAGGCGATCTTGTGCTCTTCACGGATGATATCCATGCACAGTTCGACGCATTCATCGCAGATGAACACGGTCGGTCCCGCAATCAGCTTGCGGACTTCGTGCTGGCTCTTGCCGCAGAACGAGCAATAGAGCGTGCTTTTGGCGTCGGTGCCGGCGGCTTTGGTCATAGACCCTTCTCACTCCCGCGATCCGGCCCGACATGGGACGAAAGGCGCTTACCTCGTCATTGATCCGTGAATCTATGCACGAAGGTCTTCAAAAAAAGACAATCACCCATCACACGTTCCGCCACAACCCTGTTGCGACACGACAAAGCGCGAACAGGGACGGACAGGACAGTTTCTATGGGGATCACGGCTAATGTCTGACATGGGCGCCGCACATTCGTTTCGCCAGTCCCCCACCCGGGGCCGTCCGATCGTCGCATTCGACTTCGACGGCACCCTGACGATTCGCGACAGCTTCACCGCCTTCCTGCGCTGGCGCGCGGGCGCGGCAGGCTGGGCCGTCGGTTTGGCGAAGATGGCGCCGGCGCTGGCCGCCTACATCGGCGATCGCGACAGGGGCCGGATCAAGGCCGCCTCGGTGCGTGAATTCCTGCGAGACGTAGAGCGCACGGCGCTGGAGGCCGAGGCCGAACGCTACGCCGATCAGGTCTGGGACCGCTTCATGCGCCCCGACGCCCTCGCCTGCTGGAAGGCCTGGGGCGAGAAGGGCGCGCACCGCGTCATCGTCACCGCCTCGCCGGAAACGACCGTCGCGCCCTTCGCCCGCCGCCTCGGCGCCGAGGGCCTGCTCGGGACCCAGCTGGTGTTCGATTCTCAGGATCGTGTCACGGGCGCCTTCGCGGGTGAAAACTGCCGGGGCGAGGAAAAGGTGCGCCGTCTGCGCGCCGCCTATGGCGACGACATGACGCTGGCCGCCGCCTACGGCGACACATCCGGCGACACCGAAATGATCGCCATCGCTGCTGAAAAGGGCTTCCGCGTCTTTACCGGCCGCCCCTGAGAGACGCCCTGACTACCGCCGGCGGTCAGTGGCCATCGGCGTCCACGTCAAAGACCATGGGCTTGCCGCGCGAAGTCGGGTTCCAGCCCGCCTCCATCGCCGAGACCACGGCGTTGCGAACCGCATCGACGTTGACCCGCTGCTTCTCGACGTCCGGCCGGCCGTTGGGGCGCAGCGGCGGCGGGAACTGAATGATGGCCTCGCGCTTGAAATCGACCAGGCACAGGGTGACGGCCATCCCTTCCCACTTCCCGCCCGCCTTGGGCTGGGGTTGGCGGCGGATCTCCCACTCATAAATCTCGCCGTCGACTTCGACGGCGCCTTTGGAATCGCGCGTGTACTGCATGACCGCCTGATAGCACGGGCTCTGAAACGATTCGAGGCGGAGCCCGTCGCCGGACCCCGCCTCGCTCATTCAAATCTGAACCTCAGGTTCAGGGCGCCTTGACGCCGTCGTCGTCGGCCTGGGTGCGCTTGTCATAGACGTGGTCGACAATGCCCCAGGCCTTGGCTTCCTCGGCGGTCATGAAGTGGTCGCGGTCCAGGGTGCGCTCGACTTCCTCATAGGTCC
>RCUP01000632.1_pt1 | contig 25058 bp, 28 predicted proteins | sample 2166341 | NCBI WGS metagenome assembly RCUP01 (sample SAMN09932325, study PRJNA488358) | compost metagenome | isolation source: compost soil in succinonitrile-enriched | place: Germany: Experimental Botanical Garden | reverse complement strand
CCAAACGCCCTGCTCCCGCAGAGAGATTCAGTCTCTTGCCAGAGCAGGGCGTTATTTATGGGAGCCGGCCGGTTGGTTTCGGTTATGTAAACGCCGGGAGGCTATTTTTGGTTGGTCTTTGCTTTATGATATATTATTTAGTATATTCTGGCGCCCATACCCAACCTTTACCGAGCCAAGTGTAGATTTCTACCCAATCTCCGATAATTTGGCCGGTTGGCTCAAGCACTTGCGGGTCAAGCTTACCCCATGCTTTGCCGTTAGGGTCTTTATAGAATGTAGTTACTTTCAGGATTTCCCATTTCTTTGGAGGATTAGCTACAATAAGATCATTAATGATAATGGGAGAGCTTACCGTAGTTGAAGTAACCACAGGTGTGGACGTAGTCGTCGACGTTCCTGTAGAATTTGTTGTGGTCACTGGTGCTGTGTCTGCAGATGCTGCAGTTGCGAAAGCTGCGGATAAAGCAAGTGATGCTGTGATTGCTGCTAGTTTTTTCATTGTATTTCCTCCCTAGGTTATGTTTGGTGTTGCTTTGTATATTTTAAATAACCAGCCAAGCGACCTAAGAATCAAATTATGGTAATTTTTTTTTAGGGCTAAAGAATTTTTATTAACGGAGTGTAAAAGATTATTTAGAGAAAGAGTGGAGAGTATGAGGAAAAAGTGGTTGTTTCTAATCCCGTTCATCCTGATTATTGTGGCAGTTGTAGCTGTTATTCTATACATCCGTCCGACAAAAGATTTGGATCTCAATTACACGGAACTCGATTGGAAAGCGAAGATTACACAGATGATCGATACCCGTGAACCGGTGATCCAGATTAACTCTGAGGAATTCAACAGAATGGCCAAACAGAAGCTGGTCAAATATATAGCCAAAGGTGAGCTTCCTGTTGATGTTACAGGTGCGGAGTTTAAGCAGCATGGTAACCGGATTGATGCGGACATTAACGGAAAGTGGGGAATTATTCCCTTCGGGGCAAAGGCAACTTATAATATGGACTTTTCAGGGGGACTCGTTGTATTAACTCCGGTCGCTGTACAGATTCGTGGGATTAAATTAACACCTGAGCAGCTTGGACTTAAGCAGGTGAGTGTGCCGCCGGGCAAAGAGCTGCCCGAGATGATTAAAGTTAAGGATATGATCTTTCATGAGGACTCCATTGAAGCGAGATTGTCCTTGAACTGGCTGGAAATTATGCGGATACTGTAACTTATAAAGGATAAGGATGTTAACAGATCAAAAAGGCGGTAATGACTAAGGTCCTCTGGGCACTTAGTTATTACCGCCTTTTTGCATGATATAAGACGCAGTTCGAAAAATGACATGCCGGGGAGGTGCGACGGAGGGGAAGCTTGGAACTGTAGGAGCGAAAGTGACCGCCTACAAGCTTTCTGAAAGAAAGCTACATCGGAAGCATATGCTTTGTCTCCGGATTTGTACCCCTGTGGTATACAAGATCAACAAATCTGGTGACAATAGCGGCCGAAAGTCCAAGCATTCCCCGTAGTTATGACCGTACCCAATAATATGAACATTTTAACTGCGTCTTATATAGTTATCTTCGATCGGCTTCAGTTAAAGCGATCGGCGTCCATTACGTCCGGTGAAGAGAGAAATAATGAACAGAACCAAGAAGACGAAGAACAATATTTTTGCTATAGAAGCAGTTGCTGCCACCACTAAATTGAAGAATCCGAATATTCCTGCAATCAGGGCAACGACCAGAAAAATAACTGACCATTTTAACATGAAGATCATCCTTCTTTCATAGAAGATTAGTAAAGCCGCTTTTGAAAGATCAGCTTTGGACCGGAATTTCAAAAACGCTTCGGTGCGGGTTGTTCCCGCCTCGTACTGACTCTTTAACCGAGCTGTTTTGGATTGAAACAACTGCGCTTCCCGCATGGGCTTAGGCAACATTTTCCTTTGTTTCGTCCAAAACGGCTCGGGGTAACTATGGGATAACACAGCTTACGAGGAAAGAAAGAGAGGTAATGTCGATGTCACTTATTTGGCAGCTCAGTGTAGCCGTTATTGCTTTAGCGTTTGTAGCTTTGGTTATCTTCCTAATTAAAACGTTAAAGGCAGCAGAGAATTCTCTTGATAAAACATCCCAAACGCTTCAGGAAGTCCAGAAGACGATTGATGAGCTTACGTATGAAGTAAAAGAAGTGCTTAGGCATGCGAACGGGATTACAGAGGATGTACAGCACAAAATGAAACAAATTGATCCGGTCATTGAAACGGTGAAAAATGTTGGTGAAATCTTGAACGAGGTTACGCTTAGCGCCAAGCAAGTATCTACCGCTTTAATTGAGAGATTCAAGAAGCCGCCGGAGGCTAGAATTTCTACCAAAGATGCCGCACGAGCTGCGCTGCAGACGCCCTCCGAGAAGACGGTGCAAAGCTATGAGGCCACATATTCCAAGAAGAACTCAGGTAACTGGGTAAAATGGATTGATCTTGCTGCAGGCGCCTGGCAGAAATTTCGGCACTAATCGAAAAGCCGGCAGTTTAAAGAAAGGGTGAGCTTGATGTTGAATGCAATTTTGCTGCTAATCGGACTACTTTCTCCCCTTAATGGGCCATCGCCCACAGCTTACGATAAGGTAATGAATTCTACTATCCAGTCGGACTCTCCCCAAGTGGTGCAGGCTTCATTTGCGCATCTCGGGACGAGGTCCGAGCGGGTGAGTGAATTCGATACGCTCAATGACATTTCACTTAGTGATCAGACAAAGGATGTAACCGGCAAGAAAGGGAAGCCTGATAAGGTAACTCACGACAAGCTTACCGGTTATACGGAATATCACTATAAGGATGTCACTGTCGGGCTGTTTGAGGACCAAGTGTACTATGTACATCTGGGTGCTAACGCTAAGGAGATGAAGGTAAATAAGCAGTGGATTGCACTTCAATCATCCTCTCTGAATCGGGCTTTCGGAACTGCGGATTATATCGCCGAGGACGGCGATGTATATACCCGGGGATACAGTGCGATTAAAATTTACAGAGACTCTAAAGGAGCTGTACAGGGAATCGATTTGTTCGATTCCACAGCTTTTGACTGAATGGTATATTTTTGCAAAGTGATTCGCCGGACAATAGATTGGGTTAATGGGTATGTAGGTATTCAGAGCATAAACAGTAGTAAGCAAAGGAGTGTGGGATTATCATGAGTATAGAAAGTACTAAATCTTATGCAAAAGTAGTGCAAAATGGAGTTCAAGCGGTTGAAACTGTCAAAGAGCTTGGTTCTACAGGTTATCTCGCTGAGAATATATATGTACTGGCCCATGATCAGGAACGCACGGACCGAATCATTGATGCTGCGGACGCCCATGAGGTCGGCATCAAGGAAGAGGGAATATTTCATTCCTTGGCGAACTTGTTCCGCTCCCGCGGTGACGAGCTCCGCTCCAAGATAGAGTCCTTGGGCTTCACCGAGACTGAGGCTGAATTTTATGAGAAAGAACTGGATCTGGGCAAGGTTCTTGTCATTGCTGTCCGGAATTAAGAATAGAATTAAAGAGAAATTTGTCGTTTATTCAGATAAGGAATGGGGATTTTCCCTCATTCCTTATCTATATTTTGGGATACGTGTACGAGTAGGCAGGAAACCATAATTTTTTTGGGCTGCATGTGAAGAAAATGATATAGTTGAATTGATTGAAGTCCCATGGATTAGAATGAATTTTGCCGTATTACGCAAATCTTCACCGAGGCTAAGGAGAGCGCTATGAAAATTTTAATTGTGGACGATAATCCGACAAATATCATCATCGTTCGAGAAATACTAAAAAAAGAAAATTACCGGGATACAGTTGCTGTCTCTTCCGCGTTCGAAATGTTCCAGAATCTTGGGCTCGATCATACCGGACAGGGCGCAGTAACTGCAACTACTGATATAGATTTGATTCTGCTAGATATGATGATGCCTGAAATGGATGGTATAGAAGCTTGCCGTATCGTTCAGCAGTATGAAGAGCTTAGGGATATCCCTATTATTATGGTTACCGCAGTAGGAGATTCCAAGAAATTGGCCGAGGCGCTGGATGCAGGCGCTGTCGATTACGTCACCAAGCCGATTAACAAAGTTGAGCTTATGGCCCGCATACGGCTTGCCCTGAGATTGAAGCAGGAGAAGGATTGGCATAAGGAGCGGGATCAACGTCTGCAGGAGGAACTTAAGCTGGCAGGCCTTGTACAAAATGCGGTGTTAAGTGCACCTCTTGATGATCCGTTCTTCGAGGTCGATGCCCTGTATAAACCATCATTTGAGCTTGCCGGGGATTTATATGCCTGGTATCCGCTGGGCGAGGGCAGGTATGGCATTATTTTGCTGGATATGATGGGGCATGGAATTTCCTCATCGCTCTTCTGCATGTTCATTGCTTCTGTCTTGAAAGATACGGTCAACACTTATGTTGAGCCGGAAAAGGTCATTCAGGAGCTCAATCGAAGATTCAGCCAGCTTCATATTGACAGTCAATTGGTCCAGTATTATTTTACTGCGATCTATCTGGTTGTGGACACCAAATTCAAGCGGATTGATTACGTTAATGCAGGTCATCCGCCTGGACTTCTATATATGGAGGATGGATCGCTGAGTATGCTGGAGACGGGGTGTCCCCCTGTGGGATTGTTTGATAAAATCGAAGCGGAGACCCGTTCCATCACGTATAAGGGCAATGGACATATTGTTCTGTATACGGATGGGCTGCTTGAAGCCGTGGAAGGCACTCAGGATGAGCAGATCGATTACCTTGCCAGAAATCTGGCGGCCAGCCACAGGCTGGATACCCAGAAAATGCAGGAAATGTTCTTTGATGATAACGTGCCTCAGGAGCGCGAAGACGATAAATGTCTAGTTTGGATATCACTAAAAGAAGGGGAAGGCCGGAATGAGAATCAAGAGTAAGCTGATGATCGGCTTCGGGTCCATCATGGCAATTCTTCTGGTCTTGACTTTTATCGGTTATGACCGAATGGACTTCATGAAGAAACAGATTGATCAAGTCTATCAACAGAGATATATGAACATACGGAGCTCGGGCGATATGCGCGGGCAAGTTAACGAAGTGACAAAGAGACTTGCGGATCTTCTGCTCAATTCGTCTATATCGGTGGACAATACCAAGCCAGAAATTATGAACAACGTAAGTAAGGCAGATGCAAGCTTGGCAACACTTAAGAAGAATAATACCAGTGCTGAGGAACTGCTTATTATATCTAATGTGAGTAAAGCATGGGACCAGTATAAATTGTACTTGGACAAACAGCTATCTTTATTTAACCAGAATGATAGAACCCGTGCGGTTAGTTTCCGGAATGCTGCTGGAGTTGATCTACAGAATAAAATTGTGGATAGTATTAACTCGCTGAGCACGTATCAAGACTTAAAGATTGAAGAGGAAGTCCAGTCTGCCCAGGATGCTTATGAGCAATCGGTGCAAATTACAGTTACAGTGATGGCCGCAGGCCTGCTGTTGGCTCTAGGGGTAATGCTGTGGATCATACCTAGCATCACCAGAGGGTTCAATACTGTGTCACAGATGATGACCAGCTTCGGCAATGGAAAGCTTAAGGCGATTAGGCGTATAAAGATTACCAACAGGGATGAGATTGGTGATGTCGCCCGTGTATTTCAGGAGCTATCCGAAGATTTGGAGGAAAAACAGGAGCTGGAGAGGAAATATCTTCAGGCCCAGAAGGACCAGGCATGGGTCAATTCCAATTTGGCTCGAATTACAGAACTGTTCCAGGGTATTAATTCGCTTGAACAAGTGGCACAAATGTTCATTACTGAATTTACACCTATACTTGGGGGCCGGTATGGCGCACTTTATATACGAAGTGACGAACATGGTCCAAATGAGATCCATCTGGCAGCGGCTTATGCTATGGATGAAGCGGGACGCCCTAACAAGTCGTTTAGGCTGGGTGAAGGCCTTGTCGGCCAGGTAGCTCTCTCGAAAGAACCGCTTACTCTCACCAAACTGCCGGACAGCTATCTCTCTATTCGCTCGGGGCTTGGCGAAGCTGAGCCTGCTGAAGTTATGATTTATCCTGTTTTATTTGAGAATCAGGTTCTGGGTGTTATTGAAATTGCTAATTTCCTTCATTTCAACGACCTGCAGAAGCAGCTCTTGAAGGAACTGGCCGTAAGTCTCGGTATCATTCTTAATAGTATTATCGGCCGACTGAGAGTAGAAGAGCTGCTCCGGGAATCGCAAACTCTTGCTGAGGAGCTTCAATGTCAGTCAGAAGAACTGCAAAGCCAACAGGAGGAGCTTCGGCGCTCCAATGAGAACCTGGAGGAGCATACCCTTGCTCTCAAACGTTCGGAGGAACAGCTTCAGCGGCAGCAGGAAGAGCTGGAGCATTTCAATACGGAGTTGGTTGCGAAGACGCATGCCCTGCAGGAACAGGTTCAGCAAGTTGAAGAGAAGAACGAAGAAATCGAGAAGACAAAAACCCAGCTCGAGCAGCAGGCTAGTCAACTTGCCCTTACAAGTAAATATAAGTCTGAATTCCTGGCGAATATGTCACATGAGCTGCGGACACCGCTTAACAGTCTGCTAATTCTCTCCCAGCTTCTGTCTGAGAATAAGGAAGAGAATTTGACGACCAAGCAGAGGGAATACGCCCAGACCATTTATATGTCCGGTGTGGATCTACTTAAGATGATTGATGAGATTCTTGATCTATCCAAAGTGGATGCCGGTAAAATGGAGATAAATGAAGAATCGGTCAGCATTTCTGAGCTGGAGAGGTTTGTAGAGACTAACTTTAGTGAAGTGGCGCTGAGGAAGAACCTTCAGCTTCAGACTGAAGTTCAGGAAGGCGTGCCAGATGCCATCAATACAGATGGTTACCGGGTCAAGCAGATTCTTCGGAATTTGCTGTCCAATGCCTTTAAATTTACGACCGAGGGCGAAGTAAGCTTTAAAGTTGCCAGGGCTAAGGCTCCGCAGCTTCCATACTATCTTGATCATGAAAAAGAGTATCTGGCCTTGTCCATTAAAGATACGGGTATCGGTATACCGAAAGATAAGACCGATCTGATTTTTGAAGCTTTCCAGCAGGCGGATGGAACCACTAGCCGCAGATTTGGGGGAACCGGCCTTGGCCTGTCGATTAGCCGCGGCTTGGCTTCTCTGCTCGGCGGCGGGATTTCTCTGAAGACAAAGGAAGGAGAAGGTAGTGAGTTCACCTTGTATCTTCCGAAGGACGGGATTACGCCAATTCTGAATTCTCATACTCCTGCAGCACCTCCTTCGTCATTGATGGAGCAAGCTCCTGAAGAGAAAGTTTCTAGAAGCATGGGCGAGGAGATAGAGACCAACTTTATATTGCCTGATGATCGAAGTATCATTACCTCGCAGGATAAAGTTATGCTCATTATCGAGGATGACATCAATTTTGCGAAGATACTCATTGATATGGCCAATGCCTATGGGTTCAAGACTTTGACAACATCCCAAGGCGACGAAGGGCTGAAGCTGGCAAGAACTTATCTGCCTGATGCCATTATTCTTGATATCCAGCTGCCTGTCATGGACGGATGGTCCATTCTCGGAGAGCTTAAGGGCAATCCCGATACCCGGCATATTCCGGTCCATGTCATCTCGGTCGTGGATGATGTGAAGCAGGGAATGAAGATGGGGGCTATCGCCTATCTGCAGAAGCCTTCTTCAAGAGAAGGGCTTGAGAGAGCATTCTCGCATATTGAATCTTATATGGATAAGAGTTTGAAACACCTGTTAGTGGTAGAAGATGATGAGGTACAGCGACGAGCGATTATCGAGCTGGTGGGCCATGATGATGTCATCATTACGGCTGTGTCCTCAGGAGCGGAAGCTATTCGTGAGCTTCATAGCAAGCATTATGACTGTATGGTGCTTGATTTAATGCTGACAGATATGACCGGCTTTGCCCTGCTTGACCAGATCCGGGATGATGAGAACCTTCATGATCTACCGATTATTATCTACACAGGGAAAGAACTCGACAGCAAGGAAGAGACAGAACTGCGGAAATATGCAGAATCTATAATTATTAAAGATGTGAAGTCACCCGAGCGTCTTCTTGATGAGACCACCTTGTTCCTTCATCGGATAGAAGCTAATCTTCCTGAGGAGAAACGTGAAATTCTGCGGAAGCTTCATAATAAGGAAGAGCTGTTTGAAGGTAAGAAGATTTTGCTGGTCGATGATGATGTCCGTAATGTGTTCGCTCTTTCCAGTGTGCTTGAAGGTTATCGGATGGATGTTGTGTTTGCCGAGAATGGCAGAGAGGCGATCGAGCTTCTAGAACAGCAGGGCGACTTCGATCTGATCTTAATGGATATGATGATGCCGGAGATGGATGGTTATGAAGCGATGCGCCGTATCCGGGAGATGCCACAGTTCGAGAAGCTCCCAATTATTGCCCTTACGGCGAAAGCGATGAAGGATGACCGCTTCAAATGTATCGAAGCCGGGGCGTCAGATTATATGAAGAAGCCTATTCAGACCGATCAGCTTTTATCATTAATGAGAGTGTGGTTGTATTCGTAAGCCGGTTTTAAGGGTAATAAGGAGTAACTTTGGATAAGTAACAAGATGAATTAGAAGGCAGGGGATGAAATTCATGACACCAGACCATTCATTAGAAGGTGATATTCACTCCCCTTTGGAAATCGATATTCATGAACGGGAGACGATTGAAATCGAACTTCTGCTTGAGGGAATTCATCGGCTCTACGGTTATGATTTCCGAAACTATGCATTGCCGTCTCTCAGGCGGCGCATATGGTACTCCGTCCATGCAGAGAATTTGCACACGGTCTCAAGTCTGCAGGAGAAGGTGCTGCATGACCGTGCTTGTTTTGATAGACTGGTATATAACTTGTCCATTCCGGTAACGGAAATGTTCAGGGACCCTGAGCTGTTTAAGACTTTTCGCGAGAAAGTAATCCCGATTCTTAGAACCTATCCTTATATCCGGATTTGGCATGCGGGATGTTCGACAGGAGAAGAAGTGTACTCCATGGCCATCATGTTGTATGAAGAGGGCCTTTATGAGAAATCGAGGATTTACGCGACAGATATGAATGATCGCTCTCTTGCTAAGGCGAAGGAAGGGATATTCAATATTGAGAGAATGCAGCTCTACACAAAGAATTACCTGGCATCCGGGGGCACCCGGTCGTTTTCAGAATACTATACAGCGAAATATAACTCTGTAATTTTTCAGCCGTTTCTAAGGAAGAACATGATTTTTGCGGAACATAATTTGGCTACAGACGGTTCTTTTAATGAGTTCAACGTGATCTTCTGCCGCAATGTCATGATTTATTTCGACGACAAGCTTCGGAATCATGTTCATAAATTGTTTCATGAAAGTTTGAACCACTTTGGTGTACTTGTGTTAGGCTCGAAAGAATCCATTCATTTCACGGATTTCGCTGACTGCTATGAGCCAATGGACATGACAGAGAAAATTTATCGCAAGATCAAATAAATTTGTCACCATTTTTGAGGAGGATTCCATGGGGTATCACGAACCAATTCATATATTGCTGGTAGATGACCGCCCCGAGAATTTGCTCGCTCTGGAGGCGGTGCTCGATAGTGAGCAGTACAATCTGGTTAAAGCAACCTCGGGGGAAGAGGCTCTTAGACACTTGCTGAAGGATGAATTCGCCGTGATCGTGCTTGATGTTCAGATGCCGGGGATGGATGGGATAGAGACGGCCAAGCTCATCAAAGCCCGTGATAAGACGAAGGATATCCCTATTATTTTCATTTCGGCCAACAGCAAAGAAGCGGACCAATTGTTCGCAGGGTACTCAGCAGGGGCTATCGATTATATGGTGAAGCCGTTCATTCCCCAGATTCTAAGATCCAAAATTGAGGGCTTTGTCAGTATGTATCTGACGAATAAGAAGCACAAGACTCAGTCCATGCTGCTTCACCAGAAGACACTGGAGCTGGAACGAATTAATGAAGAATTAGTCAAGGCCAAGGAGGCTGCAGAGATTGCAGCTAAAGCGAAGACGGAATTCCTGGCCATGATGAGTCACGAGATCCGTACGCCAATGAACGGAGTTATTGGTATGATTGATCTTCTGATGGAGACAGAGCTTAAGGACGAACAGAAAGAATATACGGATATCATTCGTAAGAGTGCAGATGCTCTTGTAACAGTTATCAATGATATCCTTGATTTCACCAAGATGGAGTCGGGCAAGATGGAGCTTGAAGAGACTCCGTTCGAGCTGCAGAGCGGCATTCAGGAGGTATTCAATCTGTTCTCGGTGGATGCAGGCCGTAAAAATCTTGAGCTGGTCTACTTCATAGATGAGCAGATTCCTCCGGTGATCTACGGGGATCAAGGACGTATGCGTCAAATCTTGATCAACCTGATCTCAAACGCAATCAAATTTACAGATCACGGCGGAATTTATTTGGTAGTTACGCCAAAGAATGTAGAAGCTGAGCGCATGTCTCTAGAGTTTACGGTAAAAGATACGGGTATCGGTATTCCGGCTGAGAAGATCGATAAGCTATTTAAACCGTTCTCCCAGCTTGATTCGTCCATGACCCGGAAGTACGGAGGAACCGGACTGGGACTTGCGATCTGCCGTACACTGGTTCAGATGATGGGCGGAGAGATCCGAGTGGAATCGATGGAAGAGAATGGGGCGACCTTCACGTTCACTGTAAATGTGGGGAAGTATGAGGACCACACCGAGGATTTTAGCAATGAAAATCTGGAGGATCGGGGCGAAATTGTTCAATTGCTGGCGCCGAGGCGTGTCTTGATCGTAGACGATCATCCCATTAATCAAAAGCTGATGCTTAGCATGCTTCGTAAGCTTGGCTACACGGCTGATGTTGCTGAGAATGGAGAGCGAGCGATCAAGATGGTGCAAATGCCGGGAGACTATGATTATATCTTTATGGATCTGCAGATGCCGGTTATGGATGGACTAGAAGCTACCCGGAGAATTTGTGCAGATGCCCAGGCAGATCATTCTCCGGTGATCATTGCCATGACAGCCGATGTAATGGAAGGGACACGAAGCCGCTGTCTGGATGCGGGGATGGTCGACTATGTCAGTAAACCCGTTAAGCTTAGCAGCCTGAAGAAGATTTTGACCAAGTATACAGAGACCGGTGTTCCCCTGGATGAATTTGAACAGCTTAAAGGCAGCTAAATAGAGGTAATATCTATGGAATGTACTAAAGATACCCAGTCTTTAAGCCATTCCATTTTGTTTCACAGGCTGGCTTTTGGGTTAATGAATATAGAATTGGATGCAAAATTTAAAAAAAGAAAACATATTTCAGGAGAGAGTGTCTATGAATACAAATAAGAATGATAAGTTCAATGCTACTACCCAAGTAGAAGACGGTACATGCACGGTGTATTTAAGAGGAGAATTAGATTTATCCGTGGCTCCGGACTTCAGACAGGTAATGGAACCACTTGTTGGGGATGGGGAACTTGACTTGGTGATTAACCTCAAAGATCTGAAATACATTGATAGCACAGGTATTGGAATTTTGTTATCTATACTGAAGGCAAGACATGGCATGAGTGCACAGTTTCTTGTTCGGGAAGTTCCGGCCCAAATTCAAAAGCTGTTCGACATGACCGGAATAGCTAAATTTTTTGCCTCACAGGAGAATCCCCAATAGGAAAGGATCGAAGTTAGAATGAAAGACGAAGTTCAAAGAGTTATATTACATTTACCGGCAACGGCGGATTATGTCGATATTGTTAGATTGAATTTGTATGGAATTGCTTCCAAAATGGGCTTCTCCTATGAGGATATCGAAGATATGAAGGTTGCAGTCTCTGAGGCCTGTAATAACTCCGTCCTCTATGCCTATAAGCAGGAGGATGGCACGGTCGAGGTTACTTTTGAAATCAAGCCGGATTCATTGTCAATTACGGTCAAAGATGAAGGGGAGAGCTTTGATTCGTGGGACAAAACAGACGATCGGGTAACGCTTCATGATAAAAATCTGGACGATGCCCAAATCGGCGGTCTCGGCTTCTATTTAATGCAGGCGCTTATGGACGACGTAAGCGTTGTGAGCGAAGCAGGGAAAGGAACAAAAGTGGTCCTCATCCGTAATCTCGCTCGCAGTGAGGAGAAAGTATGACGGATAGACTGACTCCCCCAGAGTCGATGAACGAAGCAATCGGTCTAATCTGGGAATACCAGCAGACCAAAGATAATGAAATTGCCACCGTGCTCATCAAGAAATATGAGCCTATGGTGAAGATGGCTGCCGGAAAGATTGCCCGCAACCGTCCGGACTTATACGAGGATCTATATCAAGTAGGGCAAATGGCTTTGATCCGGCTTCTTCAGCAGTATGACATTGATCTCGGAATTCCTTTTGAGCCATACGCTATGAAGAGTATGATCGGCCATATGAAGAACTTCTTGCGAGATAAATCCTGGTATATCCAGGTGCCGCGCCGAATTAAGGAGAAGGGAGCCTTGGTTCAGCAAGCGATTGACGAGCTTACCGTGAAGCTGGAGCGGTCTCCGGATGTGAAGGAAATTGCATCATTTCTTGATCTTTCCGTGGAGGAGACGGTTGAAGTACTGGCCGGCCGGGAATGCTATCACTATGTCTCTTTGGATTCACCTCTCTCTCAGGATGAGAGTACTGCAACACTCGGGGAATTGATCAGCTCCGATGCGAACGACTATGATACGGTCGAGAAGAGAATGGACCTTCAGCAGGCGCTAAGCCAATTGAAGGAGCAGGAGCAAAGTGTGCTGCTTCTGGCATTCCAGGACGGACAGTCTCAACGTGCCATTGCACAGAAGCTTGGAGTATCCCAGATGAGTGTGTCCCGTATTCAAAAACGGGCGACCGAGAAGCTTAAGCAGATTATGTCTAACTCGGGTTCTTGATATGTTTTTTATAGACTGCAATGACTCATGAAGACACGCCATTCTTTAAGAATGAGGCGTGTCTTTTTTGAAGAGTATTTAGTTGATCAGAGAAAGGGGGAGCGGGGAATGAAGGAAGAATTAAAGGTGCTGCAGGAGTGGACCATGGACCCAGGCTGGAAGTGGATCGATTTGAATATTGAGGACTGGGATATGGCAGAGGTGAAGGAACTGGAAGGGCAGTATCCACTGGCTGACGAGTGGCTAAAGGAGATCCCCAGGGTGGAGACCAGCTATCTTTCTGTTCGGTTGATGGATAATGACCGTCCGATTATATTTGGTTCATTACTCTATTCGGTCAAGCTCGAAATTGATTCTTCTGAGTCTTGCAGTAAATTTCATTTTTTTCTAAGTGATGATGTGTTCATAACTATTAATTTGGACGAGAATACCCGCAGTGTCATGACATCCGATGAGCGTATGAAAATTCTGAGAAGATGTTCTCATCCTCGTGATGGGTTTTTCATCCTGGGCAGGACTTTGATTCATTATTTTCATACCGGTATGGATAACTTCGAGGCGAATCTTCGCCGGGTTGAGGATATTATGCGAAAGCGGAATAAGAAGAATATCATGGATCGGATATTGAATGCCCGCTTTGAACTGCTTTATTGGCACAATTTGTTTATTCCGTTCCAGGAACTGCTTACCGCAGCACGTGAAGCTTATTTGGAGGAAATCGACAGCAGTGTTTACTTCAAGAGGTATTTTTACCGTCTGGAGAGGGTAGAACAGCTGTTCATCCATTATGAGCGAGAGATCGATACCCTGATCTCCATAGATGATGCGATCTCAGCATTCCGGGGGAATGAGATTACGAAGACACTTACCATTATTGCTTCTATTTTCACACCTGCTACGGTGATTGGCGCCATATGGGGAATGAACTTTGACTATTTACCCTGGATCAAGACCGGAGTATGGGGATTTGCCTTAGTCAGCGCATTAATCATACTGAGTACGGTAGCTCTTGGGATTTGGCTCAAAGCGAAAGGGTGGACCGGGGATTTGCTTGAGGTTGAAGACGAGGAGTCCAATTTGTAAGAATAAGAATCGTGGACAAATAAAATAAAGCCTGCGCAGCAGCTCAGGCCTTGGGTAAGGGCACCATGCAAGGTGCTCTTCTTACTGCTTGGGGTCATTCTCCAGCCCTTTTTCTTTATCTTCCGTGACGGTATCCATCTGGTCCATCTCATCGCCGAGGCGTTTCAGGTCGTTCATGTCATTAACCATCGAGCCATTCTCAGCTTCATCAATGTCTTTGTGTTTAGGCACATTTCCTATAGCTGTATCCATGATTTGATCACGGGTATACTTTTCCTGTTCGTCTTTTGGATTTGTTGAACTCATGGTTCAGGTCCCCTTTTCTCATAGTAAAATGTTATTTCTTATAAGCGTCCATATAATGCTGGATATTCGCTAGGAACTCTCCGATCAGCGGCATCGACACGAAGAAACTTGTGATCCAACCGAACAAAGCCAGAACCAATGCGGTTCCTATCGTTAGTCCAAGTCCCCGGGCCAAACCGGAGGTGAAGTTGGAGAATAACCGCTTCTTAGGATTTGTATAATTCTCAATAATATCCTTGAAGTCGGATCTTTCCAGCGCATCCGCAATATCATCCAGGCGTGAATTGAGGCGTTTCACTTCGTGCCTGAGTTCAAAGGGATGATCCTTGGTGTCATATTGCTTCAGTTCTCCCATTTGGAAATTCACGTCCTTTCTGTAAAGGTAGGGATAAGAAATAGCCAGCTGAAGAAGGCTGGCTATTTCACAAGAGTCATCTTTTAAGGATTAGTAAGATGCGCTTGTTTTGTTATGAACTTCACGGGCAGTATCTTGGGAAGCTTTGCGAATATCACTCGAAAGCTCACTCGAAGTATCCTTGGCTTCGCTAGCCACCTCACTGGCAGAGTCTTTCGCATCTTCCGACACATTGGTAGCTGCCTGTTTCACTTCGTCGCCAACCATAGAAGAGGCGGTTTTAACGCTGGATACAAGCGTACTTGCGCTTGATCCCACCGTTTTTGCCAAATCTGTTGTCTTAGCCGTTACATTTTTAGCCAGATCTGTAGCCTTTTCTGTCACAACAGAAGCTACATCTTTGGATTTATCACATACTGTGCTCCATTTCTCTGACAGATCGCTGCGCATTTCACGACCTGGCTTTGGAGCGTAGAGAAGAGCTGCAGCTGCACCGAGAAGACCGCCAATGATCAAACCTTTTGTGAAAGTTGAACCGCTTTGTACCGGATATTCTGTTTCTGCTTTATTCATTCTAATCACTCCTTAATGGATTTATGTTATACAGGCCGAACTAAGAAATCTGAGCCAGATTGGTTAGTTCAGTCTGTATCTTGAAGAGCTTTAGTCTTAAGGGCCCTGAGTGTCGCTCAGCTTACTTTGTATATAAACTTCATGCCTTTAGCTGAAACAAATAGGTATAATATACTGTAGTAGCCTGGATTTAAGATCCGTATACGATAAGGAGACGAGTAGGAATGAATGAGGTTGTCTTGGTTCGGGAGTTTCGTGCGGGCATTCTGGAGTGTGCCCATAGCGGTCATATAGGTATAGTTAATGAGAAGGGGGACGTGGTTTATTCTGCGGGAGATCCTGATTTTGTAGCTTTTACACGTTCGTCAGCCAAGCCTTTCCAGGCTATCCCGGCCATACGTGCTGGCTTGGCCCACCACTATCATCTTTCGGGAGAGGAAGTGGCGATTATGACCGCTTCCCATCGTTCACAAGAGATACATGTACAGACACTTGAGCGGTTAAGCAACAAAATAGATATTGAGGAACACTGCCTTGTCTGCGCGCCAAGCCTGCCACTTGATGAGACAGCAAGGGAGGAGCTGCTGCGTGTGAACGGTCACCGGCGCAGGCTGTTCCATAACTGTTCAGGTAAGCACTTTGGGGTTCTCGCCTACTGTAAAATGGCGGGTTATCCGCTTCAGGGCTATGACAATCCTGAACATCCGGTTCAGCAGGAGATCGTAAGTACGCTGGCATTGCTTGCTGAGATGCCTAAGGAGGATATAGGTCTAGGAACAGATGGCTGCGGGTTCCCCGTATTTGCTCTTCCGCTATCTTCATTAGCCAAAGCCTATTTGAAGCTGGCTTGCCCGGATCAAATTCAAGATGCAGCTACCCGTGAGGCGGTAATAAAGATTACGGCTGCTATGAACGCTCATCCCGTTCTGGTCGGCGGCACGGACAGGGTGGATTCCATCCTGCTGCAGGATTCCAATATTGTGGCGAAAGGTGGCTTTAAGGGCGTATATTGCTTCAGCTTGAAGAAGGAGCGGCTTGGAGTGGCCTTGAAAATTCTGGATGGCTCCGAAGAGGAGTGGGGTCTGGTTGTTCTGAGGATTTTGGAGCAGCTTGGTTACAACAATCCAGCTACATTGGAACGACTCAGATCGGCATTCCGCAAAGAAATCTTCAATGATGCGGGAAGGAAAGTAGGATATGCCGAGGCTGATTTCGAACTATCAGCTTCCCAATAATCATGAGAAGCTGTCCATAAGTGGATTTCCTACAAGCAGAGACAAAAGCTTTTCATACTTAATACTGTAAACGAAACAGAGCAGCGTTTCTCCTGTTATTGGAGCTTCGCTGCTCTTCGTTTTTGGTCATTACAGCTTCGCAGTTCTGGCTTCGGTAACGATGTTTGTGATTTCATATCCACTTTGTAGGCTCATTGATTTTTTGGGCTGCGGAGAAGCAGCAAGAAACCCAAAATGCCTATGATTAGCCCTTTAGCCTTAAGGGTAAGGAATAGCAAGAAAGAGGTGCACAGGGCAATTAAAGACTCACATCTCATATATGAGGTCCTAGTGTAGGGCCATGGAGGTTGATACTGATGATTAAAGTGATAACTTCGGATGAACGCCATACTTCAGACCGTGGATGGATTCATAGTGAGTTCAGCTTTTCATTCTCTGACTATGAAGATCCAAGTAATGCTCACTTCGGATGTCTGCTCGCCCATAATGAGAATATTCTGAAGCCAGAGCAAGGATTCAAGAGACACCCGCATCATGATCTTGAGATTGTAAGTTATGTAGTGTCGGGAACGCTGGCTCATAGCGATGATCTGGGTAACTCTCATCAGCTTGAGCCAGGCGATGTTCAGGTTATGAGCGCAGGGACAGGTGTACGGCACGAGGAGAGGAATCCTTCAAGTAACGAAGATGTCCGTTTTATCCAACTGTGGTTTTTGCCGGATCAGAGGAGTGAGTCTCCAACCTGGAGAACCCATTCTTTTGGCAGAGAAGATCGACTCAACAAGCTGCTTCCCGTGGTATCCGGTAATGGAACTGAAGGCACGCTGCCTATTAATCAAGAGGTAACCATCTACCTGTGCACCCTTGAGACGGGGCAGGAAGTGAGCCTTCCTCATCGGGATGAACGCAGGACTCATGTTTTCCTGATTGATGGGAATACCGATTTGAACTGTGGTGAGGAGAAGCTGTCGCTAAGGCCAGGGGATGCTACCCGGATCAGGAAGAGCTGTGATATTACCTTCAAGGGGACGGGTAGTGAAGAACCGGCAGAACTATTGATTGTAGACATGCCATAATAAATGAATTTATAGTTAGCCGATCACAACGAATAACCTGTTATGAAAAGAGTCCTCACCGGGCCGTGTCTAAAGACACCCGAAGAGGACTCTTATTTGTAGTCATATGATTTAGCTTCTAAGACTGCCAAGCTCGGAGGCGATGGCTTCAACCTCTGAAATACTCAATCTTTCCTTATTCATCACGATTTCATAAACCTCGTAAATATCATCATAACGGTCAATGGAGAAAGCGGAGGCCTGCATCGCAGCACCTGTTGCCATTCTAAGTTTGTTCTTGATGGCCTCGATCATATATTCAACGTTTTCCTGGGTCTTCTGAGTTAGATCCAAACCTCTCATCCTCTCAAGCAGCGTAATATCGGTATTGTATCACTTTTGCGGCAGCGAGAGAAGATAAGGTACAATAGCAGTAGAGTAATTCAGGCTGGGGGGGAAGAACAGAAAAGGATGAGAACAAGCAAACGCCACGTCTTGGATGAGGCCCTGGCACGCCGGAAATGGTCGGCAGGAAGCGAATTGAACGGGTTCTTCAAGGAAGTTTGGAATCAGAATCAGGGAGAGAAGATTACCTTCCTCTGTATCGGTACGGATCGATCCTCTGGGGATGCGCTGGGCCCATTGGCAGGAAGCAAGCTGATCAAGTACGGGTTCCGTCATGTGATTGGAAGTCTGGATCATCCTTGTGATTCATCAAATTTCAATGATCGGCTGAAAGCGATCCCACAGAATCACCTTGTTGTTGCGATAGATGCTTGTCTGGGTACGGCTCCCTCTGTAGGTCACTATATTCTGGCCCGGCAGCCCCTGCTGCCAGCTCAGTCTGTTGGAGGTAATCTGCCGCCAGTAGGGGATTATAGTGTGGCAGCGATTGTAAATGTGAAGGGACTGAAGCCATACTCTTCACTGCAGATGACTTCGCTGTACCAGGTCATGTGCATGGCAGAAGAAATCGCAAGTGCTGCGGCAGCTGCTTTCGGTATGATCCCACATTTAGCAGGCAAGCATGGTTCAGAGTCGGCGATATTAGATTAATAGTAATCATAATCCCATTACATATAAGCGAAAGAAGGAATATACAATGGACAAAGCAAATGTGAATGGAACGGTAATCGCTTACGATGACCGTGGTGAAGGTGAAGTATTGGTTCTGATTCACGGGTTCTGTGGAAGCTCGGCCTACTTTGAACGCATTATTCCTCTTTTGTCGAAGACGTATCGCGTGATAGCTCCTGATCTTCGGGGACATGGCGCATCTGGTGCCCCTCTTGGTCCCTATACGATCGAACAGATGGCTGATGATATTGCAGGGTTACTCGAATCCTTAGGGGTAAGCAAGTATACTTTGATCGGACACTCCTTGGGCGGGTATGTCACACTCTCGGTTGCACAGCGATATGCTTTCCAGTTGAATGGATTTGGTCTGCTTCATTCTACAGGTTACCCGGATAGTGAGGAGGCTAAGGAGAAACGTCTGAAGGCGGTCTCCACGATTCAAGCCCAGGGAATCACTACCTTTATTGATGGTCTCGTGCCGGGATTGTTCGCTACAGAGAATGTGGAGAAGATGGAAAGTGAAGTGACCAGGGCGAAGGAGATTGGTTACAGGACTCCTCCACAAGGGGCCGCCGGGGCCGCTCTGGCTATGCGGGAACGTCCAGATCGTACAGACGTGTTGTCCGCCTCGACATTGCCCCGCCTTCTGATTGCAGGAGAGAAGGATCATTTGATTCCTTCCGAGAAGACGTTCACAGCCAAGGGGGACAATGTGACTGAAGCGCTTATTCAAGAAGCCGGACATATGAGTATGTACGAAGCACCTGAGAAACTTGCTGAGGTCATTCTGGATTTCTTGAAGCAGGTTCACGCTTAATCTGGAGAATGACTAACGGAATCAATGGTATATGAGGTTAATTATTATGCAGCCGGGCAACCCGAAGGGTTCCTCGGCTTATTTCATTTTAGGGGGATACTTTGAGAAACTGGTAATCACCCTGGAAATAACTTAAAATTTTTATAATATAAAATATTGAGGCTGATTGAATGAGGTGGAGAGGCGGACGATGAGCTTATGTTGAGAAGAGATTATCTCCTTCGGATGATAGAAGAGATGTCTGGGGTTATTGGCGCATTCTTTGGCCTGAAGCAGCAGAAGAAGCATACAGAGATACTCTGGGAGCTGGACGAACAATATAAGAAGCATTTTCGTCTGACCAGTGAGATGCTGAATTCATTGTCTATCCGCGATATCATCGAAATGTTTCGCTACGGGGGGATCATAGAAGCGGACAAGCTGCAGAGTGCTGCCCTTCTCATGAAGGAAGAGGCGCTGGTCTATATGGATAATCAGGAAAGGGACAAAGGCCTTATCCGATCCATCAAATCCCTTCATTTGTTTCTCTACGCGGCTCTTGAAGGAGCAGACCGCTCTCTGTGGAACCTGGAGACCCAGGTAAGTGAGCTGGAGTCCACAGTGAAAGGATATCGGCTTCCGTCAGAGACAGAGAAGCTGTTGTTCAGATATGAGGAAGAGCGGGGCCGCTATGATCTTGCAGAGAATGCATTGTACCGCATGACTGAACGGAGTATAATACAGCCGGAAGAGGCCCGGGAATTCTATGAACGTCTGCTTAAGCTAAGCCCGGTGCAGCTAAACAAGGGCGGGCTGCCGCTGAACGAAGTGGAAGAAGGCCTTGCGAACTTGAGTCGTGTTAAGAAATAACCTGATATTTAATCAATTAATGATAATTGGAAAGTGAGCTGTCAATCGAATGGAATCGTTGCGGAAACTCGTACATCAATTAGCAGAGGATAAAAGTCTGATTTCTGCTACGCTCAGTCAGCGCCGCAAAGCGGGGGAAGTAACCTATACGAAAGTTGTGATCAAACCTGTAGAGCTTAAGAAGTCACTGCATTACCAATTCGCCTTTTATTATGAGAATAAAGTGACTCATGAGAATATACCTGCTTCGGAGCTGGAGCATCGGTTAATTACCATGTTTGAAGAGACATTTCGTCAAGGTCTAATCTGTACGGAAGAAGCGGATTACCAGGTGCTGATCAGTAAGAAGTTCAAAGTATCCATCCTAACCAAATCCCCTTCCAAGAAAAGCACCTCGCTCGCCCATAATAGGAAGAAGCAGTACATTCTTGAGGAAGGGCGCCCAGTTCCTTTCCTCGTAGAGCTCGGCATTATGAATGAGGAAGGCAAGGTTCTTGCAAGAAAATATGATAAGTTTAAGCAAATTAACCGGTTCCTGGAGATGGTCCAGGATATCATTGTTCATCTTCCTGAGGACCGGCCTCTTACGATCGTCGATTTTGGCTGCGGCAAGTCTTATTTGACCTTCGCATTGTATCATTACCTGTCCGTAGAACAGCGGAGAACCTTGAATGTGGTCGGGCTAGACTTGAAGGCGGATGTAATTGAACACTGCAGTGCACTGGCAGGTCGGCTGAATTATTCCAATCTGCGATTCCTGGTCGGCGATATTGCCGAGTATGACGAGCTGTCCCAGGTGGATATGGTTGTGACGCTTCATGCCTGTGACACGGCTACAGATGCGGCGCTTGAGAAGGCTGTCCGCTGGAATGCCTCAGTCATTCTGTCTGTACCGTGCTGTCAGCACGAACTATTTGCTCAAGTAGATTCTCCGGTGATGGACCCGCTGCTGTCTCATGGAATATTGAAGGAGCGTTTCTCGGCGCTTGCTACCGACGCCATTCGGGCAAAGCTTCTGGATATTATGGGATACAAGACACAGCTGCTTGAATTTATCGATATGGAGCATACACCTAAGAATATCTTGATTCGAGCCGTGAAGGGATCGGCTGGAGATCCGGCAAAGCTATGGGCTGAATATAGCGCATTTCGCGATTTCCTGCACGCTTCCCCATATCTGGAGAAGGCCTGCCGGGACTTGCTGCCAGGTGAAGTGGATCGGACTTAATCCTTATTAAAGAATATATAACCGGGTATCACCCGCGGTTTGCAAAACCGGCTTAAGGTCAACACTGGAAACAGGGTTGGCCTTTTTGTGCTAACAGCCAAGACCCAACCTCTATTATTTCTGAATTAGGGAACACTCAGTTCATTTTTAGTTGGAGGGAGTAAGATGGGAAGCAGGCAGCTGCAAGTGGGGATAGGAGCAGGATATATACTTCTGCTGGTTGTTTCTTGTGTCTATACCGGATTTTATGAGGGTAGAGGCATGTACCCGTGGATGGCAGCAGGATTCCTCATCATGACTGTGATGATGGGACTTTGGGTGACAAGACTGAGGGAAGAGCGCAACCCCTATGGAAGCACGGCCTTCTGTAAAAAAGACACCGCTTGCAGCGGAAGTGGGCGGGGTCGGTTAGCCGAACTTTTGCTAGTGATTCCGCCGTTTATTATGGCTGGCCTCTACGGGGCACACCTGCTAACATCTCCCGTGTCGATGCAGGGCACACTGGATCAGGCCTTGCGCTGGGCCTTTTATGGCGTCTTCGCGGCCGGACTCACATCGGCCGTGAAGCTGCCCCAGGCGCGTGCCGTGCTGCGCGCCGGCCCGGCGGCTTGCGCCGCCATCCTTACCGCCGCAGGGCTTGCGGCGGTATACGGCTTGGCGCAGCTGCCGCATGCGGTGCTGCGCACCGCAAGTGCAGAGCTGTCCGCCGCCGGAGCACGGCTCGGCGGACTGCTTGAGTATCCGAACACGCTGGGCGCCGTGTTCGGGGTACTGCTGCTCGAGCGGCTGGCCTCGCTCTCGCGCACGGATTACCGCGCAGCGCCGCTTCGCCAGGCGCTCGGCGCCGCACTTACGCTCGGCTGCGCCGCCAGCCTGCTGCTGACGGAGTCGCGCGGCGCCTGGCTGTGCACGGCGGCCGGCTGGGCCGCCGTGCTCGCCTTGGCCGGGCGCGCAGCCCGGCGGCAGCTGCTGCTTCAGACCGCCATCCTGGGCGGGGGCGGTCTGTGGGTGTACCGCCAGCTCGCCGGAGCTGGCCTTGCCCCGGCGCAGCTGCCGGGGCTTGCGGGGCTGGCAGGCGCAGCGGCCTGCACGCTGGCGCTATTCTGCGCGGCGCGGGGCTATGACCCGACGTCGCAACTGTACTTGCGCCGCAGCAACTCGCTCGCGCAACAACGCCTGCGCCGCTTGGCAGTGGCGGCCGCCTGCTGCGCATGGGCGGGGCTTGCGCTAGCCCTTCCTGCGCCGGGCAGCGGCGGAGCAGGACTTGTCCGCACCGGGACGAGCACCGTGTCGGCCCGGCTGCTGATGTACCGTGACGCCATGGATCAGATCGGGTACACCCCGCTGTGGGGCCGCGGAGGTGAAGTCTGGAGGTCGGTATACCGAAGCATCCAGAGTCAGCCTTATGTAGGTGCCCAGGTCCATAGCGGATATATCGATATACTGCTGGGTCTTGGAATCATCGGCCTGCTCGTGATTCTGACTTGGATTATAGGAGCAGGGCTTCTGCTGTTCCAGAGGAGAAGCCGGTGGTTCGCTCCTTTTATTGTACTTGTACTGCATGCAGGGACCGACTTCGATATGAGCTATGGACTCATCTGGCTGATTTTGATCTGGATAGCGGTGATCGGAACGAACGAGGGTCCCGTTCAGCGGATGAGAGCTCCAACTATGGGCTCCCGAATTCCTTTGCTGCCGAGGCGTATCCCCACTCACATTCATTCGATTCATCCGGCCACATGGATCTATAGCAGAAGCCGCCCGTTTCATATCCCGCCGGGGATACGTAATCTTCAGGGGCAGGGGAACCGTTCCTTGAATTTCGTACTCCGACTGATTGCAAGGGCCGCTGCAATTGTCTTTCTTATGCTGAGCATATTGAGCTTGGGCTTGATGAAGAGTGAACAGTTGACTGGGCAGGCTCTTCATCTAATCACATTGAATCGTACTCCTGAGGCGAGACACCTGCTGAAGAGAGCCATCCAGCTGGGGCCCTATCGCTTTGTTCCGAGGCTTGTTCTCTCGTCCGTAACGGATTCGGCCGATGCGGAGAGATTGCTGCGGGAGGGAATCAATTATAACCCGCTGCAAGCGGAGCTTTGGTGGGCACTGGGACGAGTCCAATCGAAGCAGGGTGACCCTGCCGCCATTCCCGTTATGGAGAAGGCGGCCTTGCTGGACCGTTACAACAGCAGTCTGCATACTGCTGTCTTAAGTGAATTTAACGCACTGGCTCTGAGACTGGACCAGGCGGGCCGCCCCAGTGAATCGGTCCATGCGGTTCAGGCAGGGCTCACTTTGTTTCGCCGTGATCAACTGCTGGCTTACACATTTGGAAGCATGAGGAATGTCCGGAATGACCGCAAATTTCGTATCACTGAAGCGGCAAGGCAGGAAGCGTTACTCCTTGAGTGCTCTTCTTCAGGGCAGCCATTCCGAATAGCCTGCGTGCTAGCCGCCAAAGGCATCCCTGAAAGCCTCACACAGCTTCGTCCGGTCAACTTCCCATAGGTCTGCAAGCTCCTGGCTGACTTGTTCATCCCACCAGTTGGCCAGCACTTTCCGGTTGCTGCTGTTCTCATGAATCCAGAGCAGGTTTCCGATGACTTTGCGGTAATAGATTTCTTCACCTTCTTTAATCTTGGCTTCAGGAATATAGGTTTTCATTCGTTTGACGGTCCGGTACAATTCTTTACTGCAGCCGCGGCGTATTTTGCGCGGAGAAGGCAGGGCTGATTTATGCTTATCCTGGAAAGTTGGCATGTGATCGACTCCTCTCCCCACAGCATATGCGCCCGTCTTTCCTATGGATACCCGGCTGGCTTCACAGTAGAATGCATGTACCGCGCTATGATAGAATAAACTTCAAATAGAAATTAATGAGAGAGTGGGTCGAAAGTGGATATCATATCTAACGTAATTCAGCATTTGTTTGAAGTGATTCGGGGACTTGGTTACTTTGGTATTGTGCTGGGACTTGCAATTGAAGTCATTCCAAGTGAAATTGTACTGGCTTATGGAGGATTCCTGGTGTATCAGGGAGACCTCAACTTCTATTGGGCCGTGTTTTTTGGTACGGTAGGGGCTTTGGTACAGCAGTGGATTCTGTACTTTATCGGCCGGTTCGGGGGGCGTCCCTTCCTGGATAAATTCGGTAAGTATATTAAAATAAAGCCTCATCATATGGATATTGCAGAGAACTGGTTCAATAAATATGGATCGGGAATTGTATTCACCGCCAGGTTTGTTCCTGTTATGCGGCAGGTCATTTCGATTCCGGCCGGTATTGCCAAAATGTCACTTTTCCGCTTCTCTCTATTAACCGTGCTTGCCTCTATTCCTTGGTCGTTCTTGTTCGTATACCTCGGCAAGGCTCTCGGGAACCAGTGGGAGCATATCCATGAGAAGGCTGCCCCTTACGTAACGCCAATTCTGCTTGTTGCTATTGCAATTCTGATTGTGTATGTACTATATAAGTGGTATTCCAACAAGAAGAAGAGAGGAGATGCTGTATGAGCATCAATAATCATAATGTAAGCTACAA
>RCUP01000630.1_pt1 | contig 25116 bp, 17 predicted proteins | sample 2166341 | NCBI WGS metagenome assembly RCUP01 (sample SAMN09932325, study PRJNA488358) | compost metagenome | isolation source: compost soil in succinonitrile-enriched | place: Germany: Experimental Botanical Garden | reverse complement strand
TATCACCTGAACGTCAACATGATGCCCACCCACGACATGCAGACCATGGGCTGAGCCTGATCGGGCGAGGCCAGGGGAGAAGCGCTATAGAGCCGTCGTCGCGACCCGCCCGGCCGCCGCGCAGCATGACCGCCCTGATCCTGGGCGCGGTCATGTTCGCCGTCCTGTTCGCGGGCTTCTCGGCGCTCGGCGTCTGGCAGGTGCATCGGCTGGCCTGGAAGCAGGAGCTGATCCGTCAGGTCGAGGCCCGTATCCACGCCGCGCCCGCCGCCGCGCCGCCGCCGGGCCAGACCATCACGCGCCAGGCCGATCAGTATCGTCGGGTCGTCGTCAGCGGCCGCTTTGATCATGCGCGCGAGGCCCTGGTGAAGGCGGTGACGGACCTTGGGCCTGGCTACTGGGTGGTGACGCCGCTGACGACTGATCAAGGCTTCACCGTCCTGATCAATCGGGGCTTCGTCCCGTCCGAACGCCAGAAGTCGGCGGATCGCGCGGCGGGCCAGGTCGAGGGCCAGACCCGCGTCGTCGGCCTGCTGCGCCTGACCGAGCCTGACGGCGGCTTCCTGCGCGCCAACGACCCGCCGGGCGATCGCTGGTTCTCGCGCGACGTGGCGGGCATCGCCAGGGCGAAGGGTGTGCCGGGGCCGGTGGCTCCCTACTTCATCGACGCCGACGCCACGCCCAACCCGGGCGGCTGGCCGCGCGGCGGGCTGACCGTGGTGAGTTTCGCCAACAGCCACCTGATCTACGCCTTGACCTGGTTCGGACTGGCCCTGATGTCGGCGGCGGGCTTTGCCCTGTTCTGGCGTGAGGAAAAGCGCCGGAGAGCGTCGCGATGAGCGCGATGCGGTTCGCGCGCAGCCTGCTGGGTCTGGACGACCGGGCCGAAGCGCCGGTCTCGCCGGGCGCGGCGGGGCGGCGCAACATGCTGCTGCTGATCCAGTTGCGCTGGCTGGCGGTCATCGGTCAGGTGGTGACCATCGCCGTGGTCCACTGGGGACTCAAGATACCTCTGCCGCTGGGCATGCTGCTGCTGGCCCCGACCGGGCTGGCGGTGATGAACCTGGCCAGCGCCCCGGTCACCCTGCGTCGTCACAGCGTGACCGATCCGGAGCTGATCCTGGCCCTGTTCGTCGATGTAGCGGCCCTGACCTGGCTGTTGTTCTTCAGCGGCGGGACCAGCAATCCCTTCGCGGCCCTCTATCTGATGCAGATCGTGCTGGCGGCGGTGCTGCTGCGGCCGCCCTATGCCTGGGGTTTCGTCCTGGTCACCAGCGCCTGTCTCGCCTGGCTGGCGGTCTGGCATCAGCCGCTGCTGCTGCCGCCCGACACCGACGCCCACATGGGGCTGATCCAGGCTGGGGCCCTGATCAACTTCATCCTGATCGCGGTGCTGCTGGTGGCCTTCGTGACGCGCACGACTCAGAACGTGCGGGCGCGCGACGCCTATCTGGCCGACGCGCGGCAACAGGCGGCGGAACAGGACCATATCGTTCGCATGGGTCTGCTGGCGTCCGGCGCCGCCCATGAGCTGGGCACGCCCCTGGCCTCGCTGTCGGTGATCCTCAGCGACTGGAAACGGATGCCGGCGCTGACGGCGGACGCCGACCTGACCTCCGACATCGCCGAGATGCAGGCCGAGGTGGAGCGCTGCAAGACTATCGTCACCGGCATCCTGATGTCGGCGGGCGAGGCGCGAGGTGTGGCCCCGACCATCACCACCCTGGGCGGCTTCCTGTCCGAGATCGTGGCGGAGTGGTGCGAGAAGTCGAACGACGCCATGGCCGTGGTGCTGAAGGCGCCGACGCCGCGCGATCCGCGCATCATCGCCGACCCGGCTCTGAAACAGGTCTTCAGCGCCCTGTTGGACAACGCCCATGAGGCCGGGGCCGAGCGCATGGTGGTTTCGGCGACCCTGGACGACGATCTGCTGGCCGTAGAGTTCAACGACGACGGTCCCGGCTTCACGCCCGACATTCTGGAGCGTCTGGGCCAGCCCTATCAATCGACCAAGGGCCGGGCAGGGGCGGGGTTGGGCCTCTTCCTGCTGGTCAATGTGATGCGCAAACTGGGCGGCGGCGTCGCGGCCCGCAACCGACGCGACGGCGGCGCCTGCGTCCGTTTGACCCTGCCTCTGGAGGCCTTGGCTCCGAAATGACCGACCCGACCGACGCCCCCCGCCAGTTGCTGATCGTCGAGGACGACGAGGCTTTCGCCAAGACCCTGCGCAAGTCGTTCGAGCGTCGCGGCTATGAGGTGGTCTCGGCGCGCAGCCACGAGCAACTGGTTGAGTTGTTGCAGGTGCATCACCCGCGCTACGCGGTCGTGGACCTGAAGCTGGGCGCGGCCTCGGGCCTGACCTGCGTCCAGACCCTGCACGCCTTTGACCCTGAGTTGGACATTGTGGTCCTGACCGGTTTCGCCAGCATCGCGACGGCCGTCGAGGCCATCAAGCTGGGCGCGCGGCATTACCTGGCCAAGCCCGCCGGGACGGACGAGATCGAGGCCGCCTTCGCTCGGCAGGAGGGCGATCCCGACGCCGTCCTCAGCGCCCGCCCGACCTCGATCAAGACCCTGGAGTGGGAACGCATCCACGAGGTCCTGGCCGAGACCAATTTCAACATCTCCGAGACCGCGCGCCGCCTGGGCATGCACCGCCGCACCCTGGCCCGGAAGCTGGAGAAACGTCAGGTTACCTGATGGGCTTAGTGCGCGCCGCGCCCGAACAGACGCAACACCTGATGCAGCACGACGGCGAGCACGCCGCCGACGATCAGACCCAGCAGGCCTGACAACAGGGCTGTGGTGATCCAGCCGGCAGCGCCGCCCAGCGGCCCGGCCAGACCGGCGACGGCATGGGCCAGATGTTCGACCGGCTCGGCGGGCCAGGCCAGGCCCAGCGTGTGCGAGCCGTGCAGCAGGATGCCGCCGCCGACCCACAGCATGGCTACCGTGCCGATGACGGATAGGGCGGAAAAGACGCCCGGCATGCCTTTCACCAGGCCGCGTCCGACAGCGCGGCTGGTCCTGGATGCGCGTTCGGCCATGTGCAGGCCGATGTCGTCCAGTTTCACCAGCAGGCCCACGGCGCCGTAGACGGCCACGGTCATGGCCAGACCGACCACGATCAGCACCCCGGCCTGGGTCGCCAACGGCGCGTCAGAAACGTCGGCCAGGGCGATGGTCATGATCTCGGCCGACAGGATCAGGTCCGTTCTGACGGCGCCGGAAACCGTGGCCTTCTCCAGATGGGCGGGATCGTTGCTGACCGGCTTTTCCTCGGCCTCATGCTCGCCGAACATTTCCAGCACCTTCTCCGCCCCCTCGAAACAGAGGTAGGCGCCGCCGACCATCAGCAGGGGCGTGATGGCCCAGGGCGCGAAGGCGGTCAGCAGCAGAGCGATCGGAAGGATCAGCAGCAGCTTGTTGCGGATGGAGCCCACGGCGATCTTGCCGATGATCGGCAACTCGCGGCTGGGCGACAGGCCGGTGACGTATTTCGGCGTCACGGCGGCGTCGTCGATCACCACGCCGGCCGCCTTGCTGGCGGCCTTGCTGGAGGCGGCGCCGACGTCATCGATGGAGGCCGCGGCCAGCTTGGCGATGCCCGCGACATCGTCGATCAGGGCCATAAGTCCAGAGGGCATGGGGCGCACCAGAAGGGGAGGGAGAAATGCAGAGCTTTCTTCCTGCCTGCGACAAAGCGTCTTGGAAAGAGGCCGCGTCGGCCTTCGCGCAGAACACAATGAACCGCAGCCCAGGGTTCCCTGGGAAGGGATGCTGTTTTTCTGGAGATATCAGAAGAGACGATGGTGGGTGATCACAGGTTCGAACTGTGGACCCGCTGATTAAGAGTCAGCTGCTCTACCAACTGAGCTAATCACCCGTACCGTCGTCTGCGCCCTTGGTGTGGCGCCGGTTCTTCGTGGCGACCCGCTGGGTTGCCCGAAGGGCCGTCCTATTACTCAGGAAGCGGGACGGGCGCAAGGGCTGATTGCGGGATTTTCTAAAGTTTGTTCCGCGCGCTAAGGTCGCGGCCGGAATCAGCCGCCGACAGACGCGGCACGAGGAAAATACACATATGGCGTTCTGGAACCGTCGGCGGTCGATCGATGCGATGTTGGCCCCGCACGAGGGGCCGGCGCTGAAGAAAACCCTCAGCTGGCCGCACCTGATGGCTCTGGGCGTCGGCGCTATCGTCGGCACCGGCATCCTGACCCTGATCGGGGTCGGCGCCGGTCTTGCGGGTCCGGCGGTGCTGATCAGCTTCGCCCTGGCCGGTCTGGTCTGCGCCTGTGCGGCCCTCGCCTATGCCGAGCTGTCGACCATCATGCCCGCCTCGGGCAGCGCCTACACCTATTCCTATGCCTCGTTGGGCGAGATCTTCGCCTGGGTTGTGGGGTGGAGCCTGATCCTGGAATATTCGTTGGTCGTGTCGGCGGTGGCCGTGGGCTGGTCTGGTTACGCCATTCCCTTCCTGGCCGGGCTGGGCATTGACCTGCCGCTGGCCCTGACGGTCGGCCCGCACGTCGAAGGCGGCCTGATCAACCTGCCCGCCGTCTTCATCATCGCCGTGGTGACGGGCCTGCTGCTGATGGGCACCAAGGAAAGCGCCACGCTGAACGCGGTCCTGGTGCTGGTGAAGATCGCCGCCCTGGTGGCCTTCGTCGCCATCGCCCTGCCGAACTTCGACGCCGCCAACTTCACCCCCTTCATGCCGCACGGTTTCGGCGCCCCCTTCGTCCAGACGGGCGTCATGGCGGCGGCGGCTATCATCTTCTTCGCCTTCTACGGCTTTGACGCGATCGCCACGGCGGCCGAAGAGACCAAGAAGCCCGAACGCGACCTGGCCATCGGCATCATCGGCTCGATGGTGGTCTGCACTATCCTCTATATCGTCGTCGCGGCCGCCGCGATCGGCGCCGCTCCGGTCGCCAGCTTCGCCGACAGCCCGGAGCCGCTATCGCTGATCATGCGCGGCCTGGGGCAGGGCGTCGCGGCCCAATGGATCGCCGCCGCCGCCGTCATCGCCCTGCCGACCGTTCTGCTGGCCTTCCTGTTCGGCCAGAGCCGCATCTTCCTCGGCATGGCCCGTGACGGCCTGCTGCCCAACCGCCTGGCCAAGATTTCCAAGCGCGGCGTCCCGGTCGTCGTGACCGTCTTCACCGCCATCGTCGTGGCCTTCCTGGCCGGGATCATGCGCCTGGACGAGCTGGCCTCGCTGGCCAACGCCGGCACCCTGATGGCCTTCATGGCCGTGGGCGTCAGCCTGATCGTGCTGCGGGTGCGCGAGCCGAATCGCGAACGCAAGTTCAAGGCGCCCCTGTGGTGGCTGGTCGGCGGCGTCGCCATCGTGGGCTGCATCGTCTTCTTCTTCAGCCTGAAGGCTTCGACCCAGCTCTATTTCCTGCTGTGGAACCTGTTCGGCCTGGCCATCTACCTGATCTGGTCGTCGCGTAACTCGCGGCTGGCCAAGGGCGAAGAGGTTGAGGGCTGATGGCCAGGCGCGACCTGTCGGGGGCGGTGGATTTCACCGTCCTCGAAGCCATGACCGGCGGCATGGATGATGTGACGGACGAAGTGCTGGGTCTATTCGTCGAGCAGGCCCGCATGTGGTCGGCCATGCTGGACGCCTCCAGCGAGGGCTGGCGCGACGCTGTTCACACCATCCGCGGCGCCGGAGCGGGCATCGGGGCCAAGGCCCTGGCCCAGGTCTGCGAAGAGGTGGAGTTCGGCGAGCAATCCGCCGCGCCCGCCGGGCTGGAGCGGGTGAAGACGGCGCTGGACGCGGCCCTGGCCGATGTGGCGGCCTATCGCCACGAACTGGCGCTCAAGAGCCTGAAGGGCTGAGTGCAACTGTCCTTCTCCCCTTGTGGGAGAAGGTGGCCCCTCAGGGCCGGATGAGGGGTTTCTCGACAATTGATCGTGAATCCGACGGATGCGTGGGCGTGACCCCTCATCCGTCAGGCTTCGCCTGCCACCTTCTCCCACAAGGGGAGAAGGAAGCTCAGTCCCGCGTCTTGTCCCAGGTTCCGAACTCGTGGGCGATGCAGCGGTCGATCAGCAGGCGCCAGACCGGCTCGGCGATGTCCGCGGACAGGCCGGCGGGTTCGGCTGCCTTCAGGACCTTTTCCACCACGTCGTCGATGCGGGCCTGGTCGAAGACGGCGTCGCGGTTCGGCTTGATGCGAGCGGCGGCGTCCATGTAGCGCTGGCGCTCGGCCAGCAGGGTCACGAGGGCGCGGTCCAGCGCATCCACGCCCTGACGCACGTCGACCATGGTCGCGCAGTCTTCCGGGGCCTTGCGGTCGTCGATGGCGACGGTGAGGGGGGCGGTCATCAGGTCAGCCGACAAAGGCGCGCTCCAGAACATAGTCGCCGGGTTCGGCGTTCGAGCCTTCCTTGAGGCCGTAGGATTCCAGCAGTTCGCCGGTCTCCTTGATCATGGCCATCGAGCCGCACAGCATGACGCGGTCGCTGTTGGGCGAGAAGCCGATGGGCAGTTGCAGGTCGGCGAAGACGTCGCCCGACTTGATGCGGTCGGTGATGCGGCCCGGCGTTTCGAAGCGCTCGCGGGTCACGGTCGGATAATAGGTCAGCTGAGCCCTGGCCTCGTCGCCGATCAGCGGGTCGTCGTGGATTTCATGGGTGAAGAAGTCGCGATAGGCCAGGTCGGCGACATTGCGCACCGTGTGGCAGACGATGACCTGCTTGAAGCGCGAATAGGTTTCGGGATCGCGGGCCACCGACAGCCAGGGCGCCAGGCCGGTGCCCGTGCCGATCAGCCACAGACGCTCGCCGCCGGTCAGGGCGTCCAGCACCAGGGTGCCGGTCGGCTTCTTGCCCATCAGGACGCTGTCGCCCGCGACGATCTTCTGCAGGCGCGAGGTCAGGGGGCCGTCCTCGACCTTGATCGAGAAGAACTCCAGTTCCTCGGCCCAGAAGGGGGAGGCGATGGAATAGGCGCGCAGGACGGGCTTGCCGCCGTCTTCACCTGGAAGGCCGATCATGACGAACTCGCCCGAACGGAAACGGAAATCCTCGGGCCGTTTGACGCCGAAGCTGAACAGTTGGTCGTTCCAGTGGCGGACCCACAGGACTTCCAGATTGTGGAACGGGCTGGCCTTGACGGGCGGCGCGGCGGTGGATGCGTCGGACATGGCGACTACCTAGGCCGTCGCGGACGGTTGCGAAAGTCTCGCGAGGGTCGCAGCGGCGCATGGAACTCAATTTTGGGCGGACACGTCTGCGATCCCTTACCCTTCTCCCGATGGGAGAAGGTGGCCCGATAGGGACGGATGAGGGTTCCCGGCATCCGTCGGCGTAAGCCGCCGCGATACGGCTAGACGCCGACTGACAGGTTGAACCCTCACCCTTTCGCCTGTTCCAATCGCTCCGCTCTTGGAGGCTCAAGCCCTCTCCCATCGGGAGAGGGATGAAAGAGGGATGACGGCGGAAGAATCCGCCTCTAGCTTCGCCGCCATGCGCACATTCCTTCTTGCTTCGACGATCCTGATGGCTGCCACCTCGGCCTTTGCTCAGACCAATCCTCAGCCGGTGACGCCCCCAGCGGCGACCGCGCCCGCGTCCTCGATCCTGACGGTCGAGCGGGTCTTCGCCAATCCGTCGCTGGCCGGGCCGGTGGCCAAGGGCGTCAGCCTGTCGCCCGACGGCGAACTGGTCGCCTTCCTGCGCTCGCGCGAGGACGACGTTGACGTGCTGGACCTGTGGGCCGCGCCGGTGAAGGGCGGCGAGCCGTTCAAGCTGATCGACGCCCGCGCGCTGGTCCCTGACGCCGGCGAACTGTCCGAGGCCGAGAAGGCGCGGCGCGAGCGGATGCGCATCAGCCAACGCGGCGTGGTGGAGTATTCCTGGGACGAGCAGGGCCGCTACATTCTGGCCCCGCTGGAAGGCGATGTCTTCCTGGCCAATCGCGCTGACGGCAGCGTGCGTCGCCTGACCGAGACGGCGGCGGACGAGATCGACGCCAAGGTCTCCCCCGAAGGGGCCTTCGTCAGCTTCGTGCGCGATCAGAACCTGTTCGTGATCAATCTGGAGACGGGCGCCGAGCAGGCGATCACCACCGATGGCAAGGATCTGATCACCTGGGCGACGGCCGAGTTCATCGCCCAGGAGGAACTGGACCGCGACACCGGCTACTGGTGGAGCCCTGACGAGCGTTTCATCGCCCTGCAGCGCACCGACGAGACCCAGGTCGACGTCATCCCGCGCCTGGACATCACCGGCGGCGGCGCCTCGGTCATCTCGCAGCGCTATCCGCGCGCAGGGCGGCCCAACGCCGTGGTCGAGCTCTATGTTCAGGACATGCAGAGCGGCCAGCGGGTCAAGGTCGACCTGGGCGCCGACAACGACATCTATCTGGGCCGGGTCAACTGGGCGGCGGACGGCTCGGTCGCCTATGTCCAGCGCCTGTCGCGCGACCAGAAGCGTCTGGACCTGCTGAACATCGACCCGACCACGGGCGCAAGCCGCGTCATCGCCAGCCAGACCTCGAACGCCTGGGTCAACGTCACCCACGATTTCAAGGCGCTGAAGGACGGCAACTTCATCTGGTCCAGCGAAGAGAGCGGGTGGCGGCACCTGTATCTCTACAACAAGGACGGCCGGCGCCTGCGCGCGATCACGCGCGGCGACTATCCGGTCAAGTCGCTGGCGGGCGTCAATCAGGAGACGGGCGAGGTCTTCTTCACCGCCTCCATGCGCGACGGCAGAGAGTATCCGATCGAGCAGCAGCTGTTCCGCGCCAGCCTGAAGCGGACGACGACACCCGCCGAGGTCACGCCGCGCGGCGGCTGGTGGAGCGCCTCGGTCAACCGCACCGGCACGGCCTATGTCGGCAACTACACCGACGTGAACACGCCCGCGCAGTCGGCCCTCTATTCCATCGACGGCACGCGCGTGCGCTGGATCGAGGAGAACAAACTTCAACCCGGCCACCCCTTCTGGCCCTATGCCGAGCGGCAGCAGAAGCCGACCTTCGGCACGCTGCAAAGCCACGGCGAGACCCTGGTGTGGCAGATGACCACGCCGCCGGGCTTTGATCCGACGAAGACCTATCCGGTGGTGATGCAGGTCTATGGCGGCCCGTCGGGCGGCGGGGTCAAGAACGCTTGGCAGGGCGCGACCAACCAGCTTCTGACGGAGGCGGGCTATATCGTCTTCCGCCTGGACAACCGGGGCGAGGGCGACCGCTCGGCGGCCTTCAAACAGGCGCTTTATCTGAAGATGGGGCAGCCTGAGATCGAGGATCAGGTCATCGGCGCGGACTATCTGCGGTCGCTGCCCTATGTCGACGATAGCCGCATCGCCATGATGGGCTGGTCCTATGGCGGCTTCATGAGCCTGATGGCCCTGACCGAGCCCAAGATGGGCCTGGCCTCGGCCCTGGCCGGCGCCCCGCCGACCGAGTGGAGCCTCTACGACACCGCCTATACCGAGCGTTACATGTCGACGCCGCAGGCCAATGTGGAGGGCTATGCCGCCTCAGACGTGCTGGGCCGTCTGGATCGCCTGACCGGGCGTCTGCTGCTGCTGCACGGCATGGCCGACGACAACGTCATCTTCGAGAACACCACGCGGGTGCTGAACGCCCTGCAGGAAAAGAGCATCCCCTTCGAGACCATGCTCTATCCGGGGCAGCGCCACGGCGTTCGCGGCAATGATCGCCAGCTTCACCTGTGGCGCACCTACCTCGACTTCCTGGACCGCACGATTGGAACGCGAGCGCCCGAAGCGGCCCAGTGACCTGATCCTGTCCCGGCGGAACAAGCGGCAAGCGCCGCCGTTCCGCCGGAATGGAAAAGCTGTTCAACCATTTCGCCAATACGACGGCCAAGACGGCTGGTCGGCCGTGGACCTTTATCCTCTGCCTGCTGCTGGTCGTGGTCTGGGCGGCGACAGGGCCGGTCTTCAAGTTTAGCGAGACCTGGCAGCTGGTGATCAACACCGGCACGACCATCATCACCTTCCTGATGGTCTTCCTGATCCAGAACACCCAGAACCGAGACGCGGCGGCCATGCACGCCAAGATGGACGAGCTGATCTATGCGGTGAAGAAGGCCGACGCGGGCTTCATCGGCATCGAGCACCTGACCGACAAGGAACTGGCCGTCATTCTGGCGGAGGTCGAACGGCGCGGGCGCGACATTCACGCCGGTCATCCGGCGCGGGCGGTCAGGAGCCGCCCGGCCTCTCGTGTTGAAGAGGAGGGCGCGGTGGAAGGCGGCACGAAAAAATAGAGTCTAATTCGTCTGAATAGTCTGAAATCCCTCCGTGGCGCTGACGGACCGCCGATCATGACAGAGGCACGGAGGACGGCAGGCTAAACGGGCCCGCGAGGGGCGCAATCGCAGTGATTTTCAGGGATTGGAGCGGCGGGTTAGGTGGGCTCGGGACATTTTCTAACGTCGCGCCGACACCCCTCATCCGGCCCTGACGGGCCGCCTTCTCCCACAGGGGGAGAAGGGGCTTGGCGGACTTAGTCGCGGTAGTTGAGGGCAGGGGCGCGGTCGCCCAGCAGGGCCTCGTATTTGAAGTCGGGGCCGCGGCGGCGTTCGAACTCGGCCTTGGCCGCGGCGATGGTGTCGGGGCTCTGGAACAGCTCGGCGGTGGTCAGGGCCAGGGTCTTGGCGGCCAGATGGGCGCCTTTCAGGCCGATGGTCGAACCGGCGGCCACCACGTTCTGCCAGCTATGGCCGGCCGAGCCGGGGACGAAGGTGGCGGTGGACAGGCCGACCGTCGGGGCGACCCAGGACACGTCCGAGACGTCCGTCGAGCCGCCGAAGTCGCCGCCGATCACGGCGGGTTCGATCTGACCGACGGAGGCGAGGTCGGGGCGGGTCGGCAGGGTCTTCTGGATCTCGGTCGCCAGGGCGACTTCCTCGGGCGTCCAGGTGATGCCGCCGACATGGCGCAGGTTGCGGTCCATGACGGTCATCAGGGCCTCGTTCGGCAACATGGAATAGACGCCGCCGATGGCCTCGAACTCGACGCGGGTGCCGGTGCCGAGCGCCGCGCCGTCCGCCGCCTTCTTCACCCGCTCCAGCACATCGCGGACGATCTGGGGGTCGTTGTGGCGGACGTAGTAGTAGCTCTCGGCGAAGGCGGGGACGACATTGGGCGCCTTGGCGCCGTCGGTGATGGCGTAGTGGATGCGGGTGCGGTCGGGAATGTGCTCGCGCATCAGGTTGACCATGGCGTTCATGGCCTCGACCCCGTCTAGGGCCGAGCGGCCGCGATCCGGCGCGGCGGCGGCGTGGGCGGCCGTGCCGTAGAAGCGGAACTTGCCCGAGACATTGGACATGGTGTCGCCCTGGCGGGCGCTGTTGACGTTGCCGGGGTGCCAGTGAACGGCCACGTCCACGTCGTTGAACAGGCCGTCGCGGACCATATAGACCTTGCCCGAGCCCCCCTCTTCGGCGGGCGTGCCATAGACGCGCAGTTCGCCCTTGATGTTGTTGGCGACCATCCAGTCCTTGACGGCGATGGCGGCGTGAACCGAGGCGGCGCCGAACAGGTTGTGGCCGCAGCCGTGACCGGCGTGGCCGCCGGCGGATTCCTGCACCGGGTTCAGGGTCTGCGACAGGCCGGGCAGGGCGTCGTATTCGGCCAGCACCGCGATGACCGGGCCGTCGCCGGTCTTGAAGCTGGCCAGGAAGGCGGTGGGTTCATTGGCGATGCCGGGGGTGACGGTGAAACCGGCTTCGGTCAGTTGGCCCTGCAGCAGGGTCGAGCTTTGGGTTTCCTGATAGCCCAGCTCTGCGAACTTCCAGATTTCCAGGGCGGCGTGATTCAGGGCCGGCTGGTTGCGCTCGACCGTGCCGGTGATCTGGGCGCGGGCCTGGGGCGACAGTTCGGCGGCGAGCGCCGGGGCGCTGAGGCTGGTCAGGGCGGCGGCGAGCGCCAGGGCGCGCATCGAGACGGGTTTCATCGGGAACTCCACAGACAGACGGCGAATAGACGAAGGGCGGGAGACGACGTCGCCTCCCGCCCGAAAGACCTCAAGACCGGATTAGAAGGTCTTGCGGAAGCTGGCGTACCAGTAGCGGCCATAGGGCTGATAGACGGTGCCGACGAAGCCGGCCGCCGAGAGGGGCGGTTCCTCGTCGGTCAGGTTGCGCACGCCGACGCGCACGGCGGTCCCGGCCAGGCGGCCTTCGTCGAACTGATACTCGCCATAGAGGTTGGCGGTGATGGTGGCGTCCACCGTCCAGTAGTCGCCCGACGAGTTGGTGAGGCTGTCGTCATAGAGGGACGAGATGTACTGGGTGAAGGCGCCGACGGTCCAGGCGTCCTTGCGCCAGGTGCCGGACAGGGACCATTTCCATTCCGGGCGGCCCAGGTCGCGGATCATGTCGCCCATGCTGCCGCCCAGGGAGATGGAGGAGGCGATGTCGCCCGCCGCCTTGGCGTCGACCAGGGCCTGAGCCCCCGGCGCCAGCTCCAGATAGTATTTCAGCAGGTGCGAGACGTTCAGGTTCAGGCTGAAGTCGCCGTACGCCGTGTCGCGCAGGCTCCACATGGCGCCCAGGTCCAGGCCTTCGACGGTCTGGGGCTGCTGATTGGTGTAGGCGTCGGTGATGTATTGCACCTCGCCCACGGCCGTCAGGCCGGTGCCGGCGAAGATGGCCTGGTCGGCGGCCGTCGCGTCGGCGCGGATGACGTTGGGGTTCGAACTGCCCTGCTTGCGCAGCAGGTAGTCGAGGATCAGGGCATTCTGACCGCGGAACAGGCCGACCATGCCGGTCTGCTCGACCCGCCACCAGTCGGCGGTGAAGGTGAAGTCGCCGAACTGTTCGGGAACGAAGCGCGGCTGGACGACCAGGCCGAAGGACAGGGTCTCGGATTCTTCGGGCTGCAGGTCGGGGTTGCCGGAGCGGCGCTCGGCCGTGAGCTTGCGGACGTGGGTCTGGCTGGCGTTGGCCTTGTCCGCGAAGCTGTTGGGAATGCCGGAGACGGTGCTGGCGCCGCACTGGCTCATGTCGGTGATGGCGCCCCGACGCAGCAGAGCCTCGCAGTAGATGTAGTCGTTCGAGCTGTTGGAGCGGGTGATCACCGTGGCGTTGATCTGCTCCAGGTTGGGGGCGCGGAAGCCCTGGGCCCAGGAACCGCGAACGCGGAAGCCGTCCACGATGTCCCAGGCGGCGGCGACCTTGGGTTTGGCCACGTCGCCGAAGTCCGAATAGTTCTCGAAGCGGCCGGCCAGCTGGACCTCCAGGTTATGCACCAGGGGGATGTTCATTTCCGGCGACACCAGGGGGGCGGCGAACTCCAGGTAGGCGGAGAAGACGTCGCGCTCGCCGTAGGTGTCGGGGTTTTCCGACGAGTTGATCAGGTCGCTGTAGGTGGCGCCTGACTTGTCGGTGTAGCGGATGGTGCCGTCGATCCGGCTGTCGCGGTCGTCCAGCTGGGTTTCCGTGCGCGCCTCGATGCCGGCGGCCATGCCGACGGGGCCGCCGGGCAGGGTGAAGAGGTCGGGGCGCGAGATCTTGAAGTCCCACAGGCCCAGCTCGGTCTTGGTCTTGCGCACCATGTCGACGCGGATGGCGTCCAGGGCCGCCTGGTTGGACGGGGTGGCGTCGCCAAAGCGTGGATTGGCCGGGTCGCCGCCGTTGAAGAAGTTATAGGCGTCGGGCGTCGACTTGGCCGCCCATTCGGCCAGCCTGGTCGTGGAGATGTTGTCGGACACGTCCTTGGCTGTGGCCTCGGACCAGAGCAGGGCGGACTCCCAGTTCCAGCCGCGCCATTCGCCGCGCAGGCCGCCGAGGGCGCGATACTGCTGGTTCGTCACCTCGACATTGATCGGGCCCATGTCGTTGAAACGATAGCCGGTCAGGCGGACGTCCTGTCCGAACGGATTGTAGTAGTTGGTTCCGGCGATGGTCATGGCGACCGACGACAGGGTGTTGATCGGCGCCTGACGCGCATTGGATTGCGCATAATAGGCCCCCAGTTCGCCGAAGGCCTCGACCGCATCGTTGATCTGATAGCGACCCGTCAGGAAGAGGTTGAAACGATCGACCTCGGGCACGACGGTCAGGTCTTCCTTGGCCGTGTCCGCCAGCAGGGAGGCGTCGACATTGGTCGTCTTCTTCAGGCACAGGCCGTCAGCCAGGGCGGCGGCGCATCCGGCCAGGGTGTCCGGCTGGATGGTGAAGGTGGTGAAGCTCTGTCCGCCATAGGTGGCGGCGCTGGGCAGGGTGAACTGGCCCCAGGGCGTCAGTGACGACAGGCCGTTCAGGGCCGATCCGGTGAAGCCGGTGCCCTCGAACAGCGGCCGTTTGTCGTCGGAGGCGGTGAAGGACTGATCCAGCGTCGAAAGCTCGTCGCGGTGATCATAGTTGAAGAAGGCCGAGATGTTGCCGCGGCCGTCCTGAATGTCCTTGCCGCCATAGGCGGAGAAGTTGGTCTCCCACATATCGGTGCCCTCGGCGAAGCCGTACTGGGCCGAGATGGTCAGGTCGGTCATGTCGTCGCGCAGGACGGTGTTGATCACCCCGGCCACAGCGTCGGCGCCATAGATGGCCGCGGCGCCGTCACGTAGGACTTCCAGGCGCTTGAGGCCGGACACCGGGATGGCGTTGGTGTTGTAGGTCAGGACCGGGACCAGGTGCTCATTGGCCTGGGACGTGGGGTGGCCGACGACGCGGCGGCCGTTCAGCAGGACCAGGGTGTTGCCGATGCCGAGGCTGCGCAGGTTGACCGAGCCAGTGTCGCCCCGCGCCGAGTTGGAGCTGGCGGGCAGGTAGGAGGAGTTGAAGGTCACGTCGCCCATCTGGGGGATGGTGCGCAGCAGTTCGTCGCCGGAGGTGGCGGCGGCGGCCAGGATCTGCTCCTCGCCGACCACGGTGACGGGCAGGGCGGCGGTCACCTTGGCGCCCCGGATCTGCGAGCCGACGACGATGATCTCATCGACCTGGGTCGCCTCCGGTTCGGGGGCGTCCTGGGCGACGGCGGCGCTTGCCGCGCCGAACAGGGCGGTGGTGGCCAGCATGGCCGTCTTGAGGTTTCGGCGGGTGAAGGCTGCAGGCATGACTCGGTATCCCCTCTGAAATCTTCTCGAGCCCGGTATCCCCCCGGGCCCGTCCGGCGGCGGCCGGTTCGGTCGATCAAGGCGGCCTCTTCGTCTCGGTTCGTCGCCCCGGAAAGATGCGACGTCGGAGGGTTCGCCTTGCATGAGACTAGAAACCGCCACATTCGGCCCGTCAACCATTTCGGGTTAAATATTGCTGTTACTCAATATAATGAGCAAACTAATCACTAAAATTGACCGTTGAGTTCCGTCTTTGAGCAATGCTATCGCTGTCAAAGGGCGTTCTGGTGTGGGCGCGCGTGATAGTTCAAAGCCAAATGTGACGGGGTGGCCATGCGTTCTCATCTGAAGATTTTGGCGGTCGCGGCGGCGGCCCTGCTGGCGGCGGCGCCGGCGATGGCGCAACAGGCGTCGGTCCAGACCCGGCCTGCCGTCGGCAGCGGCGGCGACATCGTCAACTACGGCCAGATCCACAGCCCGACGATCGGGCGCGGGGGGATGGTGGTGAGCCAGAGCGCTCTGGCGACCCAGGTCGGCGTCGACATTCTCAAGCAGGGCGGCAACGCCGTGGACGCCGCCGTGGCGGTCGCTTTCGCAGAAGCCGTGACCCTGCCGCGCGCCGGCAATATCGGCGGGGGCGGCTATATGATCGTGCACATGGCGGCGACGGCGGATCGCCCGGCGGCCGACATCGCCATCAACTATTACGGCACGGCGCCGCGCGCTGTGACGCCGGACTTCCTGCTGGACGACAGCGGCAAGTTCGACCGCCGCGCGCCCTCCAGCTTCCGCAACGTCTCGGTGCCTGGCACGGTCGCGGGCATGTGGGAGGCGCACAGGCGCTTCGGCGCCCTGACCTGGGCTCAGGTCGTGGCGCCGTCGGTCAAGCTGGCTGAGGACGGCGTCATCCTGTCGGACGGCGAGGCGGACGCCACGGCGGGCCGAGCCACGGTCCTGGCCACCGATCCCGGCGCGCGCGAGGCCTATCTGAAGGCGGACGGCACGCCCTATCGCGCGGGCGAACTGTTCAAGCAGCCGCAGCTGGCGTGGAGCCTGCGTCAGGTGCAGCAGGGCGGGGCCGACGCCTTCTATCGCGGCGAACTGGCCCGGAAGATCGTCGAGGGCGTGCAGGCGCGCGGCGGCATCATGGACGCCCAGGACCTGGCCGATTATCGCGCCGACGTCTCGGCCCCGATCTGGTCCACCTATCGCGATCACCGCATCGCCTACATGCCGCCGACCGCGTCTGGCGTCAGCGTGGCCGAGGGGCTGAACCTGCTGGAGCACTTCCCCATGCGCGAGCTGCGCTGGGGCAGCGTCGACAGCCTGCATCTGATTTCGGAGGCGATGAAGATCGTCTCCTCGGACCGTCGCCTGATCGGCGGGGCGCCGCAGTGGACGACGCCGGCGCAGGGTCTGGCCAGCAAGGAATTCGCCGCCGAGCGGGTCAAGCTGATCTCGATGGAGCGGTCGCTGGCCGCCGCCGACATCCCGGAGGGCAATCCCTATCCCTATGAGAGCCAGGACACGACCCACTATTCGGTGGCCGACGCCCACGGCAATGCGGTGTCGAACACCTATACCCTGTCCAACTCCTACGGCGCGCACGTCGCCCCGGTGGGGACGGGCATCTTGCTGAACAACTCGCTGGACAACTTCTCGTGGGGCACGCGGGGCGAGCCGAACTCACCGGCGCCGGGCAAGCGGCTGGGCTCGACCATCACGCCGATGATTGTCTTTGACGACGACAAGCCCTGGCTGGTCACCGGCACGCCGGGCGGCGGCTATATCATCGCCACCATGGTCCAACTGATATCCAACGTCATCGATCATCAGTTGAACATCGCCGAGGCGGCCATGCGGCCGCGTCTGAATCAGGGCGGCGGCGACAGTCCCCTGGAGCTGGAAGGCGGCTTCTCGCCCGACGTGGAGCGCCTGCTGCGCGAGCGCGGCCACACGGTTCGCCCGTCCATGACAATGGGCAGCACCCAGTCCATCATGATCGAGGGCGATCGATTCCTGGGCGCGGCTGACACGCGGAGGCCCGACGCCCTGGCGCTTGGCGTCCAGTAAGCACTTCAGTTTTCAGTCAACCGCGGGGGCGGCTCATGTTGCGCAAGGTTTTGCTGGCGAGCGTCGCCGGTCTGGTCGTGGCCGCGGGGGCGGCGCCGGTTCTGGCTCAGGCGGGGGCGCCGGCAGCGGCGGCATCGACGGCCTCCACCTGGCAGGACGGCCTGTTCGGGGTGAAACTGGATCGGCAGAAGGGCAAGGCGACGGTGCGTCTGCCCGCGCCCGGCGCGGACGGCGTGCTGGGTCGCTATCTCTATCAGCCCGGCCTATCGGCGGGGCTGGGCATGGACGGCGCCGGGCTGGACCGATCCGGTCTGGGGCAGGCCCAGGTTCTGGTCTTCCGCAAGGTGGGCAATCGCGTCTTCGCCGAGTTCGAGAATACCCGGTTCCGCGCCGTCAACGCCGACGCCGATCAGGTGAGCGCGGTCGCGGCCTCCTTCTCGCCCTCGGTGGTTTGGTCCGGCGAGGTGGTCGAGACGGGCGCCGACGGATCGGTCAGCGTGGACCTGTCGGGCTTCCTCGAACGCGACGCGATCAACGCCGTCGGGCGGCTGAAGCGGGCGCGGCTGGGCACGTTTAAGGCGGCGCCGACCCTGGGCTATCTTGACGCCGACCAGACCCTGGTCTTCCCGGACAATGTCGAGTTCCAGACGGTCCAGACCTTCACCAGCGACGAGCCGGGAGCGGAGTTGTCGCGGGTCGCGGCCGAGGCCCGTTCGGTCACCCTGACAGTGCGTCACTCCTTCATTCGTTTGCCGGACGAGGGCTTCCAGCCGGTGCTGCACGACCCGCGCTCGGGCACCTCGGCCCAGGTCATGGTGACGGACTTCGCCGCCGATCTGGACCAGCCGGTGGTCAGCCGCCTGGCCCGTCGCTTCCGACTGGAGAAGACCGATCCGACCGCCGCCCGCTCGACGGTCAAGAAGCCCATCGTCTTCTACGTGGACCGCGCCGCTCCGCCCGCCATCCGCCAGGCCTTGATCGAGGGCGGCAACTGGTGGGCGCAAGCTTTTGACAAGGCTGGCTATATCGACGCCTTCCGGGTCGAGCTGCTGCCCGAAGGGGCGCATCCGATGGACGCGCGCTACAACATCGTCTCCTGGGTCCACCGCGAGACGCGCGGCTGGTCCACCGGGACCAGCGTCAATGATCCGCGCACCGGCGAGATCGTGCGCGGGGTGGTGCAACTGGGTTCGCTTCGCGACCGTCAGGACAAGATGATCTTCGAGGGTCTGGTCGGCGCCGCGCGCAGCGGCACGGGCGGCGAGGATGATCCCGACCGTCTGGCCTATCAGCGCCTGCGCCACCTGTCGGCGCACGAGATCGGCCACGCCCTGGGCATCGCCCACAACTTCGCCGCCTCGACCTTCGAGGATCGGGCCTCGGTCATGGACTATCCGGCGCCGTGGGTGATCGCGGACGGCGAGCGACTGGATTTCAGCCGCGCCTATACGACCGGCGTCGGGGCCTGGGACCGCTATGTGGTGGACTGGCTCTATGGCGATGCGCCAAGGCAGGACCCGGTTGCGCGTCGCGCCGCCCTGGCGGCGGAAGCTCAAGCAAAGGGCTATCGCTTCGTCAACGACACGGACACCCGGCCGCTGGGCAGTCTGCAGCCCTACGCCGCCATGTGGGACAACGGGACCGATCCGGTCGCCGAGTTCGCGAACGTCATGGCGGTGCGGCGCATCGCCCTGTCGCGCTTCGGCCTGGCCAACCTGCCGGCGGGGGCGCCGGCGGCGGACCTGCGGCGGGTCATCGTGCCCATCTACCTCTATCACCGCTATCAGACGACGGCGGTCGGGCGGCAGATCGGCGGGGTGGACTATGCCTACGCCATCAGCGGCGACGGTCATGAGCGGGCCGAGGTCGTGCCCGCCGACAGGCAGCGCGCGGCGCTGGAGGCCCTGATGCAGGCCCTGTCGCCGGCCGAGCTGGACCTACGCGACGACCTGATCGACCTGCTGTCCTCGGCCCAATCGGGCAATGCGGACCGGCAGATGCAGATCGAGCTGTTCGAGGGCAAGACCGACGCCGTCTTCGACCCGTCCTCGGCGGCGGCGGCGGCGTCCGAGGTGGTGTTCGAGACCCTGCTGGCGCCCGAGCGGTTGAACCGTCTGGTCGAGCAGCAGCGCCTGGAAGCGGGTCAACTGGGGCTGGTCGAGGTGCTGGATCGCGTGGCGACGGCGGTGGGGCCGGGGGCGGCGCTCAGCCCGCGTCAGGCCGAACTGCGCCGCGTGGTGCGCGCCCGCTACGCGGCCCATCTGGCGGCGCTGATGCAAGGCAAGGACCTGTCATCGACGGCCCAGGGCGCGGTGCGCGACGGTGCGCGTCGGTTCGGCGAGCAGTTGAAGCGCTGCCGCGGCGACCGGCTGGAAACGGCGCAATGCGCCTGGCTGGCCGAGGCCCTGACAGGGCCGGCCGAGGGGTTGAAGGCGCTCAGCGAAACCCTGCCGGTCGCCCAGGCCGTGCCGCCCGGCGCCCCCATCGGCGGCGGCGAGTGGCACTAGGCGCCCCGCTGGCGGGGGCTTAGCGCTCCCGCCAGGTCTTGCCCGTGACGCCCTCGTAGTTGGTCGCGTGATAGACGCCGCGCGCCACGGCGCGGGCCAGGACGTCGGCGGCGACGTTGCCCAGTTGGGCCACCGCGACCTGACGCATGGCCGGGTTGTCGATGACCTTCTTGCCGGTGGACAGACAGAACAGAGTGTCGCCGTCGAAGGGGGCGTGGGCAGGGCGGATGGCGCGCGCCATGCCGTCCTGGGCCATGATGGCCATGCGCTGAAGCTCCACGCGGGTCAGGGCGACGTCGGTGGCGATGCAGGCGATGGTGGTGTTCTCGCGCGGGCGGGCGCCGAACTTGGACAGGCCCCAGTCCTCGGCCGAGGCGGCGAGGCCGGATGAGCCGAGGCCGCCGAACTCGTCCCCGATTTCATAGGGAGAGGCCCAGAAGGTCTTGCCGCCGGGCGCCACGACCGAGCCCACGCTGTTGACGGCCACGATAGCGCCGACCGTCCAGCCCGAGGCCATGACCGCTGAGGCCGAGCCGATCCCGCCTTTCAGCGCGCCCGCCTCGGCGCCATAGCCGGCGCCGGCGGTGCCCAGGTCGAAGCGGTCGCTCGCGGCCTCCAGCGCCTGGACCGACAGGCGACGATAGGGCGGCTCCATCTCCCACTGCTTGTTCCCGCCGTTGGCCAGGTCATAGAGGCAGGCGGTCGGGATGATGGGCGAGGGGGGCACGCCCGGCGCCCCGCCCATGCCGTAGCCGCGCCCGCGCATCCCCATCCAGGCGGCGACGCTGTCGGCTGAGCCGAGGCCATAGACCGACCCACCCGACAGGATAATGGCGTCCACTTCCTGAACCAGATTTTCAGGGCGCAGCACGTCGGTCTCGCGTCCGGCGGGGCCGCCGCCGCGCACGTCCACGGCGGCGACGGCGGGCTTTTCGGCCAGGATGACGGTGACGCCGGTGCGGACGCCCGCGTCATGGGCCTGACCCACCTTGATGCCCTCGACATCGGTGATCAGGTTCAACGGACCGGTGCGGCCCGAGGCGCGAGCGGCCGATTGCGCGGCGGGTTTGGCGCTCGCAGCGCCGCTGACTGAGGCGGCGGCGCCGATCAGGGCCGAGCCGAGGACGGTTCTGCGGTTCATCCGGCGGTTTCCTTTTCCAGAGCGTGATTGCGGACCAGATCCGGCGTCGCCGCCAGAAGTTTCTGCGTATAGGGGTGCGAAGGGGCAGCGAAGACGGCGGCGGTGTCGCCCTGTTCGACGATCTTTCCGGCCTGCATGACCAAGAGGCGATCCGTCACCGTGCGGACCACGCTGAGGTCATGAGTGACGAAGAGGTAGGACAGACCCAGCCGATCCGACAGGTCGGCGAGCAGGTCCAGCACCTGCGCCCGCACCGAGACGTCCAGCGCCGACACCGCCTCGTCCAGACAGATGACCGAGGGCTCGGTGATCAGGGCGCGGGCGATGGCGATGCGCTGGCGCTGGCCGCCCGAGAACTCGTGCGGATAGCGGTCGGCGGCGGCGCTGTTCAGGCCGACGCGCTCCAGCATTTCATCGACGCGGCGGCGGGCCTCGGCCGGGGAGGGTTTGGTGTCCAGCAGGTGGAAGTTCTCGGCCACCAGATCGCTGACTTTCCAGCGCGGATCGAAGCTGCCGTAGGGGTCCTGGAACACCACCTGAATGTCGCGGCGGATGGCCTTCAGCGCGGCGCCGTGCGCGGCGGTGATGTCGCGGCCCTTGACCCGGACGCGGCCCGTTTGCGGCGTCTCCAGCGCCAGGATGGCGCGCAGCAGGGTGGACTTGCCGCAGCCGCTTTCGCCCACCAGGCCGACGCTCTCGCCCGGCTGGATCGACAGGCTGACATGATCCACGGCGCGGAAGGCTTTGGCCTTGCCGAACAGGGCGGGGGCGCTGCCGTATTCGCGCACCAGACCCTCGACCTGAAGCACGGGGGCGGCGTCGGCTTGCGGGGCGCTGCGTCGCACGGGGGCGTGGGTGGCGTTGGCCAGCAGGCGTTGGGAATAGGGATGGGCCATGCCGGTTCGGATGCGCGCGACAGGGGCTTCCTCGACCAGTTCGCCGTCCTTCATCACCGCCAGCCGGTCGGCGGTTTCGGCCACGACGGCGAGATCGTGGGTGATGAGGATAAGCCCCATGCCGTCCTCGCGCACAAGCCGTTTCAGCAGGTCGAGAACCTGAGCCTGAGTCGTCACATCCAGCGCCGTCGTCGCCTCGTCCGCGATCAGCAGTTTGGGCGTCAGGGCGATGGCGATGGCGATGGCGACGCGCTGCCTCTGGCCGCCCGACAGCTCGTGCGGATAGCGGGTCAGGGGGAAGCGCTCGGCGGGCAGGCCGACGCGGTCCAACACGGAACGGGCGACCGCGAGGGCTTCCTTGCGCGAGGTATTTTTGTGCAGGCGCACTGTCTCGGCCACCTGATCGCCGATGGTCATGACGGGGTTCAGGGCCGTCATCGGCTCCTGGAAGATGACGCCGACGTCGCGGCCGCGCACCTTTTGCAGGGCAGTGTCGGGGGCGTTGGAGATGACCTGGCCGTTAAGGCGGATTTCGCCGGTCATGGTGGCGCGCGGCGGGGTCAGGCCCAGCACGGCGAGCGAGGTCATGGACTTGCCCGAGCCGCTCTCGCCGACGAGACCGAGTATTTCGCCGGAGGCGACGGACAGGCTGATGTTCTTGAGGATCGGCGTCGAACCGATCGACAGGCTGAGGTCGCGGATGTCGAGGACGGTCATGGTCAACGCTCCCGCCGCACGCGCGGGTCGAACAGGTCCCGCAGGCCGTCGCCGGTCAGGCTTAGGCCCAGCACGGTCACGAAGATGGCCAGGCCCGGCATGACGGCCAGCCACGGCGCGAAGCCGATCATGGTCTGGGCCTCGGCCAGCATCCGGCCCCAGCTGGGCATGGGCGGCTGGGCGCCCAGACCGACGTAGGACAGTCCCGCCTCGGCCACGATGCCGACCGCGAACTGGATCGCCGCCTGCACGACCAGCAGGCTCATCAGATTGGGCAGGATGTGCTGGAGCGAGATCAGGGCCTTCGACTTGCCCGCCGTGCGCGCCGCCAGGACGTATTCGCGGGTCCACAGGCCCTGGGCCGCGCCGCGCGCGACACGGGTGAAGACGGGAATGTTGAAGACGCCGATGGCGATGATCGCATTGATCGCGCCCGGCCCCATGACGGCGGTGATCATCACGGCCAGCAGCAGGGCGGGGAAGGCGAAGATCAGGTCGTTGCCGCGCATGACCAGCTCGTCAATCCAACCGCCGCGCGCCGCCGCGGTCAGGCCCAGGGGCGTGCCGACGCCGACGCCGATGCCGACGGCGACGAAGGCCACGATCAGGGAGTTCTGCGCCCCCGCCATGATCATCGACAGGACGTCACGACCGAAATGGTCGGTGCCCATCCAGTGGGCGGCGGACGGGGCGGTCAGCTTGGCGGCGATGTCCACCGCCTCGACGTCATAGGGCGTCCAGATCAGGGCCAGCAGAGCGGTCGCCAGCACCACGGCGGTCAGGCCTGCGCCGACGATCAGGGACAGGGGGCAGCGCACGCGGGGCTTGGCGGGGGCGGTGACGGCAGGGGCGTCGGTCATGCGCGGCGTCCCCTCAGGCGCGGATCGGCGAACAGATAGGCCAGGTCGATCAGGAAGCTGACCAGAACCACGGCGAAGACCAGCACCACCACCACGCTCTGCACCACGATCAGGTCGCGCTGGGTGATGGCCTGGAAGACGAGGCGTCCCAGACCCGGCAGGGAGAAGACGTTCTCGATGATGATGCCGCCGGCCAGCAGGAAGGGGAACTGAAGGCCAAGGATGGTCAGGACGGGAATCCAGGCGTTCCTAAGCGCATGACGCCACAGGGCCTGATTGACCGACAGGCCCTTGGCGCGGGCGGTGCGGACATAGTCCTCGTTCATGGTGTCCAGCAGGGCGGTGCGCAGCACGCGGGCCAGGATGGCGGCCTGGGGCGCAGCCAGGGCCACGGCGGGCAGAATCAGGGCCTTGAAGGCGGGCCAGAAACCGGCGTTCCAGCCGGGGAAGCCGCCCGCCGAGAACCAGCCGAGGTTCACCGAGAACAGCAGGATCAGCAGCATGGCGATCCAGAAGTTGGGCAGGGCGACGCCGACCTGGGTGACGCCGATCAGGCCGGTGTCGACGGCGGTTCCCCGGCGGCTGGCGGCGGTGACGCCGATAGGCAGGGCGACCAGCAGCGACAGGACGGTGGCCATCAGGGCCAGCGGCGCCGACACCGCCAGACGTTCCGCGATCAGGCCGCCGACGGGCACCTGATAGGTGTAGCTGGTCCCGAACTGGCCGGTCAGCAGGTCGCCGAGCCAGGCGAAATAACGCTCAAGGCCGGAGCCTTCGAGACCCATCTGCTGGCGCAGGGCGGCGATGGATTCCGGGCTGGCGTTTAGTCCCATCATATAGCTGGCCGGATCGCCCGGCACGACCTGCAGCAGCAGGAAGATGACCACGGTGGCCGCCAGCAGGGTCAGGGCGTGTCCGCCCAGCTTTTTCAATAGCCAGGCTGCGCCGAAGCGCCAGGCGACGAAGGCCAGCAGGCCGGCGCCCGCGATCAGGCTGATCCAGCCCCAGGGCAGGCCGCCGCCGGTGCGCTCAGTGCTGGCTGTCGTAGGCGCGCCCGCGCCGGTCCAGTAGGCGCCGGTGACGTCGTTGGCGGCGATGGGGCCATTGATCCACAGGCCGTTCACGTCCGCCTTCCACACGCCGATGCGCGAGGACTGGAACAGGAAGCCGTTGACCGCGTCTTCGCTGATGCGGCGTTGCAGGTCGCCCAGCAGGCGGTTGCGCGTCGGCTCGTCCGGGGCGGCGTTGACCTGCGCCAGCAGGGCGTCGAAGGCGGGGCTGTCGTAGCCGAAGTAGTAGTCCTTGCGGCCATAGATGTCGTAGTCCATCGGCTCGACGTGCTCGACGATGGTCAGGTCGAACTGGCGGCGCTTGAACACCTGGTCCAGCCACTGGGCCCACTCCAGATTTTCGATCTTCGCGCGGATGCCTGCTTCGGCCAATTGCGAGATCAGCACCTCGCCGCTGCGCCGGGCGTAGGGGCGGGGCGGCAGGCGAAGCGTCACGTCGATGCCGTTCGGATAGCCGGCCTCGGCCAGCAGGGCGCGCGCCTTGGCGGGATCGTGCGGATAGAGGCCGGTCAGGTCCACATAGCCCGGCGCCTGACGCGAATAGTGGCTGCCGATCGACTGGCCGAAGCCGAACATGGCCCCCTGGATCAGGGCCTCGCGGTCGATAGCGTAGGACAGGGCGCGGCGCACCCGCACGTCGTTGAACGGCGCCTTGGTGTTGTTGATCCCCAGGATGACCTTGCCTTCGGAGGCGCCGACGACGACGCGGAAGCGCGGATCGCGCTGGAACTGGGCCACGTTCTCGGGCGCGGGATAGTTGGGGAAGGCGTCCACGTCGCCGGCGCTGACGGCGGCGAAGG
>RCUP01000629.1_pt1 | contig 25236 bp, 22 predicted proteins | sample 2166341 | NCBI WGS metagenome assembly RCUP01 (sample SAMN09932325, study PRJNA488358) | compost metagenome | isolation source: compost soil in succinonitrile-enriched | place: Germany: Experimental Botanical Garden | reverse complement strand
TTTTATAGGAAATGCTGGCGATAGGGTCCATGACAATCCCGACGCGAACGCTCATTGGGTTTTCCTCGAAAATTGGCTACCGGATCGGTACGAAAAAAGTGGCGTCAGAGTGGCGCTGAGTGTGTTCCCGGTCAAGGAAAAACCACCGCGCCGGTCGGCCGATAGATTGGTTATTGAGACTGTGCTAAAAAGACTGCCATGTTGTGGTGGCCCTTGAGTATCAAGGCTTTCGAGCCGCCAAACGGACAAATTGATTCACAAAGGCGACGGTAGAGCATTTATGGAACAGCACCCCAGCGCCTTGAAGGTCATGGTGATCGACGATTCGAAGACGATTCGCCGCACCGCCGAAACGCTGCTCAAGAACGTGGGTTGTGAGGTCATCACGGCCATCGACGGTTTCGATGCCCTGGCCAAGATTGCCGACAATCACCCCGGCATCATCTTTGTCGACATCATGATGCCGCGTCTGGATGGCTATCAGACCTGCGCTTTAATCAAGAACAACAGTGCATTCAAGTCCACGCCGGTGATTATGCTGTCGTCCAAGGACGGGCTGTTCGACAAGGCCAAGGGGCGCATCGTCGGCTCCGACCAGTTTTTGACCAAGCCTTTCAGCAAGGAAGAACTGCTGAACGCGATCCAGGCCCATGTTCCGGGCTTCGCCGCCGTTTTGCCGCAGTAAGACACGCACAGTGACGCTCGGCCAGCGGGCCTTGCGTCGACAAGAATGGGGAAGACCATGGCACGTATTCTGATCGTCGATGATTCGCCGACCGAAATGTACAAACTGACCGGCATGCTGGAAAAGCACGGTCATGAAGTGTTGAAAGCCGAAAACGGCGCCGACGGCGTGGCCCTGGCCCGCCAGGAAAAACCCGATGCGGTGCTGATGGACATCGTCATGCCCGGCCTCAACGGCTTCCAGGCGACCCGCCAGCTGACCAAGGACCCGGAAACCGGGCACATCCCGGTGATCATCATCACCACCAAAGATCAGGAAACCGACAAGGTCTGGGGCACGCGCCAGGGCGCCAAGGATTACCTGACCAAACCGGTCGATGAAGAAACCCTGCTGAAAACCCTGAACAACGTGCTGGCCGGTTGATCGTCCGGCCATGACCGAGTCGCTGACGGCTTTTGAGCTGCTGCTGCAGATCGACCAGCGCTGTCGCCTGCTGGCGGCGGACTTGCCGTCGCAGCCGACCCGGCAGGACAGCTGGAGCGGCATCGGCTTCCGCTTGGGCGAACACTGGTACGTCGCGCCCATGAGCGAAGTCAGCGAGGTGCTGCACGAACCGCGTTTTACTCAGGTGCCGGGCGTCAAATCCTGGGTCAAGGGCGTGGCCAACCTGCGTGGGCGCTTGCTGCCGATCATGGATCTGGGGGCGTTCTTCGGGCACGAACTGTCGGTGGCGCGTCGACAACGGCGAGTGCTGGTGGTGGAGCATCAAGAGGTGTTCGCCGGGCTGATGGTCGATGAAGTGTTCGGCCTTCAACACTTTGCCCAGGACAGTCTGGAAGCCGTGCCGATAAATGACGTGCAGGTGCCGATGGCGGCGTTCGTCGAAGGCTGCTTTCAACGCGAGCAGACCTGGCGGGTGTTCAGCCCGTTCGCGCTGGCGCGGTCGCAGGGGTTCATGAACATCGCGGTATAGGCTCTTGTAGGAGCCGAGTTTGCTCGCGATGCAGGCGCAGAAGTTCATCAGGTACACCGCGTTATCGTTCATCGCGGGCAAGCCTTGCTCCTACAAGAGCGGGGGGAATTGGGCAGGACAGGCGAAGACCGATGATAAAAGCAAAAACAGGCAAGCCAATGGAAGGGTCGCGCAGTCGTTCGCAGATCATCGCGCTGTTCATCGCGCTGATCATTTTCATCATGCTGTTGTTCGCCAACTTCGCGTACCTCAACACCCAGGCCACCTACGACAAACAGTACATCGGTCACGCCGGCGAGCTGCGCGTGCTGTCGCAGCGCATTGCCAAGAACGCCACCGAAGCCGCCGCCGGCAAGGCTGCGGCATTCAAGTTGCTCAGCGATGCGCGCAACGATTTTGCCCAGCGCTGGAGCTATCTGAAAAAGGGTGATCCTTCCACCGGTCTGCCACCGGCACCGGCCACCGTGCGCCCGGAAATGCGTGCCGTGCAGATGGACTGGGAACGCCTGCTGAAAAATACCGACGCCATTCTTTCCAGTGAGCAGACGGTGTTGTCGCTGCATCAGGTCGCCGCGACTCTGGCCGAAACCGTGCCGCAGTTGCAGGTCGAGTACGAGAAGGTTGTGGAAATCCTCTTGCAACGCGGCGCCCCGGCCGCTCAGGTCGCGGTGGCCCAGCGTCAATCGCTGCTGGCCGAACGCATTCTGGGTGCGGTGAACACGGTGTTGTCCGGCGACGAGAGCTCGCAACAGGCCGCCGACGCTTTCGGTCGCGATGCGGCGCGATTCGGTCAGGTGCTCAACGGCATGCTTCAGGGCAATGCGGCGCTGAAAATCAGTCAGGTCGAGGATCAGGATGCACGGGCGCGGTTGAGCGAAATTTCCGAGCTGTTCGAATTTGTTTCCGGCTCGGTGGATGAAATCCTCGAAACCTCGCCGGAGCTGTTCAAGGTGCGTGAGTCGGCGACCAATATTTTCAGCCTGTCGCAAACCCTGCTCGACGAAGCCTCGCACCTGGCTGGCGGTTTTGAAAACCTTGCCGGCGGACGCAATACCGACACCATCGGTGGTTATGTACTGGGCCTGGCGGCGTTGATGTCGATCATCCTCATCGGTCTGGTGATGGTCCGCGAAACCAACCGGCAGTTGCGCGAAACCGCCGAGAAAAACGAGCGCAACCAGAACGCGATCATGCGTCTCCTTGATGAAATCGAGGACCTGGCCGACGGTGACCTGACCGTGACCGCCTCGGTGACCGAAGACTTCACCGGCACCATCGCCGACTCGATCAACTATTCCGTGGACCAGCTGCGCGACCTCGTGGCCACCATCAACCTGACCGCCGGGCAGGTCGCCGCCGCCGTGCAGGAAACCCAGGCCACCGCCATGCATCTGGCGCAGGCCTCGGAGCATCAGGCGCAGCAGATTTCCGAAGCCTCCACCGCGATCAACGACATGGCCGAATCCATCGATCAGGTTTCGGCCAACGCCGCTGAATCCTCGGCGGTGGCCGAGCGCTCGGTGGAAATCGCCAACAAGGGCAACGAGGTGGTGCACAACACCATCCACGGCATGGACAACATTCGCGAGCAGATTCAGGACACCGCCAAACGCATCAAGCGCCTGGGCGAGTCTTCCCAGGAAATCGGCGACATCGTCAGCCTGATCGATGACATTGCCGATCAGACCAACATCCTCGCCCTCAACGCGGCGATCCAGGCATCGATGGCCGGTGATGCCGGGCGCGGATTCGCGGTGGTAGCCGACGAAGTTCAACGCTTGGCCGAGCGTTCTTCAGCGGCCACGCGACAGATTGAAACGCTGGTGCGGGCGATCCAGACCGACACCAACGAAGCGGTCATCTCCATGGAGCAGACCACCACCGAAGTGGTGCGAGGAGCCCGTCTGGCGCAGGATGCCGGCGTGGCCCTGGAAGAAATCGAAGGGGTGTCCAAAACCCTCGCGGCGCTGATCCAGAGCATTTCCAACGCTGCACAGCAACAGACGTCGTCTGCCGGTCAGATTTCCCTGACGATGAACGTGATCCAGCAGATCACCACGCAGACCTCGTCCGGTTCTACCGCCACCGCCGAGAGCATCGGCAACCTGGCGAAAATGGCCAGTCAGCTGCGCCGCTCGGTGTCCGGTTTCACCTTGCCGGCCACCAAGGCGCAAGTGACGGACAAAGCTTGAACCGCCCACGGGCGTAGGCACATTGACTGAAGTGGGAACTGGAGTGGTTATGGGTGATCGGCACGACTATGTGGCCCTCGAATGGGTCAAAGGCGAGATTGCCGAAACGCTGAAGCAGGCTCATCACGCGATCGAAACCCAGCTTGATGACCCGCAGGCGACGCACGCCCTGAGCGAATGCCTGGCGTGCATCCATCAGGTTCACGGCAGTTTGCAGATGGTCGAATTCTACGGCGCGGCCCTGCTCGCCGAAGAAATGGAACAACTGGTCAGCGCCTTGCAACAGGGGCGCGTCAGCCATCGTGACGAAGCGTTGCACCTGATGCTGCAAGCCCTCGGGCAACTGCCGATCTACCTCGACCGGGTACAAAGTGCCCGCCGCGACTTGCCGCTGGTGGTGCTGCCATTGATCAACGACCTGCGCAGCGCCCGTGGCGAAAGCCTGTTGTCGGAAACCAGCCTGTTCAGCCCGCAATTGCCGGACCTGCCGCCGCTGGGCGCAGAGTCCCTGGTGTTGCTGGAGCCGGCGGAGCTGCCGAATGTGCTGCGCAAGTTGCGGCAAATGTTGCAGATGGCATTGGTTGGTTTGTTGCGCGAACAGGATGACGATACCCACCTCGGTTACCTGGCAAAGGTTTTCACCCGTCTCGAAAGCCTGTGCGGCAACGCGCCACTGAGCCCGTTGTGGCAGGTCGCTTCGGCGCTGGTCGAAGGCATGCGCGGCGGCGCGATCGCCAACAGTCCGGCCTTGCGCAGCCTGTTCAAGGACGCCGACAAAGAACTCAAGCGCCTGCTCGAACAGGGCATCGGTGCCATCAATCAACCGGCGCCGCCGGAGCTGCTCAAGAGTTTGCTGTTTTACATTGCCAAGGCCGAACACCCCACCGGGCAGATGCTGACCATGAAAGATCGCTACGGACTGGACGATGCGCTGCCCAACAGCGCGATGGTCGATGAAGAACGCGCGCGGCTGGCCGGTCCTGACCGCGATGCCATGCGTTCGGTATTGGCCGCGTTGTGCGAAGAACTGGTACGGGTCAAGGAGCGCCTGGACCTGTTCGTGCGCAGCGACCGGCAACACACCTCCGATCTCGACAGCCTGCTGGCGCCGCTGCGGCAAATCGCCGACACCCTGGCGGTGCTGGGTTTCGGCCAGCCGCGCAAGGTCATCATCGATCAACTGGCGGTGGTGCTGAGCCTCGCCCAAGGCCAGCGCGCGCCTGATGACGCGATCCTCATGGACGTCGCCGGGGCTTTGCTCTACGTCGAAGCCACGCTGGCCGGCATGGTCGGTACGGTGGAGCCCGAGAGCCAGGAAGACAGTCGCCTGCCGACCACCGACCTGACGCAGATCCATCAGATTGTGATCAAGGAAGCACGCATCTGCCTGCAACAGGCCAAGGACATGATCGTCGACTACATCGACGCCGACTGGGACCGTCAGCATTTGCAGGCACTGCCGGCCTTGCTGACCCAGGTGCGTGGCGCGCTGGCGATGATTCCGTTGAGCCGCGCCGCGAGCCTGATCGAAACCTGCAATCACTTCATCCGCGAACATCTGCTGCTCGACCCCGGCCAGCCCGACTGGCAGGAACTCGACAGCCTGGCCGACGTCATCACCAGCCTCGAGTATTATCTTGAGCGCCTCAGCGACGACCCCGAGGCGCCCGGCGAACAACTGCTCGACGTGGCGGAAAAAAGCCTGGCCGCGCTCGGCTTCTTCCCGAATGAAAAGCCCAGCGAACAGCATGTGCCGGTGCTTGACGATGTGTTGAGCCCCAGCGAAGCGCAAATCATGCAGCAACGCCAGGAGCTGGATGCTCCCGCCATCGTCCAAACCCTGGCCGATGTGCTCGCCAGCCCGGTCTCGGCCCTGAACCCGCCCGCTCTGAACACGCCGGGCAGCCTGTTGCCGCCGCCTGTTGGCGAGGAACCGGTGGACGATGAATTGCGCGAAGTGTTCCTCGAAGAAACCGATGAAGTCCTGGAAATTCTTCGCGAGTATTTGCCGCGCTGGTCGGTCAATCCCGACAACCGCTCGGCTTTGAGTGAATTGCGCCGCGCCTTCCATACCCTCAAGGGCAGTGGTCGCATGGTCCGCGCGCTGGTGCTCGGCGAACTGGCCTGGGCCATGGAGAACCTGCTCAACCGCGTACTGGAAAACAGCGTGGAACCGGGCGCTACGGTGCAGCAACTGCTCGGTGATGTGCTGAACCTGTTGCCTGAGTTGGTGGCTGAATACGCCGCGAATACCCAGCGCCAGCGCAATGATGTCGACCAATTGGCGGCTCGCGCCCATGCCTTGGCCAAGGGTGAAGAGCCGATCTGCGACGAGGACACGCAAGACGTCACGGCGCTCGATCCGCTGTTGCTGGAGATCTTCCGCAAAGAAGCCGAAACCCATTTGAGCAGTCTCAATCGCTTCCTCGAACAGGCCGCCGAACATGTGCCGTTGCAGGCCAGTGACGAGTTGCTGCGTGCCTTGCACACCCTCAAGGGCAGTGCGTCGATGGCCGGGGTTTTGCCGATTGTCGAACTGGCCACACCGCTGGATCAACTGGCCCGGGAATACAAAGCCCACCAGATCGCCTTGGACCTGGATGAAGTCGAAGTACTGCTGGAGGCCGAAGGTTTGTTTCGGCTCGGCTTGCGTCAGCTCAGGACCGATCCACTGGCGGAAATCCCCCACACCCAATCGTTGATCGAGCGGGCTCGGGCGATGCTGGCCGAGCGTCTGCAAAACCTTCTGGATGCTCCGAGCAGCGGCTTGCGCATCAAGCGTGATCCGCAGCTGATCAACAACTTCCTGGCCGAAGGCATGGACATCCTGCTCGACGCCGAAAGCCTGTTGCAGCGCTGGCAGCAACACCCCGGCGAGCGTCAGGAACTCAGTGCGCTGCTCGACGAATTGACCACCCTCGGTGAAGGCGCGCACCTGGCCGATCTGCATCCGGTGGATGAGCTTTGCGAAGCCTTGCTTGACCTCTACGGTGCCGTGGAAGAAAGCAGCCTGGCCGTCAGCGAGGCGTTTTTCCACGAGGCGCAAAGTGCCCACGAAGCGCTGATCAACATGCTCGACGAACTGGCCGCCGGCCAGGAAGTCACGCCGCGCCCGGAGCGGATTCAGGCCTTGCACGGATTGCTCGATCAGAGCCTCGACCCGTCGGCCATGGGCCTGATTCGCAGCGATGGCAGCCGCACCCTGAGCATTCGCGACCTGTCCGATGCCACCGCCGAATTGGCACAGAGCACTTTGGGAGACCTGGCACCGACCACTGTGGGAGCTGGCTTGCCAGCGATAGACTCACAGGCGCCACGTTCATCCAATGAAAACGCATCATCGTTAACGCCCATCGCTGGCAAGCCAGCTCCCACAGTGGAACTGGACGACGAGATCGTCTCGATCTTCCTCGAAGAAGCGGTGGACATCCTCGAAAGCGCCGGTCAGGCCTTGCAGCGCTGGTTGAACGAACCGCAAAACGGTGCGCCGCTGTCGTCCTTGCAACGCGACCTGCACACCCTCAAGGGTGGCGCGCGGATGGCCGAGGTTGAGCCGGTCGGTGATTTGGCCCATGAGCTGGAAAGCCTCTACGAAGGTTTGGTCGACCGCCGCTACAGCCACAGCGAAGTGCTCGTGCAGTTGCTGCAACACAGCCATGACCGGTTGGCGCAATTACTTGAGCAGTTGCAGAACCACCAGCCGCTAGGCGACCCGAGCGAGCTGATCGAGGCGATTCGCGCGTTCCGTCAGGGCCACGCGGGCCACGCCGATGTGATCGAGCCGGCGGCCAGCAATGATTCGGCGCATCACGACAGCGAGCTGCTGGACATCTTCCTCGAGGAAGGTTTCGACATCATCGAGAGCTCTGGTGCGGCGCTGGTGCGCTGGCAGGCCGAGCCGTCGAACCGCCAGGAAGTGGAAACCCTGCTGCGCGACCTGCACACCCTCAAGGGCGGTGCACGGATGGTGGAAATTGCCCCTATCGGCGATCTGGCCCATGAGCTGGAATTTCTCTACGAAGGCTTGTCGGCCGGTGTACTGAAACCCACAGACGCGTTGTTTGAACTGCTGCAACGCAGCCATGACCGACTGGCGCAAATGCTCGACGCGGCCCGCGCCGGTGAGCCGTTGCCGCCTGCGGACCGATTGATCGACACGATCAAGAATTTCAGTCACCCGGCCGTGCCTGAGGCCCCGCCACCAATCGTGTTGCCCGTAGCGGCAAAACCTGAGACGCCGCAGCTGCAAGCGGATGCCGGTGCGGACATGGTCAAGGTCTCGGCGGAGCTGCTCGATGACCTGGTCAACCTGGCCGGTGAAACGTCGATCTTCCGTGGCCGGATCGAACAGCAAGTCAGCGATGCCCAAGTGGCGCTGAACGAGATGGAAACCACCATCGAGCGGATACGCGACCAGTTGCGCCGTCTCGATACCGAAACCCAGGGTCGGATTCTCAGCCGCCAGCAAGTCGATGCCGAGCGCCTGGGCTACGAAGAATTCGACCCGCTGGAGATGGACCGTCACTCACAGTTGCAGCAGCTGTCGCGGGCGCTGTTCGAATCCGCCTCCGACTTGCTCGACCTCAAGGAAACCCTTGATCGGCGCAATCAGGACGCGGAAAACCTGCTGCAACAGCAGGGCCGCATCAACACCGAGTTGCAGGAAGGCCTGATGCGTACGCGCATGGTGCCGTTCGAGCGGATGTTGCCGCGCTTGAGGCGCATCGTCCGTCAGGTCGCCGGCGAGTTGGGCAAGGACGTCGAATTCATCGTCGGCAACGCCGAAGGCGAGATGGACCGCAACGTGCTCGAACGCATGGCGGCGCCGCTGGAACACATGCTGCGCAACGCCGTGGACCATGGCCTTGAGTCCACTGAGGTGCGGGTCGCGGCGGGTAAGCCGGCGCAAGGGCGGATCACCCTCGACCTGTTGCGCGAGGGCGGCGACATCATTTTCGACATCCGCGACGACGGTGCCGGTGTGCCGCTGGACGCCGTGCGGCGCAAGGCAATCAAGCGTGGTTTGCTCGATCCGAACAGTGAAGTCAGCGATCGCGACGTGTTGCAGTTCATCCTGCAACCGGGCTTTTCCACCGCCGAGAAAATCACCCAGATCTCCGGTCGCGGCGTCGGCATGGATGTGGTGCACGAAGAGGTGCGGCAACTGGGCGGCAGCATGAGCATCGACTCGGTGCCGGGGCAGGGCGTGCACTTCCGCATCCGCCTGCCGTTCACCGTGTCGGTCAATCGGGCGCTGATGGTGCAATGCTTTGAGGATCAGTATGCGATTCCGCTGAACACCATCGAAGGCATCGTCCGCGTGTTGCCCAACGAACTCGAAGGGCATTTCCGCCTCGATCCACCGACCTACGAATACGCCGGGCAGCGCTACGAACTGTGCTACCTGGGCGAGTTGCTGAAGACCAGCCCCCGGCCAAAACTGTTGGGCCAGAGCCTGCCGTTGCCGGTGCTGCTGGTGCAATGCAACGAGCGTCACATCGCGGTGCAAGTCGATGCCATGGCCGGCACCCGCGAGATCGTGGTCAAGAGCCTCGGCCCGCAATTTGCGGCAGTGCAGGGCGTGTCCGGGGCAACGATTCTGGGGGATGGCCGGGTGGTGCTGATTCTCGATTTGCTGGCGCCGATCCGCGCGATGCAGGCGCATGTGCCGCAACGCCCGGTGAGTCACGAAACCGAGGCAGAGCCGCAGCGACCATTGCTGGTGATGGTGGTCGACGATTCGGTCACGGTGCGCAAGGTCACCAGTCGTTTGCTTGAACGTCACGGCATGAACGTACTGACCGCCAAGGACGGGGTCGACGCTATGCTGCTGCTCGAAGAACACCTGCCGGACGTGATGCTGCTGGACATCGAAATGCCGCGCATGGACGGCTTCGAAGTGGCGACGCAAGTGCGCAACGATGAGCGCTTGCAGCACCTGCCGATCATCATGATCACCTCCCGCACCGGCCAGAAACACCGCGACCGGGCCATGGCCATCGGCGTCAACGACTACCTCGGCAAGCCGTACCAGGAATCGGTACTGCTCGAAAGCATCGCCCTGTGGAGCAAAACCCATGCTTGAGCGGCGCATCAATCAGCGCAGCATCAACCTCACCGGCCTGGTGCTGCCCCTGGCCGACCGCAACCTGATCCTGCCCAACGTGGCGATCGCCGAGCTGATCGATTACCAGCCTGCAGCGTTCGATCTGGATACGCCGCCGTGGTATCTGGGGCGGGTCAGTTGGCGCAACCGGCAGATTCCGTTGCTCAGTTTCGAGTCGGCGTGCGGGCAGAAAATCGTCATCGGCGAACGCGCGCGGATCGTCATCCTCAATGCGCTCGGCGGCCGGCCTGAACTGAAGTTCATCGCGATGCTGGTGCAAGGGATTCCGCGTTCGTACAAGCTCGACAGTCAGTTGAGTTATGTCGATGTGCCGTTGTGTTCGCTGGAGACAGCGGCGGTGCAGGTGGCGGATCAAGTGGCGAAGGTGCCGGATTTGTTGGCGATGGAGGAGTTGTTGGTGGCTGCCGGGTTGGGTAATTGATCCCGAGTTTGTGGTGATTTTCCTGGCCCCATCGCGGGCAAGCCCGCTCCCACAGTGTCCGTGTGTTGCTCAAATTCAACGGCAACCACTAACCCTGTGGGAGCGGGCTTGCCCGCGATGAGGTCCGCATGAACGACACAGACCTCGATCATTAACCTGACCGTAACAATCCACCACGCTGCTTGATTGATGCCCTCCACCCAACACTCCTAAGGTAGCTCCACGACAGCAAACCCGTGGAGTGGTCATGACAACATCAAATTCCCCCGACTCGCGATGGACGCGGCGGCGCAGCGAAAAGCAGCGGCGTCTGGCGCAAGTGGCGAGTCTGGCTGACGGTGTGGTGTTGCCCACCGACAAAATCGTCGCGGCGCTTGAGGCGTTGATCCTGCCTGGCGACCGCGTGGTGCTGGAGGGCAACAACCAGAAGCAGGCGGATTTTCTTTCCCGCTCCCTGGCCAAAGCCGATCCGGGCAAGCTCCACGATCTGCACATGATCATGCCCAGCGTCGGCCGCTCCGAGCACCTGGACCTGTTCGAACGCGGCATTGCCCGCAAGCTCGATTTCTCTTTTGCCGGTACTCAAAGCCTGCGCATCAGTCAATTGCTTGAAGACGGTTTGCTGGAAATCGGCGCGATCCACACCTACATCGAGCTCTATGCGCGGCTGGTGGTGGACCTGATTCCCAACGTCGTGCTCTCCGCCGGTTTCATGGCCGACCGCGCCGGCAACATCTACACCGGACCGAGCACCGAAGATACCCCGGCACTGATCGAACCAGCAGCCTTCAGCGACGGCATCGTCATCGTTCAGGTCAACCAATTGGTGGACGACGTCAGCGAACTGCCACGCGTCGACATCCCGGCGTCATGGGTCGATTTCGTAGTGGTGGCCGACAAGCCGTTCTACATCGAACCGCTGTTCACCCGCGACCCACGGCATATCAAGCCAGTGCACGTGTTGATGGCGATGATGGCGATTCGCGGGATCTACGAAAAACACAACGTGCAGTCGCTCAACCACGGCATCGGTTTCAACACCGCCGCCATTGAACTGATCCTGCCGACCTACGGTGAATCCCTCGGCCTCAAAGGCAAGATCTGCCGCAACTGGACGCTCAATCCGCACCCGACCCTGATTCCGGCGATTGAAAGTGGCTGGGTCGAAAGCGTGCATTGCTTCGGCACCGAACTGGGGATGGAGAACTACATTGCGGCGCGGCCGGATGTGTTCTTTACCGGGCGCGACGGCTCCCTGCGTTCCAACCGGATGTTCAGCCAATTGGCCGGGCAATACGCGGTGGACCTGTTCATCGGCGCCACCCTGCAAGTCGATGGCGACGGCCATTCTTCCACCGTGACCCGTGGTCGTTTGGCCGGTTTCGGCGGGGCGCCGAACATGGGCCACGATCCACGAGGTCGTCGCCACGGCACACCGGCCTGGCTCGATATGCGCCATACCGACGTGGCCGAACCGATGCTCGAACGCGGCAAGAAACTCGTGGTGCAAATGGTCGAGACCTTCCAGGAGGGCGGCAAACCGACCTTCGTCGAAACCCTCGACGCCGTTGAAGTAGCGAAGAAAAGCGGCATGCCGCTGGCGCCGATCATGGTGTACGGCGACGACGTCACCCACCTGCTGACCGAAGAAGGCATTGCCTATCTGTACAAGGCGCGCTCGCTGGAAGAGCGGCAGGCAATGATCGCTGCCGTCGCAGGCGTGACCGCCATCGGTCTGCGCCATAACCCGAAAGACACCGCACGCATGCGCCGCGAAGGCCTGATCGCCTTGCCGGAAGACCTCGGCATCCGCCGCACCGACGCTACCCGCGAACTGCTCGCCGCCAAAAGCGTGGCCGATCTGGTCGAGTGGTCCGGTGGCCTCTACAACCCGCCCGCCAAATTCAGGAGCTGGTAATGCACGCATTCAACCTGCAACCGAAAACCCTGACCCTCGCCGAGCGGCTGGCGGATATGGCGGTGGACGCGCTGATCGACGAAGCGGACCTGTCGCCGAAACCGGCGCTGGTCGACCGTCGCGGCAATGGCGCCCACACTGATTTGCACTTGGGGCTGATGCACGCTTCCGCACTTTCCCTGTGGCCAGCCTTCAAGGAAATGGCCGAAGCCGCTATCGACATCGGCGAGATCGGTTTGCCGCTGCGCGAAGCGGTGGGCCTGATCGGTCGTGAAGGCGAGCAAGCGATGCTCGCGACTACCAATGGCGTCAATACTCATCGCGGGGCAATTTGGGCATTGGGCCTGTTGGTCGCCGCTGCCGCGTTGCAGCCCGAATCCACCAGCGCCGGTGCAATCACCTTGCGCGCTGCGCGGCTGGCCTTGCTCGACGACCGTTACGCTCCGCGTCCGCTCAGCCACGGTGCGCAAGTCTCTCTACGCTACGGCGCTCGTGGTGCCCGTGAAGAAGCGCAACTGGGTTTCCCGGCGGTGACTCAACGCGCTCTGCCGCAACTCAAGCGCAGCCGCGCCAACGGGCAGGGCGAACAGAACGCCCGGCTCGATGCGCTGCTGGCAATCATGACCAATCTGGCCGACACCTGCGTGCTATACCGCGCAGGCGAGCAAGGCTTGCAGGCCATGCAGCTCGGCGCCCAAGCGGTGCTCGACGCAGGCGGCAGTGCCAGCCTCGCCGGTCGTCGTCGGCTGCATGAGCTGGACGAACAACTCATCGCATTGAATGCCTCGCCCGGCGGTGCTGCCGACCTGCTCGCAGCCTGCCTGTTCATCGACCGTGTCGAGTCGGGCGAGAGCCTTATCCAGGGAGCGTTTTGATGGAAACCTTATCCTTTGAATTCCCCGCCGGACAGCCGCCACGCGGACGCACGCTGGTGGGTTGTGTCGGCTCGGGCGATCTGGAAGTGCTGATCCAGCCGGGCCAGGCCGGCAAGCTGACAATCACCGTGCAGACCTCGGTCAATGGCAGCGAACAGCGCTGGCAGCACTTGTTTGCGCGGATGTTCGACGGTCAGACGCCAGCGGCGATGGACATCGATATCCACGATTTCGGCGCCACGCCCGGCGTAGTACGCCTGCGTCTGGAACAGGGCTTCGAGGAGATCGGCCATGACTGACAGTGCAGCCTTGCTCAACAAACACAGCTTCGTCGAACTCGGTGCCCGGCAACGGGCGAAAGCCTTGCTCGACGCCGGCACCTTTCGTGAATTGATCGATCCGTTTCAGCGCGTCATGTCGCCATGGTTGTCGCGTCAGGGCGTCGTGCCGCAAGCCGATGACGGCGTGGTGATTGCCAAGGGCAGCATCGACGGATTGCCGGTGGTAATCGCCGCCATCGAAGGCGCTTTCCAGGGTGGCAGCCTCGGTGAAGTCGGCGGGGCGAAAATTTCCGGCGCGCTGGAACTGGCCGCTGAAGACAACCGCAAAGGCGTTCCGACCCGCGCCGTGTTGCTGCTGGAAACCGGTGGCGTGCGCTTGCAGGAAGCCAACCTCGGTTTGGCTGCGATTGCCGATATTCACGCGGCGATTGTCGACCTGCGCCAGTACCAACCGGTGGTTGGCGTAGTCGCGGGCAGCGTTGGTTGCTTCGGCGGCATGTCGATTGCCGCCGGGTTGTGCAGTTACCTCGTGGTGACCCAGGAAGCACGCCTTGGCTTGAACGGTCCACAGGTGATCGAGCAGGAAGCCGGGCTTGAGGAATACGACTCCCGCGACCGTCCGTTCATCTGGAGCCTGACCGGTGGCGAGCAGCGTTTCGCCACGGGGCTGGTGGATCGCTATGCGGAGGACGACGTGGCGCAGATTCGCCAGCAGGTCGGTGAGTTGCTCAAGCAAGGTCTGCCGGCGCAGCAACGCAGCCGCCAGGCCGATCTGTTCCTGCAACGGTTGGCGCGTCTGGACGCCGAACCGCAAATCGAACCGTCGGTGGTTCGCGACCTGTATCAAGGAGAGCGCTCATGAGCTCGTATTCCCTCAGAGGCTTGAACTGGTTCAACGCCTTGAGTGCCGATGCCAAACCGGTCGACGGTTTGCCGGCCTCGTTGAAAGTCGCCGATGGATTCCTGGCCGGGCAACCCGTGCGGTTTATCGCCGTGGTGGCTGACCCTGACAACCGTTTCGTCCGAGCCCGCAATGGCGAAGTCGGTTTGCTTGAAGGTTGGGGTTTGGCCAAGGCTGTGGATGAAGTGATCACAGCAGATCAGGACAAACCGCAGAAACGCGCGTTGATCGCCATCGTTGACGTACCAAGCCAGGCCTACGGTCGTCGTGAAGAGGCGCTCGGCATTCATCAGGCGCTGGCCGGCGCGGCGGACAGTTATGCCCGCGCACGTCTGGCCGGGCATGCCGTTATCGGTCTGCTGGTGGGCAAGGCGATGTCCGGGGCGTTCCTCGCTCACGGTTATCAGGCCAACCGCTTGATCGCCCTGCGTGATCCGGGTGTGATGGTGCACGCCATGGGCAAGGCATCGGCGGCGCGGGTGACTTTGCGCAGTGTCGAAGAACTGGAAACCCTGGCCGCCAGCGTGCCGCCGATGGCCTACGACATCGACAGCTATGCCAGCCTTGGTTTGCTGTGGGAAACCTTGTCGGTGGAGCAGATCGAACAGCCGACTTCGGTGGATCTGGCGCGGGTGACTGAGTGCCTGATGCAAGCGATTGGCGATGTTGCGGAGAAGGGTGTCGATCTCAGCGGTCGCCTCGGCGCAACCAACCGCGCGGCATCGAGCAAGGTCCGCCAATTGCTGAGAGAGCAGTGGTGAACACGTTTCTGGCCCACGACCTGCTCTGGGGCATGACCCCGGCGCAGTTGCCTGCGGACGCTCCTGCGTGGGCGATCGAATCGCTCAGCGCCGGGCAACCGGTGGTGGTGCGCCGCGCGGTGTCGACGTCGGATCGGATTGCGGTCGGCGTGCGTGGGCGTTTGCGGGAGCAGCGTTATGCGACTTCGATGGCGATGGCTTCGATTACCCGTCGAGTGATGCCAGAACAACTTTGCCATGTCGACAGCGCCCGCGACTTGCCGGCCGTCGAAGCCTTGGCGCAATTGCGTCCTGCACTCGATGCCTGCGGTTGGGTCTGGGGTGTCAGCGGCAGCGCCGGGTTTGAATTGGCCAGCGGGTTTGCAGCCCTTCATCAGGGCAGTGATCTGGATCTGATTTTGCGCACGCCACAACCTCTGGCGCGTGATCAGGCTCGGGAGCTGGTGGCGTTGCTCGATACGGCGCCGTGTGTGGTGGACATGCAATTGCAGACGCCGTTGGGCGCCGTTGCCTTGCGCGAATGGGCGGGTGCGTCGAATCGCGTGTTGCTGAAAAATGCCATCGAAGCCTGTTTGGTGACTGATCCGTGGAACCCGCAGGAGCAAGCAGCGTGAGCAGGTTGCTGGTGTTTCCTGGGCAAGGCGCGCAGCAGCCGGGCATGCTCCAGCGTTTGCCTCGGGAAACGCTGGTCGAAGCCAGCGACGTGCTCGGTGAAGACGTTTTGCTACTGGATTCTGCCGAGGCATTGCGGTCGACAAGGGCGGTTCAGCTTTGCTTGCTGATCGCCGGTGTGGCGGCTTCACGGCAGTTGTCGATGTCGCCGGATTATGTCGCGGGGCTTTCCATCGGCGCCTATCCGGCAGCGGTGGTGGCCGGTGCCCTGGGTTTCAGCGATGCGCTGCATCTGGTCAGCCTGCGCGGTGAACTGATGCAACGGGCGTATCCACAAGGCTACGGCATGACCGCGATCATCGGTCTCGATCTGGCCACGGTGGAAGGTTTGCTGGCGCAGGTTCACAGCGTCGACACACCGGTTTACCTGGCCAACATCAACGCCGATAACCAGGTAGTAATCGCCGGCAGTGACGGTGCGATGAAAGCCGTGGCCGAGTTGGCGAGAAGTCGCGGCGCCGGTCTGGCCAAACGTCTGGCAGTCAGCGTGCCGTCGCACTGTCCGCTGCTGGAAACGCCGGCGAAAACCCTCGCCGAAGCCTTCGCCAAGGTGTCACTGCAAACCCCGAAGATCGGTTACCTGAGCGGCAGTCGCGCGCGGCCGGTGATCAAGGTCGATGCACTGCGCGACGACCTCGCCTTCAACATGTGCCGCGTGGTGGATTGGCGCGGCACTGTGCAAAGCGCTTACGAGCGTGGCGTACGTCTACAGATTGAACTGCCGCCCGGTGCGGTGCTGACCGGGCTGGCGCGCCGGGTGTTCGAGCAAGGCACCGTGATTGCCTTCGACGGTGCACGGCTCGATACCCTGCAGGCGCTGATGCGTGAGGAGGGAACCCGCCACTCCTAAATCACCGACTCAGGCTTCGAACAACAAAAACAACATTCGACGATGCACTTTGAGGACAACAACAATGATTATTTACGGTGTGGCGTTTCTCGCCTTCTGTACCCTGGTAGGCATATTCATCGGTGAACTGCTCGGCAAGTTGATCGGCGTTCCGGCCAACGTCGGCGGCGTCGGCATTGCCATGCTGCTGCTGATCGGCCTGGGCAGCTACCTCAATAAAAGCGGTTGGTTCAAGGGCAAGACCGAGCAGGGCGTGGAGTTCTGGAGCGCGGTCTACATTCCGATTGTCGTAGCGATGGCGGCCCAGCAAAACGTATACGGTGCGCTCAAGGGCGGGCCGATGGCGATCCTGGCGGGGACAGTGGCGGTGGTGATTGCCTTTGCCCTGGTGCCGGTGCTGGTGCGTATCGGCAACAAACAGCCGACTTCGATCAATCCTGCGAAGACAGTGGGGTAATCGCCATGTACGAATCGATGATGAAGGTGATTACCGGTTACGGCCTGATCAGTGGATTTTTGGTTGTCGGCGTGACCATGTGGGTGTCCTACTGGATCTCCAATACGTTCACCAAAGGTCGCCTGCACGGTTCGGCCATTGCCATTCTGCTTGGGCTGGTGCTGTCCTATGTTGGCGGCGCGTTGACCGGTGGCCAGAAGGGCGTGGTGGACCTTCCGTTGTTGTCCGGGATCGGTCTGTTGGGCGGCGCGATGCTGCGGGATTTCGCCATCGTTGCCACGGCATTCGGCGTGAGTGTCGATGAGCTCAAACGTGCCGGGTTTGTCGGTGTACTGGCGCTGTTTGTTGGCGTGGGCACTTCATTTATTGCCGGGGTCGCGGTGGCGATGGCGTTCGGTTATACCGATGCGGTGAGCCTGACGACTATCGGCGCGGGCGCTGTGACCTACATCGTCGGCCCGGTGACCGGCGCGGCCATCGGTGCCAGCTCCGAAGTCATGGCGCTGTCGATTGCGGCGGGACTGATCAAGGCGATTCTGGTGATGGTGATGACACCGTTCGTGGCGCCGATGATCGGCCTGAACAATCCGCGCAGTGCGGTGATTTTCGGTGGCTTGATGGGCACTTCCAGTGGCGTGGCCGGTGGCTTGGCGGCAACTGATCCGAAGCTGGTGCCTTATGGGTGCCTGACGGCGGCGTTCTATACCGCGCTGGGTTGTCTGCTCGGGCCTTCGCTGCTGTTTTTGATCATGCGTGGGTTGTTGGGCTAAGGACGCCATCGCGGGCAAGTCGGATCGCCGCACCGCCACTCCCACAGGGACAGCGCAGTACCTGTGGGAGCGTGGCTTGCCCGCGATGCAGGCGACACGGTTTCAAGCCTGCCGATTGGCATACATCCGACACTCCGCCAGCAGCGCCAGCAGGTTCGGATCGCGCTCCTTGGCCTTCAAAAACACCACGCCGATGTGCTGCTGCAATCGATATTTTTCCTGCAACGGAATCAGCTTCACCCGGTTCTCGTACACCGCCGCAATCCTCCCCGGCAGCAACGCATAACCCACGCCTGAGCTGACCATGCTCAGCAGGGTGAAGATGTCGTTGACCTGCATCGCCACCTTCGGCTCAAACCCCGCCTGCTCGAAAACCCGTTTCCCGTCCCGGTGCGTGGCGAAGCCCTGGGTCAGGGTGATGAAGGTTTCATCGCGCACTTCCGCCAGGTCGACTTCGGTCCGTTGCGCGAACATCGAGTCGGCCGGCGTGGCGAGGAAAATATCATCGGAGAACAGCGGAATCTGCTCGCAGTCGGGGTCGTTGACGCTGTCGTCCAGCGACACCAGGATCGCATCGACTTCCATGTTCTTGAGCTTGTAGAGCAGGTCGATATTGGAGCCCAGAATCAGATCGATGTTGAGCTCGCTGCGACGGATCTTCAGGCCCATGATCAACTGCGGCACGGTCTTCACCGTCAGCGAATACAGCGAGCCCAGCTTGAAGCGTTCAGCGGAAAACCCGGCAGCCTCGCGGGTCAGGCGCACGCTTTCGACGACATCCTGAATTAGCTTCTGCGCCCGCTCTTCCAGCACAAAAGCACTTTCCAGTGGCGTCAGGTTACGGCCCTCGTGCTTGAACAGCGGACAACGCAAGGCGCTTTCCAGAGAGTGGATCGCCCGGTGTACGCTGACATTGCTGGTCTGCAACTCGGCGGCGGCGCGGGCCAGGTTGCCGGTGCGCATGAAGGCCAGGAACACCTCGAGTTTTTTCAGGGTCAACTCTTCATCGATCAGCATGGGGGCGGACTCTTTTTGGAATGATCCGATTGTGCACGCACGCGGGTTGTTGTAGGAGCTTTGTAGGGGACGCGTTGTACAGAAATATTGCGCTTTTAAGCTTCAGACCTGAGCCTTGGGTGTTGTGGTAGCGATTTTCGAGGAAAGCAACCGATGTATCACGGGGAAAGATTGAACGCCTGGACGCATTTGGTCGGGGCGGTGGCGGCGACGGTCGGCGTGGTGTGGATGCTGGTGATCGCCAGCATGGACGGCAGTCCGTGGAAGATCGTCAGCGTGGCGATCTACGGTTTTACCTTGATGTCGCTCTACAGCGCATCGACCGTTTACCACAGCGTGCGCGGGCGCAAGAAAGCGATCATGCAGAAGGTCGATCACTTCTCGATCTACCTGTTGATCGCCGGCAGCTACACGCCGTTCTGCCTGGTGACCCTGCGCGGGCCGTGGGGCTGGACGTTGTTCGGGATCGTCTGGGGGCTGGCGCTGATCGGCATCCTGCAAGAGATCAAGCCGCGCTCGGAAGCGCGCATCCTGTCGATCGTGATTTATGCGGTGATGGGCTGGATCGTGCTGGTAGCGGTCAAGCCATTGCTGGCGGCGCTGGGGGGCGCCGGGTTCGCCTGGCTGGCGTCGGGTGGCGTGTTGTACACCGTGGGCATTATCTTTTTTGCCCTCGACCATCGGCTGCGCCATGCCCACGGGATTTGGCATCTGTTCGTGATCGCCGGGAGCTTGCTGCACTTTGTGGCGATTTTCTTCTACGTTTTGTAAACCGAGTCGCGGCCAATCGCTGGCAAGCCAGCTCCCCCAGGATTGTGGTTGGAACACGGATAATGTGTTCGACAAAAAAAGCTGTGGGAGCTGGCTTGCCAGCGATGGGGCCTTAGAAATCCCCCCAAAGCTGCTGGGCCACCGCCAACGCCACCACCGGCGCTGTCTCGGTGCGCAACACCCGCGGGCCGAGGCGGGCGGCATGAAAACCGTTGGCCTTCGCCTGTTCGACTTCGGCATCCGACAACCCGCCTTCGGGGCCGATCAGGAACGCCAGCGTCGCAGGCTTGGCATGGCTCACCAACGGCTCGGCCACCGGATGCAGTACCAGCTTCAATTCAGCTTCAGTCTGTTTCAACCAATCCGCCAACAGCATCGGCGGATGAATCAACGGCACCCGCGAGCGCCCGCATTGCTCGCAGGCACTGATCGCCACCTGACGCCAGTGCAGCAGACGTTTGTCGGCGCGCTCGTCCTTCAATCGCACTTCGCAGCGCTCGCTGAAAATCGGCGTGATTTCGCTGACGCCCAACTCGGTGGCTTTCTGAATCGCCCAGTCCATGCGCTCGCCACGGGACAAGCCCTGGCCGAGGTGGATCTGCAACGGCGATTCGACCTGACCGGCGAATTGCTCATCGATCTGCACCACCACGCGTTTCTTGCCGACTTCCACCAGCGTGCCGCGAAATTCATGGCCGGAACCGTCGAACAATTGCAACGTATCGCCCTCGGCCATGCGCAGTACGCGACCGATGTAATGGACCTGGGCCTCGGGCAACTCGTGCTCGCCGGTGCTCAGGGGGGCGTCGATGAAGAAGCGGGACAGTCTCATGCTGGATCTCTGGAAAAAGTATTGGTCATCTGGATCGGTGTGACTTGTGTGGGAGCGCAATATCAACCCGGATCGCGGAACCCCGGATGGAAATCCTTCGGCACCGCCACGCTGACGCTGTCACGGGTGGCGATGTCGATGCCTTCGCTCGCCACTTCGGCCAGAAAATCGATCTGCTCCGGCGTAATCACATACGGCGGCAGGAAATACACCACGCTGCCCAATGGACGCAGTAAAGCACCACGCTCCAGCGCATGCTGGAATACCTTGAGGCCACGGCGTTCCTGCCACGGATACGCTTCTTTAGTTACCTTGTCCTTGACCATCTCGATGGCCAGCACCATGCCGGTCTGGCGCACTTCCGAAACGTTCGGGTGGTCGACCAGATGCGCCGTCGACGAGGCCATGCGTTGGGCCAAGGCCTTGTTGTTCTCGATGACGTTGTCTTCTTCGAAGATATCCAGCGTCGCCAACGCCGCCGCACACGCCAGTGGGTTGCCGGTGTAGCTGTGCGAATGCAGGAAGGCGCGCAGGGTAGGGTAGTCGTCGTAGAACGCGCTGTAGACCTCTTCGGTGGTGATGCATGCCGCCAGCGGCAGGTAGCCGCCGGTCAGGGCCTTGGACAGACAGAGGAAGTCCGGGCGGATGCCGGCCTGTTCGCAGGCGAACATCGTCCCGGTGCGGCCGAAGCCGACGGCGATTTCGTCGTGGATCAGGTGCACGCCGTAGCGGTCGCAGGCCTCGCGCAGCAGCTTGAGGTACACCGGGTGGTACATGCGCATGCCGCCGGCGCCCTGGATCAGCGGCTCGACGATGACTGCGGCGACACTGTCATGGTTCTCGGCCAGCGCCTGTTCCATTGCGGCGAACATATTGCGCGAGTGTTCTTCCCAGCTCATGCCCTCGGGACGCATGTAGCAATCCGGGCTCGGCACTTTGATGGTGTCCATCAACAGCGCTTTGTAGGTTTCGGTGAACAGCGGCACGTCGCCCACCGACATCGCCGCCATGGTTTCACCGTGGTAGCTGTTGGTCAGGGTGACGAAACGCTTTTTGTTCGGCTGGCCGCGGTTGAGCCAGTAGTGAAAGCTCATTTTCAGCGCGACTTCGATGCAGGACGAGCCGTTATCGGCGTAGAAGCACCGGGTCAGGCCTTCCGGCGTCATCTTCACCAGACGCTCGGACAGCTCGATCACCGGCTGATGGCTGAAACCGGCGAGAATCACGTGTTCCAGCTGATCGACCTGATCCTTGATGCGCTGGTTGATCCGCGGGTTGGCGTGACCGAACACGTTGACCCACCAGGAGCTGACCGCATCGAGGTAGCGTTTGCCTTCGAAATCTTCGAGCCAGACGCCTTCACCGCGCTTGATCGGGATCAGCGGCAGTTGTTCGTGGTCTTTCATCTGGGTGCAGGGATGCCACAGCACCGCGAGGTCGCGTTGCATCCACTGATTATTCAGGCCCATTTTCTCTCTCCTCGAGGCGGTCCGCGGCAGGCGCGAACAAACAATCGCGCAAGCCTATGCAATGCATCGCGCGGGGACAACCCATTGTGTCGATTGAGCTACTTTGTATAGGCCGATAGACGCTGCTGGCGGGCGTTTGAAGGCTGACGTATCCTTCGCGGTTCTTGAGCTGTCTGGCTCGCAAAACCGCTATTTTTTCGTGTATTTCCGGAGTTCGCTGAATGTCTGTCGGTTGGCTGCGCGCCTGTGCGCTGGTGATGTTGGGGCTGTTCAGCGTATCTGCGCTGGCCAAGGATAAAACCGCGATCGTGATCGGCGGCGGGGTCTCGGGCCTCACGGCGGCGTATGAGCTGCAGAACAAGGGCTGGCAGGTCACGCTGCTTGAAGCCAAGCCGAGCCTGGGCGGTCGCTCCGGCATGGCCACCAGCGAGTGGATCGGCAACGACAAGACCCAACCAGTGCTGAACAAGTACGTATCGACCTTCAAGTTGAGCACCACGCCAGCCCCTGAGTTCGTGCGCACCCCAAGTTATCTGATCGATGGCGAGTATTTTTCCGCCACTGACCTGACGACCAAGCAACCGGCCACTGCCGAAGCGCTCAAGCGCTACGAAAAGACCCTGGACGACCTGGCGCGCTCGATTGACGACCCGCTGAACCCGGCCGCCAACAGCACGCTGCATGCCCTGGACCAGATCAACGTGTCCAACTGGCTGGATCGCCTGAACCTGCCGGCCACCGCCCGTCAGTTGGTGAACCAGCAGATTCGCACCCGTTATGACGAACCTTCGCGCATCTCGCTGCTGTACTTTGCTCAGCAGAGCCGCGTGTACCGTGGTGTTTCCGATCGTGACCTGCGGGCTTCGCGTCTGGTCGGTGGCAGCCCGGTGCTGGCCCAGGCCTTCGTCAAACAGCTGAAAACCATCAAGACCAGCTCGCCTGTCTCGGCGATCATCCAGGATAAGGATGGCGTTACCGTCAAAGTCGGCAGCGTTGGCTATCAGGCGGACTACGTCGTGCTGGCCGTGCCGTTGCGCGCCCTGAACAAGATCCAGATGACCCCGGCGCTGGACGCCCAGCACCTGGCGGCGATCAAGGGCACCAACTACGGCTGGCGCGACCAGATCATGCTGAAGTTCAAGACGCCGGTGTGGGAAAGCAAGGCGCGCATGTCCGGCGAGATCTACAGCAACACCGGTCTCGGCATGTTGTGGATCGAGCCAGCCCTGAAGGGCGGCGCCAACGTGGTGATCAACCTGTCCGGCGACAACGCGCGCGTGATGCAGGCGTTCGGCGACAAGCAGATGGTCGATCAGGTGTTGATTCGCCTGCATGCGTTCTATCCACAGGCGCGCGGTTCCTTCACCGGTTATGAAATCCGTCGCTACAGCACCGACCCGTCGATGGGCGGCGCTTACCTGGCCTTCGGTCCAGGCCAGATCAGCAAGTTCTGGCGCCTGTGGGAACGTCCGATTCAGCGCGTAGCCTTTGCCGGCGAACACACTGACACCTTGTATCCGGGCACCCTGGAAGGTGCACTGCGTACCGGTCAGCGAGCGGCCAGTCAGGTTGAAGATCTGGCGGCGGGCAAGTCGTTCGAGCCGGAAAAAGTGGCCCCGGTGGCGGCGGCTGCAGCGGCAGGCGCGGGCGCGGTGGCGGCGAAGAAGGGCAACTTCTTCACGAACCTGTTCGGCGGCTCGGATGACGAGAAGAAGCCAGAGCCAGTCAAGACGCCTGAGCCAGTTGCACCGACCGCGGCACCTGCTCCGACCCCAGCCCCGGCCGCTGCACCGACGCCGGTCGAAGCACCGAAGCCTGCGACGCCAGTGAAAGCCGAGCCTGCGAAGAAAGCTCCAGCCAAGACCCCGGCGAAACCGGCAGCCAAAACCGAGGCCAAAAAAGCCCCGGCCAAGGCTCCGGTTAAGAAGGCTGAACCGGCGAAGAAGCCAGCAGCCAAACCGGCGGCGACTACTGAGACCAAGGCTCAGTAACGGTCAGATGTAGAAAAGCGCGGCCCGAGGGTCGCGCTTTTTTTTGCTTATCTATCAAGCGAGAGACATCACTTTTTTCAAACGCAGTAATCAGGCGCCGCGATTCATGATCCAGGTCCTACACGCTTCGACCATATATCAGATTCTTCCCACAAATTAATCAGAAGCAAATGATGGGTGGCGGCTGACGTTGAGTTCTATGCTCTTCGAAACACTGGAGAGGCATATGAAAGCACTAGCAGCGATAATGATATTGATGGCACTTTATGGTTGTAAGGGCGGAGAATTTTTCCCTAAAGGATACGGTCATGAGTTGGCATATAGATGCGATAACAATCCATATGATCCTGATTGCTTACAACCACCTCCAATTTTCAAAGGTCCTTAGGGACTTAATGTGGTTAAAGAGGACCTAAAGAAAAATTCCATTCATAAATCTGTTTGCCATCCGGTAACACTTTTACCCACCTTTCCTTTGGCTTTGGAATGCGACCAGGGACGAAGCCAAAGCGAGCCCAGCACAGATTTCCCGTGCGCTGATCGTAGATGACTAAATTCCCATCATCTTGAATAACCATACACGTGTTGTACCAAAGCGATTTATCAATACTGTGAGTGCTGTCAGCAATCCATAATCGCCTTCTGGACGGGTCATAAAGAAACCCATTGTTGCTAATCACGAACATCAGAGGCTCACGCATCTTTTTCGGATATAAGGTTCTGCTATAAATCTGATTGCCATCTGCAATCCAAACTACAGCGCCGTTATCGGTGATCACTAGATTTCCATCCACTTGTAGCACCAAACGAAATCGTCCATTTGGGGACATGAGATATTGCCCCGGCGTCATGGTTTGGTTGGGAGGTAGTACTGGCGAGCCACTCGCTTGAAATGGTGTATATCTGATAGCCATGTTTCATTCCTTAATCAATGAGTTGTTGAGCACTCATTGAAACAAGTTCGAATGCGGAAATGGCGATACATATGTATTGCAAACCAATTAATTAAACCGCAACGCTTTCCGCGTAGCAGCTACCGAAGGCAGCGTTCGGCAGCGTTCGGCAGCGTTCGGCAGCGCGGCAGTCGAGGAGTCCGAGCTCGCGGTCTGTCAGGTCGAGCCCTTGTGTAGGGCTGCGACTGCTTCGCAGCCGAACGCTGCCTGCGGCAGCTGCTACAGGTTGAATTACGACTCAAGGACCGTAGCGAAAAAATCAGTAGTAGCCATCGAATAAACCTTTTGATACAGGTGTTCTCTGGTTTGTATTCACTTTT